>JAABUX010006911.1_pt1 | contig 13439 bp, 5 predicted proteins | sample 5561851 | NCBI WGS metagenome assembly JAABUX01 (sample SAMN10711883, study PRJNA513361) | rock metagenome | isolation source: Antarctica rocks | place: Antarctica: Victoria Land, Richard Nunatak red sandstone | collected 2016-01-03 | reverse complement strand
CAACAGGTCGTCGTGACGGCCTTGAAGCTGCGTGAACTTGTCGTCATTCCATCGCTGGCGGGGCTGCTCCCAGCCGCCGCCTAAACTTCTGCGCCTTTTGCGATCAACTTCACTCGTAAGATACTAACACGAGCCTAGAGCCGTCTCTTGCAAACCCGCCTGCCTGTCCGGGTGCCAAAAACTCATCGCCGACCTTGAGCGCAACGCCTCGCTTCGCTAGATAGCTTTCGAGTTGCCGCAGCTTATTGGCTGGGTATAGCTTGCCGCCTAAACTACCAGTCTCCAAGGAGTCAACCGCCACGTCGCCGACTGCGCCGCGCACCGCGCCGCCGACCACGCCGGTCCCCTTGCTCAGGGCGAAGGCCACGAGTAGGTGCCCGGCGATGGCCCCGTACTGGTGGCAGTCGAGTTCCTGCTTGTACTGCGCCAGCTGCGCCACCTGCGCCTGGACGACGACCACCCCCAGTTCCCAAGGGTGCGCCTGCGCGTAGGACGCGAAAGCCGCCGTGGCCTGCGCGCACCCCGCGGCCGCCTGCCAGCCGCGCGTACATAGCGCGGCCTGGTCGTATAAGCCTTGCCCGGCGCGCGCCAGCCCCGTCACGTTGCCGTAGACGGCGTTGCTCAGGTCGCTCTGGTTGAAGCGCGCGAGCCCACTGCTCGCCGCCAGGAGGCTGTCGTGTAGCTTGAGCTTGAGTTCTTCCGAACACAAGGTGCTGCTGTTATCCGAACCGGGAAAGTGTTGCCGCCCCAGGACGGGCACATCGACCGTGCACAGCCCCGCCGGGTCGACTCCGTTGAGCGGGTCGTCGGCGGTGTAGGCGTAGGGTTGCCCCGTCACGTCCGCGAGCGGGTCCGCGCTCACGAACTGGCTTGTGGCCGGGTCGTAGTAGCGGGCGCGCAGGTACTGCAAGCCCGTTTCCGCGTCGGTATATTGCCCCGCGTAGCCGAACGGTGTGCTCGCGCTGCCCGTCTGTGTGGTCGGGGTGCCATAGGCGTCGTAGCTGTACGTGCCGACCGTGTGGCCCGCGCCGTCAAGCAGGGCGCGTGTCGAGCCGAGTTGATCGTGCAGATAGTACAGCACGTTGCCGTTGCCGTCGATCTGCTCGATGGGCAACCCGTTCGGCCCCGTCACGTAGCGCGTGGAGCCATCCTGCAGCAGTGTCGGCAAGCCCGCGGCGGTGTCCCACGTCTCGGCGGTCATCGTCGTACCCTGCGTCGTGGTGACGGCCTTGCTTTGACGCAGGCTGTCGCCGTCGTAGCTATAACTACTCGTGGCGATCCCACTGGTCGCGGTGATCAAGCGGTCGGCTTGGTCATAGCCGTAGCCCGCACTCGCCCCACTTACGCTGTCTGTTTGGGTGGTGCGGTCGCCGTCTTGGTTGAAGGTGTAGGCGACGTTTCGGGTCGTCGCCGTGCCGGATATGGTGTGCAGGGTGGTCAGCTCGTGCGCGGCGTCGTAGCCGAGCGTGCTGGTGTATGGCCCCGACGGGTCGATGCGCTGCGTCACCTCGTGCGCGGCGTCGTTGGCCCACGCTACGGTGTTGGTGACGCCGCTGCTACTCTGGCCATCAGCGGTCAGGCCCGCGAGCTTGTCGTACGCGTAGCTGTGCACTTTGCCGTCGAGTGGATCGGTCGCCGCCGTGATCGCGCCGGATTTGTCGCGGGTGTAGCCGAAGTTCCAGGTGGTGAGGGGCGTGGTATCGGTGATGCCGGTGAGGCGGTCGGCCGCGTCGTAGCCCATCCCGATGCTGGTGGTGGTCGTGGTGGGCAGCGTCTCGGTGATCGGGTTGTCGGCCGCATCGTAGCCGAAGCGCACGGTGTGGCCCAGCCAGTCCCGCACGCCACTCAGGCGGTCCAGTGTGTCGTACGTGCGCGTGACTTGCGCGCCGTCGGGGTAGGTGATGGCCGTGGTGTTGCCCACCGCGTCGTAGCCGTAGCCGAGCGTCTGGCCCGCGCCGTTGGTCGTCGTGATCACACGATCGAGCGCGTCGTAGCCGTAGGTGCTCGCGCCCGTGCCGTCGGCCATGCTCGCTCGTTGGCCCGTCGCCGTGTACATGTATTGGACGTTCGGCGTCGTGCCGTCGCTGTAGGTGATAGCGTCGGTGCGGTCGAGTGGATCGTAGCCATACGTCGTGACGCGGCCCCGCGCGTCAGTCAGCGACGTGCGGTTGCCGGCAAGGTCGTAGCCGAAGAGCGTCTGCCGGCCGAGCGGGTCGGTGCTGGTGATCACGCGGTTGAGGCCGTCGTAGCCATAGGCGGTGGCCTTGCCCAGGGCGTCCGTCGCGGTGATCGGATTGCCTCCCGCGTCGTAGGCCGTTGTGAGCGTCGATCCGTCGGCCTGCCCCACGGCCGTTCGCTGGTCGGCGGCATCGTAGGTGTAGACGGTCGTGCGCCCCAGCGCATCGGTCATGGCGATAGTGTTGCCCGCCACGTCGTAGCCGTAGACAGTCGTCCCCGTCAAGGGATCGGTCACGGTGATGGGGCGGTCGAGCAGGTCGTAGCCGTAGGTTGTGGCGTGGCCGAGCCCGTTGGTGCGCGTGATGACGTTACCGGCGGCGTCGTACCCCGTGTTCAGTGTCGTGCCGTCAGTGCGCGTGATCGTGGTCTGCTCGTCGCCGGCGTCGTAGCCGTAGCGCGTGGTGTCGCGCCGCGCGTCGGTGATGGCGACGGTGTTGCCCACGGCGTCGTAGCCGTAGACGGTCGTGCCCGAGAGGGCGTCGGTCGCGGTGATCGGCCGGTTGAGCGCGTCGTACTGGTAGATGGTGGCGTGCGTGTTGGCGTCCGTCTTTTGCGCCAGGTTGCCGACGGGATCATACTGGTAGCGCGTCGTGTCCGAGAGCGGGTCGGTCGTCGCGACGAGGCGATCCAGCGGGTCGTAGCTGTCCGTCGTCGTATAGTTGCGCGGGTCGGTGCGCGTGGTAGCGTTGCCGTTGGCGTCGTAGCCGACCCGCCACACGCTCGTATCCGGCTGTGTGAGCGCGATCAGCCGGTCGGCTTGGTCGTAGCCGTACGCGGTCGTGTCGCCGCGCGGGTCGGTCATCGTCGTGCGGTTGCCCGCGAGGTCGTAGCCGTATGTGGTGGTGCGGCTCAAGGGGTCGGTCACGGCGACCAGCCGGTTGAGCGCGTCGTAGCTGTAACCCGTGCTATGGTTGAGCGCGTCGGTGCGCGTGATCACCTGCCCGTCGAGGTCATACTGCATGTTGAGCAGACCGCCATCGGGCCGCTGGATCGTGGTCACTTGGTCGGCCGCGTCATACGTATAGACGATGGTGCGCCCGAGCGGGTCGGTGAGCCCCGTCCGATTGCCCGCGCGATCATAGGCGTAGGCCGTCGTGCGGTTCAACGGATCGGTCGCTCTGACCAAGCGGTTCAGCGGGTCGTAGGCATAGACCGTCGTGCGCGAGAGCGCGTCGGTCGTCGAGATAACGTTGCCGTTGCCATCGTAGCCCGTCGCCAGGACCGTGTTGTCGGGCCGTGTGGTGCTGGTACGCTCGTTCGCGGCATCGTATCCGTATGTCGTGGTATGGCCCTTGGCGTCGGTCACTTGCCGCAGGTTCTGATTCGGGTCGTACTGATAGGTCGTGGCCTGTCCGAGCGGGTCGGTGATGGCTGTCGTCTCGCCGAAGGCGTTGGAAGTCATCGTCGTGGTGTCGCTGAGGGGATTAGCTCCCGCCACGTTGCCATCGGGGCTCACCTGTGCCGTCATGCGCCCGATTTGGTCGTACTGGTAGGTCGTGGTGTTGCCCAGTGGGTCGCTGGAGCGCGCGAGGTCCCCGAACTGATCGTACGCAGAGCGCGAGGTGTGCCCATTGGCGTCCGTCCGCGCAATCACGTCGCCCGGATGCGCCGGGTCATACGTCAGACAGACGGTGGCCGTCAGCGCGTTGGGCGTGGGACACATGACCGCAGGCGCGGGTGTACTGGTCGTGGTAGGGACGGGCGTGCTGGTCATAGTAGGCGCCGGCGTACTGGTCGCAGTGGCGGTCGGCGGCAGGGTCGTCGTCGCTGTTGGCGTGCTGGTAGGCATGGTGGTCGCTGTCGGCGTGCTGGTAGGTATGGCCGTGGGGATGGGAGTGCGCGTACTGGTGGGGGCGGGCGTGACCGTTGCCGTCTTTGTGGGCTGTGGCGTCGGCGTGCGTGTCGGTGTCCCTGTGGGTGCGGGTGTTAGCGTGCTGGTGCGCGAAGGCGCCGGCGTGCCGGTGGCCGTGCGGGTTGGGGTACGCGTCGGCGTACGCGTCGGAACGTGGGTTGGCGTACGGCTGGCGACACGCGTGGGTGTGGCCGTCCGCGCCGGCGTGCTCACGGCCGCGACGACACGGGCACTCAGGCGAAACGGCGCCACGCCCGCGCCGCGAGTGGGCTGTCCCGCCGTGTGATTCCAACTGATCGCCTGTGCGGGGAGGGCCGCCGCGCTGGCGACGCGGAGCTTGGCCATGGTCCCCGCTCCGCGTTGAGTTGCCGGCGTGACCGGCCGTGACACGTCGAGCAGGTTGCCGTTGGCGTCATAGCTGTAGCTCGTCGTGACGCCGCTGGGGTCGGTCATCGTGGTGACATCGTTGCGCGCGTCGTACGTATACGTCGTCATGCGGCTCAACGCATCCGTGTGGCTCAACAGGTTGCCGCGCGCATCCCAGGTGTTGTACGACGTCTGTCCGTTCGGGTCGGTCGCGGACGCGATCCCGAGCGTCGCGCGATCGTACGTATAGGCCCAGGTCGCTTGCTGCGGTGTGCCGTAGCCCTTCGTCTGCGACACCAGCACGTTGTTCTGATACTGCTCGACCGTCACGTTGCCGTTGGGGTCGGTGATCGTCGTGGTCTGCGCGCCGTTGTCGCCCGCCGCATAGGCCAGCGTCGTCGTGCGGCTCAGGGCGTCGGTCTGCGTGATGACGCGCCCCGATGCATCATAGCCGTTGGTCGTGATCCCGCCCCGTGGGTTGGTCATCGACTGGAGCAGGTGGCCGGGATAGTAGGTGAAGTGTGTCACCCCTCCCGCGACATCCTGGGCGTCGGTCAGATCGCCCGCTGCGTTGTAGGTGTACGCCACCGTCCGGCCGATGGGGTCGACGATCCGCGCGATGTGCGCGCCGCTATAGGTGAGCGTCAGCGCCCGCCCGGCCGGGTCGGTGATCGACGTCAGTTGGTTGCCCGTGTATCCGAGCGTCGTGGTATACCCGTTGCGATCGCGCTCGTCGCGCAACTGCCCCGGCGTGGACGCCGTCGGCGCCGCGAAGGTGTACCCAATCTGGTCCTTGTCGCGCGCGAAGGTCAGCGTGCCGTCGCCGTTGTCGACGAGCGTGGCCAGCACGCGGCTGGGTGCCTGGTAGCCCGTGCCGGAGTAGGCGAAGGTCACGCTCGTGCCGCCCTCCTCGTGCACGGACACCGTGCTCGTCGTGTCGGCAGTCAGGTACATGCTGTACGGCTCGGTCCAGCCGAAGCCAAGCGGACCGTCCTGCGCCGCGTTCAGGGTGTTGTACGTGCGCGCGACGTGGAGCGGGATGCCGCGCCCCGGCACCGTCAGGTCATCGAAGGAATGCGAGAAGTCGCCGCTGGCGTCGTCCACCGGGTCGCAACTGCACGTCTGCACCGCGTTCTCGCTCCCACTCCCGCTCTCTTTGTGGGCCGGACCCGCGTACGTCGCCTGCGTCGGTGAAGGTGTATTCGTCACCGTGGGGGTCGTGCGTGCGATCGGCGTAGGGGTTGATGTGCTCGTGGCCACAAGAGTCGTACCGGCCGTTGGCGTCGCAGTGGGAACGTTTGGACTAGGACTCGCTGTAGACTCAGGGCCGGAACCAGGTGCGCCGATGTCGGACACTTCGCGCACCCGATCGTTGGAGGTATCCGCGATGTAGAGGTTGCCGGCCCCGTCCACCGCCACGTCCTCGGGAGAGTCCAGGGACGCCTGGGCGGCCGGGCCACCGTCCCCGCCGTAGCCATAGCTGCCATTACCGGCCACCGTCGTGATGATGCCCGTCGCCGCGACGACCTCGCGCACCCGATTGTTGGAGGTATCCGCGATGTAGAGGTTGCCGGCCCCATCCACCGCCACGCCCCTCGCATAGCCCAGGGACGCCTGGGCGGCCGGGCCGCCGTCCCCGCCGTGGCCGTTAGTCCCGATGCCGGCCACCGTCGTGATGATGCCCGTCGCCGCGACGACCTCGCGCACCCGATTGTTGCTAAAGTCGGTGATGTAGAGGTTGCCGGCCCCGTCCACCGCCACGCCCTCGGGATATCTCAGGGACGCCTGGGCGGCCGGGCCGCCGTCCCCGCCGTAGCCGTTAGTCCCGGTGCCGGCCACCGTCGTGATGATGCCCGTCGCCGACGTCATGGCTAGTGTCGTAGTATGGTTCGTGTTAGAGGATGCGCGTAACAGTGGAGATGGTACAAGCACTGCATCTGCGCTGCGGGCCGCATGAGCATCAACAGCATCGAACCCGGTTAGCGCAGGCCCGACGATCTGAAACAGGCCGAGACAAAGCGATAGAAGCGCCGTCCGCGTGAGTCGTACCCGCATGTATTTCTCCCAACCATGGTTACAGCAGCGTGAGGGGCACACGTCGCCCGTCCGCGCACCATTGTATAGGAAACCTTTCCCCCCTGTCTATGACCCAAAAGTACTATGCGGTCGTCGCGGCACATGAGTGCTGTCCAGCCGAGGGCCTACTGATAATGCTCGTTATACGCAGGTCTCCTTATGGTATCCTGCCGATAACGCGCTTTTCGAGCGCCGATAAGGGGCGCAAAGCGCTTCTGATAACAAGGAGGGGCGGCGTGACGACGGAGACCCGGACACCGGCCGAGGCAAGCGAGGCCTACGCCGCGTGGCTGGAGCGCCAGCCCCTCGCCGCCAACACGCGGCGGACGTATCGTGTCCGGGTCGCCCAGTATTGCGTCTACCTCGCCACCACACCGGTCGCCGCCGGCGATCCGCTGCGCGACATCCATGCGGCCTCCTACGCCGCGCGCGACTACCGCACCTGGCTCAAGACCGTGCGCAAGGCCAAGCCCGCCTCGGTCAACCTCAGCCTGGCCGCCCTCGATCACTTCTACCGCTTCCTTGGCCTCGACCCGCCCGACGTCGCGCGCGAGGACCTACCTCAGGCCGCGCCGCGCGCGTTGGAGCCCCCTGAGCAGGTGGCCTTTCTGCGTGCCGTCGAGCGCTCCCGCTCGGCCCGCGACCGCGCCATCGCCCACCTGCTCTTCTACACCGGCCTGCGCATCGGCGAGTGCGCCGCTCTCGACGTCGACGACGTGGCGCTGTCGGCGCGCAAAGGCCTGGTCGTCGTGCGCCGCGGCAAGGGCGATGCCTACCGCGAGGTGCCGCTCAACGCCGCCGCGCGCCTGTCCCTCGATGGTTACGTGCAGAGTCGACGCGAGAGGGCCGACGCAGCAGGGGAGCCGGCCCTCTTCCTCAACCCGCACGGGCGCCGCCTCTCGATGCGCGCGATCGACCTGGTCGTTCGTGAGTTCGGGCGCGACGCGGGGCTCGCCCTCTCCGCGCATGTCCTGCGCCACACCTGCCTGACCGCCCTTGTGCGCAACGGCAACGACCTCGTGCTGGTCGCTGAGATCGCCGGCCACCGCCGCCTGGAAACGACGCGGCGCTATAGCCTCCCCTCCGCGCGGGATCGCGCGGCCGCCATGGATGGCGTGCGGGTGGACTACTAACTCTGACGCGCCTCCTCACCGTCGCCGACCGGATCTGTGACGGCCATGCGGGTGACGAAGGCGTCCCACACGTCGCACGCCACGTTGCGGTCGAACCGTGCCCACGCCCGGCCGTCCGCGCACGCGGTCAGCACGGGCCGCAGGCGCCCCGTCGCGATCAGGCGCCGCACCGCACCGACCGTCGTTTCCAGCAGCGCGGCAACCGCCGCGACCGTGAGATACCGGTACGCGAACACATCGACGTCATAGACCGCGTAGGACCACCGCACCGCCCGTAGGTTCGTGTCGTCGGCGGTTGGGACGAGCAGTCCCTCCGCGTACAGCCGTCGCAGCGCCGTGGGTGGGCAGCGAAGCGTCCGTCGCACGGCGGCCGCCGACACGCGCGGGGCGTGCCGTGTCCAGCGCGTCGACGCCGCATACGCGTGTAACTCGGCCAGCGAGACCCCGAGGGCCGGACACGCAGGGGTGGCGCGGTCGTTCCCGAAGCGATATATGGGCAGTCGCCCCGTCCGCACGGCGACCAACGCCTGCGCCGCACGGAGTCCGTCCGCGCGTAACAGGTCCAACGCGCGCGGCAGCGTGACGAGGGCGAGCGACTCGTCGCGGGGCCGCGTCCCCAGGGGACGATACCGGACATGGAAAGACGCAATCGCCGCGGCGGAGACCCGATACCGCGGCGGCCCGGCGCTGCCAACCACCCGCTCCGCATGGAGCAGACCGGCCGCCACTAGGGTTGGCGCGTCGTCGACCACCACGCCGCACCGTACGGCCATCTCGTCGACGGAGATTGACAACACTTGACCGGCGGATGTGCCATCCCACAAGCCTAGCCGCGGCGTGCGGGCGTGGTCTGTGTCGCGGTCGTGGGCCCGTGCCATGTGTCGCAGGGCGTAGCACCCGGCGCGCAGGTGCGCGGTCGCCGCGCGCTGCGTGAGCAGCGGGGGCAGGGAGGGTTGCCCGTCGCCCCCGCATCGCCGCCCGTGGCGCACCCGCTGGTAGACGGTCTCGTCCCGCGCCAGCCGGCCGTGTATCCCGTCCCGCCCGTCCCACCCCTCGGCGCCCAGGAGCCAGGACCACACGGGGTCCGCGCTCGCGCCGACGGATCGATCGTCCGGTCCGCCCTGGGCGGCATGCCGCGCCTTGATCGCCCGGATCACCTCCGTCTCGGCACTGTACGCCGCCCACGCCTCCGACGCCTCCGGCGCATGGAGCGTCTGCTCCCAGAGATCGACCAACGCCGCGTGCGCCCGGCCCACGTCCGCATAGCGCTGGCGCAGCCCGTACCCCGAGAACTCCCGCTGCCAGCACGACCAGGAGCCCCCACCGCCATAGGAGAACGCCTGGGCCGCGCCGGTGGCCCACAGGAAGAGCAGCACGGTTGCCGGGTGTCGCCCGCGCAGGGGATGGCCCGCCGGGACCCCGGCCGTAGGGGGTGGGAACGGCGGCCCACAACCGACGAGACTCCACAGCGCCGCGGTCAGGCGCAGGCTGGACGGGTGGCCGTCGATGGAGCGTACGGTGAGCGCGCCGATGTCGCGCCCACAGGCGCGACAGGTCCCCTGGGACAGGGAGAAGCGGAGTTTCTTGCCGCAGCCGTCGCAGCGATCGACGAGCAGGACCCGGTGCGTCGGGCAGGTCGTGATGTGGGAAAGCATCCAGGGCAGCAGCAGGATCTTCCGCTCGCGCCAGCAGAGCGGACAGACTTTGCCCTGTCCCTGGTCGAGAAAGGGGGCGCGGTCCACGGGCCGCCACGGCGGTGCATCGGCTCCCGCCGCGTCCGCAGTGCCCCCATCTTCGGGCCAAAGGTAGAACGGGGCGAAGCGATGCACCGTGCAGGCCCGCAGCGTGCGCCCGGCGAGGCCGGTGAAGTCACCGAGCGGACCCAGATGCGCGGAGTCGGACAAGAGGTTCGCGGATGCGGACACGCATGGGAGCAGCGCCCCGCGCCAGCCCTCAGGCGCCGACGTGTAGTAGTTGGCGTGCCAGACGCGGGCCAGTAGGCTTTCAAGGCTTTCGTACGGACTGGGATAGAGCCGGTTGACGACGGGCATAGCGTCCCCCTCGCGGTCGTCGCGCGCCGCCCTCACACGACGTCGCGCCAGGTCTCGCGCGCTGTCCCGCGTCGCAGGACGCCAGCGGTCGTACGGTCGTCACTGGGTAGGCCGGTGTCGGCCTGTCCCGCCGCCGGATCGGGTCCGAAGGGGTTAACGATGCCGCGCCGCTGGCCGGCCATGCGATGGGCAAACGCGGCCGCCAGCGTGTCCGCGTCGAGATGGTCGCGGCCGGCGAGGAGCGCGAGGTGGGTGGCGCGGCGCAGCAACGCCATCAGGAATCCCATGACGCCGCTCGAGGCCACGAAGAGGGGGCGCGCCATGGCGCGCGCGGCCAGGTGCGACGGCGCGGCCAGCGGCAGCAGGCGCTCGATCTCGACCAGCGCGCGGCGGAACTCGGCGACCGACTCCGGACGCGCCTCGTCCCAAGTGAATGGGTCCAACGCGTAGGGATCGCCGAACAGACGCGCCAGCTGCGCGTTGGCGCGCAGGAGCAGTTCGGCTTCGTGCTGCAACCCGACGAGCACGCAGGCGACGCGCGTCGTCTTGAGCAGGAGCTTGAGCCAGTTGGAGGCGTCCTCGAGCACGCGCTGGCTGTTGCGGTCGACGAAATGCTGAAGTTCGTCGAGGATGAGCAGCTCAACGCGGCAGTCGGCGAGATAGCGGGTCAGGCGGTCGGTCATCGTCACCACCGTCCCGCTCGTGGCGCGCGGGTCGCCCACCGCCAGGAGTAGCGCCACGGCCAGGCTCTTGACCGTCGCCGGGGTGGGGATGGTCGCCTGCACGATCGGCCGCAGCGTCCGCTCGCCGCCCGTGCCGACGGCGACGGTCGGGGGAAACTCCTGGGCGTAGGAGCCGACCAACATCGACTTGCCCACCCCGGTTGGGCCGACCAGCATCAGGCAGGGCGGCTCCGCCGGCGTGGCGACGAGGCGTCGCACCCTGTGGCAGCGCGCGATCTCGTCGCGAATCGTCCGCCAGCGCGGGTAGACGATCCGCAAGTTCTCCAGGCGGATCAGGAGATCGTCGTCGGGGGTACGCGTGGGCCAGGGTGCTGTCTCCATACTCCGTGTGTCTCCTCCCTCTCACCGGCGCGGCAGATTGTAGTCACCGCCCCAGCCGGGGGCGTCATCGAGTGGGAAGGCGTCGTCGTCCGCCCGCGGAAGCGCGACGAGGGGCGGCATGGCGGGGACGATCGGGGCGGCGCCAATGGGATCGCCGACGGGCGTGATGGCGATGCCTTTGGCCCGTGCCAGTGTCCGTCGCCCGCGCCGCGTCCGCCGGAACTCGTCGTCGACGATCGCGCGGATGTGCTCCTTGGCCGCAGCCAAGGCATAGATGTCAATCGCGTCCCGCATCGTGCGGAGTGCGTAATCGTGGATGATCTGGTGCTTCCACAGCGAGAGCCCAGCGGCGTACGCCTGGTCGACGGCGGGCACGCGCAGCCAGCGGCCGTCCCCGGCCGGATCAAGGGCGTGGAGCGCGCCGAGATCCTCGGGGTCGTACTTGAGCGTGACCGTCGCTCCCGTGCCACGTCGACGCCGCAGCTCATCCAACGCCGGGCTCTGGTAGCGCAAGCACTGGAAGTCGATCCCCGTGCGCTGCAGCGTGCGCGTGGCCGCGCGGCCCAGCAGGATGCGCAACTCGGCCGCGTCGTGGTACAGGGCAGGCCGCATGCCGGCGACGACGGCCTCGTCCCAGCGGATGGCGGGGACACCGCCCACGCCCGCGTGCCAGTCCCGCGCGTAGAGGTCGAGCAGGTAGACGTGCAGGATCTCCCAGAAGCGGGTGAGCGAGATGCAGGCCGCGCCCGCCGCGTCATACGCGCCGCGCTGCAGCATGTTGGAGAAGGTCGTCCCCGGCAACGTATGGATCAGCCCCGTGTTGTGCGTGCGGAACTGACGCTCGATGGCGCCCTTGAACCAGGGCCGCCGCACAGGCGTCGGCGTGAGTGCGACGCCAAGCTGCGCGCAGGCGTCCGCCAGGTCGTGGCCGACCAGATGCGGCGCGTTGTCGACAACGAGCGTCTCGGGCAGGCCGTAGACCGGCCAGGGGTGGGCGGTCCCGTAGCACGCCCGCACGTCCTCCTTCGGCAGGATGCCGTGCAGCAGGCAACGCATCGCCGCGGCGTAGCCCGCCGGCTCGAAGCCGACGTAGACGCCGTGGGGGAACCCGCTGTACACGTCGAGCGCCAGGGTGATGGTAGGCCGCCCGATGGGGAGCCGGTCCTCCTCGTCGACGAGGATGAGGTCGAGCGTGGTGTGGTCGATCTCGACACGTTCCAGGATGCGGGTCGGACGCGGCGCCGGATGCACGCCGGCGTCGGCGTGGGCCTCGGTGGGGCTGGGGCGTCGGCGCAGGATGGTCGGCGCGCCGGCGCGGACGCGGCGATGGATCGTCGCCCGGCCGGGCAGGGGGAGGTGATCGCCGGCGGCCCGGCCAAGATTCTCGTCACGCACGCGCGCCACGACGAGGAGATACACGTCCCGCACGGTGCGGTACCGAGGCGCGGCCGCGCACTCGGCGAGCACACCCTGCACGATCCGTTCGAGCGCCGGGTCCAGGCGGCCCCGGCCTGGCCCACCCTGCCGGCGCATGGCAGGGACGAGCGCGCGGATGTCGCGGCCGCCCCCTTCGTAGGCACGCAGGTAGCGCGTGATGCTAGCCCGGCTGACGTGGGCGGAGGGGCCGGGCGACCGCGCGTCGTCGTGATGGAGCGCCGCGACATGGGCGTCGATGGCCTGGCGCGTCCGCGCCTGCGGGGGAACGACCAGCAGGGGCTTGATCAGTTCGTAGCGCCGCCATGCTTCGGCGCGGTGCGGCGCGGGGAGTCCGTCAAAATCGGCGACGACCGCGGAGCCCGTGACCTCCGACCGGGCGCGTTGGCCGGGGATCTCGAAGCACACCTCGCCCCGCGCCCAGGCTGCGTAGAGGTCGTCGCGTGCCAGCACCGCCTGTCCACCGAAGGAGTGGTTCTCGACCACGAGCTGGTCGTCGGGCAGGACCTGGCGCACCAGGTAGACCTGCGCGTCGCGCGTGTACCGCGTGCCCACCGTGAGCTGGAGCCGGGCCATGACCCCTCCCGCCGGCGACGGAACGTCCTCGTCGTTGCTGCGACTATAGCAGAAGGAGCGAGCGCCGTGGCACCCTTATGCACACCGACGGGTAGCCTCACAAACTGTGAGACAGCAGAGGGGTGGACGCACGATATGTGAGACAGCAGAGGGGTGGACGCACGATATGTGAGACAGCGGACGCAGGAACTGTGAGACAATGGGGCAAGATGACGCGTCGAAATGGCGCAGAAACTGTGAGACGCTACAGACCAAAACGACGACGACGCGGATGAGCAGGGCCATACCGGCGACCGGGGCGACCGACGTGGCGGCTCCGGTCGAGACTCCGACGACGACGCGCAGCGTGACGCTGCCCCCGGTCCTGCCCTCGAGCCTTCCCGCTGTGCTGCCAGCCCGACCGCTGGTCGACCCGCTGACGGCGTACCTGGCGACGCTCGCCCCCAAGAGTCAGACGGTCGTGAAGGAGCGCCTGACCACCGTGGCGCGGCTGATCGGCGTCGATCCCGCCGCACTGCCCTCGCACGAGCTGCGCGCCCACCACCTCGACTATATCCGCGGCCGCCTGGGCGAGGAGGACCCGCTGACCAAGAAGACGCGCGCGCCGGCGACGATCAACCTGACGCTGGCCGCGCTCCGGGGCGTGCTC
>JAABUX010006909.1_pt1 | contig 13441 bp, 10 predicted proteins | sample 5561851 | NCBI WGS metagenome assembly JAABUX01 (sample SAMN10711883, study PRJNA513361) | rock metagenome | isolation source: Antarctica rocks | place: Antarctica: Victoria Land, Richard Nunatak red sandstone | collected 2016-01-03 | reverse complement strand
CTACTGATCTGCTACAAGGCGGATAGTGATGCGTCTTCACCCACGACCTCAAGTTGAACATCCCCTCCTTGACATCCCCCCCTCTTCTCACCTATCATATGGGACAAGATTTAACAATTTGTTAATCCTCATTTAACATATTCATAACGCGCTCATTCGTAAAAAGGGAGAGTGTGGGAGTCAATCAGTATGTCAAAGCAGTATATCGGGCATTTGCCCAGCCACGATCCACTCCATCACTACCTACAGTATGATATATTGCCACAGATAGGGTCAGATCATCATCATGCGAAATTTCGCGTCTTTCGCATGGGGGGGAGCAACGAAGTGTACCTGTATGAAGAAAAGCATAGCAACGTGCAGGTGGTAGGAAAGTTTTTTGCAGGAAACGGCTATGGGGAGTCCCGTATGCCAGAGAAATATCAGCGCATGGAGCAAGAATTTCACAATCTGCACCTGATGCGCAGCTATGGAATGGTTGGATACCCGCACGATGTCGTACGCCCTCTCGGCTACAATGGCTGGTTGAACAGCCTGCTGGTTGAGGAGTATCGTGGCGGCCAGTCGCTGAGCAGCGTCATCACAGAGGCGATTTTTTCTCGTCAGCCTGACAGACTCTACGGAAAGCTCACCGCCCTGGCGTATTTCCTGTCCACATTTCATAACCGGACAGCAAACGGCTACGGAGTGAACTTTCACGAAGATTGTGCCTACCTCGACCACCTCGTGCGAAAGCTCTCCAAAAAACAGTTTCTTCATTGGGATGAGGTCCATGAGTTCTCCTGGCTGCGTGACCGCTGGCGCGAACAGCCACGGATGTGGGCAGACCAGCAAGTCCTCGTTCATGGTGACGCGACGCCATCGAACTTCCTCTTTGGGCATGGGCTGAGCGTCATCGGGATAGACCTGGAAAGAATGAAGCGGGCTGATCGTGTCTTTGATATTGGGCGTATCACCGGAGAACTCCAGCACTTTTTCCTGCAAATCACGGGCAACAAATATGCTGCCGAACCTTTTATCGGCCACTTCCTCTGGGAATATGCCTGCCACTTCCCCGACCGCAACAGTGCGTTTCGCTCCATCTGTGGACGCCTGCCCTTCCAGATGGGCCTTACCCTGCTGCGAATCGCCCGTAATTCCTGGATCAGTCACGACCATCGTCGCCGACTCATCGAGGAAGCAAAATTTACTTTGAGGACCTTTTAATGGATATTCGTGCGCTGCTCTTCGACGTTAATGGAACGCTTATCGATATTGAGACGGATGAGGGATTGGAGGAGATTTACCGAGCTATTGGGCATTTTTTGATGTACCAGGGCATCTCACTGCGCCGCTGGGAGGTACGCGACCTGTATTTTCAGCTCATGCAGCAGCAGCGTGCAAGAAGTGCCGAGACATTCGCGGAGTGGGACGCTGTTGAGGTTTGGCGCGAGTTCCTACAAAACAAGGCAAGCAACTACACCCGCTCTCTGCCTCCAGAAAAGCTAGAGCAACTTCCGTTGTTCCTGGCGGAATTGCATCGGGGCATTGCCCGCAAGCGACTCCGTCTCTATCCCCAGGTGCAAGAGACCCTCGACCAGTTGCGCTCATGCTATTCCATGGCAGTCGTTTCCGATGCCCAGAGTGCGTATGCCGTTCCAGAATTGCGCGCGGTGGGGCTACTAAACTACTTCGACCCTATTATCGTCTCTGGTGACTATGGCTATCGCAAGCCAGACACCCGGCTCTTTCAAAAGGCTCTTGATGCCTTACAGGTACGACCGGAACAAGCCCTCTTTCTCGGCAACGACTTATACCACGATATCTTCGGTGCCCAACAGGTGGGGATGAAAGCCATTTTAATCTCGTACAATCAAGGCGAGCCGTCTGATCAGACCATTGCGCCCGATTATACGATCTACCGTTTTGCCGAGTTACCCCAGGCGGTCAACTGCTTCGTGACACTTGACTAAAGCTGTCGCGAAGCATCCGTCCGTCTTCTGTATTCCGTCGTCAACCTCTGAGCCTATTGCAGAAACTTGCCCAACAGTTGATCCAGGCTAATGCGCCCTTGAGAGTCAACTTTCAGAATGACAATCGCCTTGTCAACAGGGTCGCCATTCTTGTCGAATGCAATCTGACCACTTGCTCCTTGGAACGATGTTTTGCTTAACGCCTGTCGGAGAGCATCGGGCGTTATCGACCCTCCTGACGGTGCGGCAATGTTGTACGCGTTCAGCATCGCAACGGTTGCATCGTAGGAGAGCGTTGCATCACTATCAGTTCGTGTGTAACCATAACCTGTCTTCCCACCCGCGCCGAACGTACTGGAGTATTCCGAGAAGAAGGCGGGCTTCTTGGGCGAGTTATTCGCGCCGATAATGCCCCACACATCGGGATAGAAGAACGCCGAAAACTTGAGATATTTCAAGGCACTGCCCGAACCGCTGCTGTATCCACCTAACTCATAGAGCGCGTCGCCTCCCAGTATAGGTGTGGATAGAGTATTATCCGGCAGGTTCGAGAGCAGGATACTTACATCGGCGGCATAGCCGGAGAAGTAGACCAGGTCAGGCTTTTTGCTTAGCGCATCCTGTAGTTTACTGGGTAATGTTGTATCCTTCGCATTAACCTTATATTGCTCCGTGACGACAACATTGTTACCATCTGCCTTAAACTGGTTTACAAAGTCGTTTGCCAAACTCTGACTGTAGGAATCGGAATAATCAACAAAAAGCGCGACAGTTTTGGCGTGCAATGTTGACTCAGCATACTTCGCGCCCTCAATTCCCTGGCTCTTGTTCGGTGGAGCAACACGGAAAAAGTAGGACGAAGCCCCTGAAAGTGAGTCATCAGATGACGACTGCGAAACCATTGGAATGTGTGCATCCCTAAGCGTTGCAAGAGCAGCCTCGGTACGAGAACTGAAAGGCCAGCCCATCACACCCACGAACGTTTTATCAGTCTTCGCCAATTGCACAATCTGCTGTGCAACAAGGTTAGCATATGTTTTGTTGCTGCCAGAACTGGCAATAAGCAGACGTACCTGCACACCACCATTGAGCTTCGAGCTAGCATTGTACTCTCTTTGCGCAATGTATGCCCCTTGCAGGTCGTCGCGTCCCACACCAACATTATCCTGCGAAAGCATCGTTCCTACAACCAGAGTCACATAAGGCTTCCCAGAGTTCAGCACATTCAAATCTTCCAGGTAGATCTGCGCCTCTGCATCACTGGGATCGGTAGCAACCGCCTGCCGTAGAGTTGAAGCGGCTCCCTGCTTATCCCCTGACTTCAAAGTGTTTGCAGCCTGCGTCTTGAGATCACCATCTGTACGCGGGCTCCCAGTATCAAACGCATACGTTCCGTCACTGATACCGATAGAGTCGTTCACGTAAGGTTGTACACCAATACCATTGCTGGGCGCGGTGAAGCCGATTGTCGGTGTTGCACCTGCACCGCTGCCACCTGTTCCTGGCGTAGTCGCGCCACCAGTGTTCCGCGACTTTAGAATGTTCGGCAGCACAAACAGTCCCACACCGAGCAACAAAACGACGATCAGCAGCAACAGGGAGTTGCGTACAAAGCCGTTACCCCCACTTTGACGTGCTGGTTGGTTGGCATACATCCCCGCTTGCTGCGGATATGGTGCGGGACGCGGTGCCGATTGTGCTGGATAGGCAGGCCGCACGGGTTGTGGCTGACGTGGCTGCGCCGACGGCTGGCTCGGCGGACGCTGTGCTGTCTGCGCTGGTTGCGGACGCGCAGGCTGCGGCGAAGGCGTCGTAGTTATAGGTCCAGATGCACCCAGCACATAACTACTTGTATCACCCGCTAGATTAAAATTGTGTGTCAAGACATTATCAACATCACGCTTCATGGCTGCCGGAGTCTGGTAGCGTTTGGTTATGTCTATGTTGAGAGCTTTCGTCAATATACGATCAGTCTCTGGCAATATGTGGGGGTTGATCGAGCGTGCCGACGGATAGTTGAACGGCGGATAGTTGCGCGGGTCACGGTTCGTGATCAAGTAGTGTATCGTCGCCGCCAGCGCGTACAGATCGGAGCGCGCATCAGCATTCCCTTGATACTGCTCAGGTGGAGCATACCCAGGTGTGCCGAGGGCCGAGGTCTGCTTGCGCTTGGCATTTTTAGCCTCATCAGCACGCGCGATACCGAAATCCACCAGGTGTGCCCGCTTATCTTTGCCGCCGATAATAATATTGGCCGGTTTGATGTCACGATGCACGATTGGCGGCGTCTGCTGACTCAGGTAATCAAGTATATCGAGGACCTGTGAGCCATAGCCGAGCGCCTCACGTTCCGGCATGGGAGCACTGGCTCGCTCCATGCGGTCTTCCAGGTTCTCGCCTGGAACATACTCCTGCACCATGAAGTAGTGAGTACCCTCATGGAAACTGTCGGTCACGGTTGGCACAAGGGGATGGTCGATCTGCACCAACGTCTCCACCTCGCGCTCAAAGTTGCGCACATCTTCCTGGCGCTGCACCGGGTCGGTATTCTCTGAGATCAGTTCCTTGATAACAACCAGCTTATTCGATACTCTTGTATCCTTAGCCAGCATAGCTGTACCCATGCCACCTTGACCCAGTATCTTTTGAATAACGTAACGGCCATTTTCCAGAGTCGAGTTGGGCGCGAGAGTCCGTGAGGTCCCTCCACTGCCGCCAAATGTCACCGAGCCAGCATTACCTGAACTCGTGCCACCGCCAGCACTCGTTGTTGAAGTCGTCTGGTTAAGCGCCGCACCGCAGTTGATGCAAAACGCCTCGCCTGCCGGATTATCTGTATTACAAACAGGACATTTCATGATCGATGCCTATCTTTTCTATTTGAAAAATTGACCTTGCACAGGAAGTTCCATCCTGATGCGTCCACGGGGGTCAACCGATAATATCACTATTGCCTTATTCACCGGATCACCGTCAGGCCCTAATGAAACCTGACCACTTACACCTTGAAAAACCGTTTTTGTCAATGCCTGTCGCAGGTCTTCTGGTGTCACCTGTTGCTTTCCTCCCTTCAGTACAATATTACATCCGTTCAACAAAGCAACCGTTGCGTCATACGACAGAGCCACGTCGTTGTCGGCGCGAGTATAGCCATAGCCCGTCTTCTGCCCGTTGGAAGAGAAGGCAGCGGAATAGTCGCTAAAGAAGGCTGGTTTGCGTGCCCCCTGTCCCAATACATCCCATTCATCTGGATAGGCAAACGCGGTGAAGTGCAGGTGAGTAAAACCTGCGCTTGCACTACTTTGATAGCCGTTTAACTCGTAGAGTGCATCTCCTCCCATTACGTTAATGGGGTTCCCTGCGGGGAGGTTTGTCAACAACGTGCTAATATCCGCAGCATAGCCAGAAAAGTAGATGATACCAGGATTGTGACTCAATGCATCCTGTAACAAAGTGGAGAATTGATCAGTCTTCCCAACAGTATATTTTTCTTGCACAACGATCTTCTTACCATCCGCTTCAAACTGCGTACTGAAATCGTTCGCAAGACTCTGACTATAGGGATCGGTAGGGTCGACGAAGAGCGCCGCGGTATTCGCTTGCAATATCTGCTCTGCGTACTTCGCACCACTCACTCCTTGAATTTTGTTTGAGGGAACTACACGGAAAAAGTATTGTGAGATATGCGTGAGGGCATCGCTCGACGAGGTCTGCGACAGCATGGGAATGTGCGCCGCACCCAGAACACCGATGGCGTTGACCGAGCGCGCACTGAAGGGCCAGCCCATCACACCCACGAACGTTTTATCAGACTTTGCCAACTGCACAATTTGCTTCGCGACACTGGTTGCGTAATTTTTGTCGCTGCCAGAACTGGCAACGAGCAGACGAACCTTAACCCCTCTGTTGAGCTTCGAGCCATCGTTAAACTCCTTTTGTGCGACATAAGCACCTTGTAGATCATTACGGCCAACACCAATGTTGTCCTGTGAAAGCATAGTGCCCACAACAATAGTGACATAGGGCGCACCGGAGCTGATAACGCGCTGATCTTCCAGATAGATGTGTGCCTCTCCATCGTTCGGGTCCTGGTCAATCGCCGAGGTCAGAGAGGCAATGATAGTATTGCTGTCGCTGCTCTTCTGCTTGAGCTGGTTTGCCGCCTGTTGTTTCAATGTGCCATCAGCGCGTGCAGTATCAAAGGCAAAGCTTCCATCGCTAACGCCGATAACATCGTTACCAACCTTCGTCACACCTATCCCATTGCCCGTACTAAAGGGTGTACTATTGCCATGAGTAGCTTGTGAGCGTGGTAGATAGTTAATGATTGCAAACACACCACTGAAGATAAGCAAAAGCAGTAACGCGAGCAGCAGGAGATAGGGTAACAAACGTCCTCTCCGTTGAAACCGCTGAGGCGTGTTGTTGTACACATGATAGGACAGCGTATCCGTTGTCATCGGCGACTGACCTGGGTACGGTGGTAGTTGTTGTGGCACAGTGCTGCCAAGCGTCGGTTGTTGAGAAATAGTTCTCCCTATTGGCACGGCAGGCACTGCTCCACTTGGATTTGGGGCAGTTGACCTTGCCATAGCGCCAGGATTTCCAAGCATGTAGCTATTAGAGAAACCCGACACTCCAAACTGATTGCGAAGGACATCATCAATTTCCTGTTTCATTGCTGCCGCACTCTGGTAGCGCAGGTTGATGTCGTTATTGAGAGCACGAATGAGTACGCGTTCGATCTCTGACGAAAGCTGCGGATTAAGGGCGCGTACTGCTGGATAAGTGAACGGCGGATGATCGCGCGGGTCTCGATTCGTGAGCAGATGATGCAGCGTCGCGGCCAATGCATACAGGTCAGAGCGCGGATCAGCATTTCCCTGATACTGCTCAGGTGGTGCGTAGCCAGGTGTACCAAGGGCTGAAGTCTGCCAGCGCCTCTCATTACGAGCTACATCCGCACGAGCAATACCAAAGTCGACGAGGTGGACTCGCCTGTCCTTTGCCCCAATGATAATGTTTGCAGGTTTGATATCACGATGAACCACAGAAGGCGTCTGCTGCGACAGGTAGTCAAGCACATCCAGAACTTCTGAGGCGTAGATTAGGGCCTCCCGCTCTTTCATCGGCTGCTTTGTGCGGTCGATGTGCTCTTCCAGCGTTTCCCCCTCTATGTATTCCTGCACCATGTAGTAACGGAGACCTTCTTGAAAGTGATCAGTCACGTTTGGTATAAGAGGATGGTCGATATGTGCCAGCATCGATACTTCGCGCTTAAAGTCACGCACATCTTCCCGCAGCATGCTGGCATCGCTGTTGTTCGAGATAAGTTCCTTAATGACAACAAGCTTGTTATCCAGGCGAATGTCTATTGTGAGCAGGGCCGCCCCCATACCACCTTGGCCGAGAACTCTTTTGACGACGTAGCGTCCACCTTGTAACCGCGCTCCGGGAGTAAGTGAACGTGAAGGGCCTCCAACAATACCTGTGTTGCCTCTGCCGTTGCCACCAACAGCCAGCGGAGCAGGAGTAACTACTCCCATCAGCTTTCCACAACTACCGCAGTAGCGCACTCCGTCGCGATTCTCTGCTTTACAATAAGGACATTCCATCTTCCTTTGCCTGCCCTTTCAGCCTTGTAGACTCTTCAGCCCTATAATCACTATACATATCCTGGAAACTCTTGTGTATGCCTATTTCAGCAAATTATATGTTGTTTCCTGTTTAGAGTCGAGAGTTATGTCTATCTTTGTATCTACCTCCCCCATTAGTAAATACGTAACGAGGCAGGAAAAGTTCAAATGGATGCAAGGGAGGTAGAATATATAGTCTGTAGGGGCATTCCCTCGCGGGTGCCCTCGCTGGATGTAGTTGCATGATGACTCATGTACAGCATCAGAAACCATAGACAACTACGGCTCTGTTTAGACGGCGAACCGTCTGGGATGTACTGCACATCCTCTACTCCCTTGCCCAAAGGCGTTAGGAGCTGCTTTTCGCAAGATGTTGTAGGACCCGTTGACATCGGCATTGAAGCGGATACCATGCCGTGATTGATACAACCCCCGTTTGACCCGTTTGCCGAGAAACATCGGCTCATCCTTGACTTTGCCATAGGTTGGAATCGGGTCATTATCCAGAAACGAGGCTTTGCTGGTATAACTCTCTTCTTGGAACACCACTTGGATACCAACTAACTCTGCCTTGTACAGTAGCATCTCGCTAAAACGAGCATGAGGCAATTGGACAAAGTGCTGCGTCTCTTTCTTGCGCATCGTGGGGTCCTGTTTCCACAAGGGGGTTTTACCAAGAACGAGCGTGCCTATTCCCTCAGCAACAAGCAGGTCAATAATCCTCTTGCTAGCCGTATGCAAGTAGTGGTCTATACGCCGTGTCCGTTTCATGGTTGCGCGTTCCATACGAGCGGTAAACGCGGTATCTGACTTCATGATCGCCTGTAACTCTGCTTTGCGCTTGTTATAGAACTGATTGACGCTCTTGATTGGTCTCCCGTTAACAATGCGCGGCACAAAGCCACTCTTGTTTGAAGTTAGAGCCACAAGATTATTGACACCACTATCTATCGCCGCTAGTAATGCAGGGTCTACAGAAGCTTGTACGGGGTCCTGTTCGTACACCACTTCCACCATGTAAAAGCCACAACGAGGGATGATGCGTACTTGAGCAACGTTGGTCTGTTTGGTCTGAACCTCTATCCCTAGAAGAGACGGTTGTATCAAGCCTTTCTTGAGTCCTCTCTTACTCAGAGCTTGAATGTCATAGATGAGGATGTTGCGCCCCTGCTGCTTGTCTTTGTACTTGGGCAAGGCAGGTCTGCCTAAGAATTGGCTAGGGTCCTCATTCCACGCTTTCATTGCCGCAAAGAAGGACTTCCAGTTTTTGTCTAAGAGGCGTAACACATCATTGGCAACTTTCGCGGGTAAGGCTTGGTACGCCTCACTGTGCTTGACCTCATGATAAATCGTTGCATAGCCTTTGTAGATGTGTTCGTGAATGAAGGACTGTCGAACGATGTAGTTAGCGTAGTTGTACAGGTTCTTGGAGGCGAAGCACGCTGCATCAAGGACCCCATAGCGTGGGTCCTGCTTGCCGATACAATGCTGCTCCACTAATCGCATTATTCTTGTTCTCCATTCGACTGTAGTTCTTTGACAATGGTTTCCGTTTTGCGTTTCGCCCGACGTTGCCCATACATCCGCGCGCAAAAACTAGAAAAAATACTACTCAAATCCTGTATCAAGTCTTCTTTGTCGTCATCTGTCAGATAAACAATTTCAACCGTGCGGCCTTGTGCTTCCAACAAGGTAAGAATGTAGGTCGCTCCGAAACGTGTAAGCCGATCTTTCTGCTCAACCACAATACGGGTAATGCTTGTATCTTTCAGCAAAGCTAGCAATTTCGGGCGGCTCTCGTTGACACCTGACGCAATCTCTTTCACCACAGAAGCCACTTGATATCCTTTTGCGGCGCAGTAATCTTTCAATCGCTCCGCCTGACGTTCTAGGTTCTCTTTCTGTTCTTGAGAAGAGACCCGCGCATAGATAGCGACTTTCTCAGGAACTATCAACGACTTGTCACCTTCGGTCACGATAATTGTTCCTGACGGTGCTTGATAGCCGTTGATGGTTCCTGCTTGCCACCAGCGAAACGCGGTACGGTAGCTAATGCCTTGTTGTTTGGCATACTCACTTAACTTCATACGGGAAGTATAGCATACATGACGTTATTTGTCAGCACTTGACGCTATTTCTTAGAAACGTTTATTACACCTAACGAGGGCACGCGCGAGGGAATACCCCTACAGATTCCGAATGTATTTTACAGGTGTTGGCAACGCAGTGAAATGATGCCCGGCGCGAAATGATTAGCCTTTTGCAAATACTCTTGCTCGTTGGCTTCTATCATCAGCTTATGCATCACGACCACATCCCCATCAGGCAACGGCTCTGCCGGTTGCAGGCATAGTTCCATAATTGCGCATCCCCGTTCGTAGACCTTTACTAGTCCACCTGAACCCGGAATACGGTAGACCCGGCTATCTATGTTTGGACTCACGACTTCCAGGTAGCCATACTTGATCAATTGCTGATATTGATTCTCAGACAACATCTCGCGCAGCAGTGCTTTCGCTCGGCTTTCGGCAGAAAGATGCTCACTTACCGATTCACGAAGACGCCCTACACCGCCATCGGGTGATTGCGACAGGTAGTAGACCGCCAGCAGGAGAAACAGCAGCCAGATGCCGAGAAACAAGCTCAGCGTTTCCAACATGGGCATAGCCGTTTAGCCTCCTCAACCACCTACGACGCGCGGCACAATGACGATCTGTTCTGCAGTTCGGTCAAACTTCTCGATACGCTCTATAGGTTTTCCAGGCTCTACTCTGAAGGCTGTGGCCCCTTTTGTACTCTCTTGATTGAAGATGCGCTCGGCCTCTCGGATTGCCGCTAACGCCTCAGCATCGTTGACCTCAGCTTTATTCGCATCCCATACGACCCGGTCGTCACCACGACGGGACATGATCCGTAGCATTCCCACAGTCTGTCTCCTTCTTTTGTACAGGCTCGTCTGTATTCTCTTGTACGTTCGTGCTTCTTCCCTGCCCCTCTTATCTCAGCAAGGAAATACATAAGGATAAATTGAGCATAGCACGCATTGAGAAGTCAGTCAAGGGCAACAACGGAGAAATGGTCTACGCGTCCTAAATTGGCGTGCATGCACACCAATTTAGGACGCGTAGACCATTTCTCTAGAATACTTTATGACAAAACGCAGGGCAATGTACAGGTAAAAGTGCTTCCTTCTCCAACAACACTTTCAACCGTCACTGCACCTCCATGTAGCTCCACTATCATTTTTACGATGGAGAGACCGAGACCCTGCCCGGTAACGCGAGTTGCTGTCTGCGGCACCTGATAGAAACGCTCGAAGATGCGTTGCTGCTGCTCAGGAGCAATACCACAGCCAGTATCGCCTACTTTCAGCTTTGCCACCTTTACATCGCGGTCGTCTATATCCTCGTTTCCACCTTCCAGGTACTCAATAGAGGCCGAAATGGTAACGCATCCACCAGCCGAAGTGAAGCGTAGCGAGTTGCTGACAAGATTACGCAGGACCTGTTGCAAACGGATGGGATCGGCGTAGAGTTGTGGAAAGTCGCTTGGAATAGCAACACTCATGTTGATACCCCGGTCGGTGGCGGTCAGTTCCAGTTCCTCAACAGCGTTGGTAACAATGTCGCGCATACTGACAACCTCGCGGCTCAGGCGCAGCTGGCCCGAATCAGCACGCGAAACCAGCAGAAGGTCCTCCACCAGGGCATACAGATGTTCACTACCAGAACGCGCGCGCTGCATGAACTCGCGCAGTTGATCATTGAGTTCTCCTGCCACCCCTGTCAACGCCAGGTCCAGGTAGCCGTTGATGGCATTGAGTGGTGAGCGCAGTTCATGGGTAATCATCGAAACGAAGTTTGCCTTCATACGTGTCGCATCTCGAATCGCTGTCACATCTCGCGCCATAACCAGGCAGATCGGCTTGTTTTTCGTCGAGACACGAGTGATACTCAGGCCAACCGAGCGTGATGCGCCCTGGATGGTGAGATCGATCTCGACATAGGGCAGCGGTTCCTCTCGTTGCAACGCTCGATGTACCATGCAAATGTCACGGCAGCAGGTGTGTCCGCCGTCCTCCTCACATCCCAGTAGTTCCATGCACTCCATCCCAACAACCTGCTCTGGGTTCAGTCCGAAGATGCGTCCAAAGGCTGCATTAGCCTCAATGAAACAGGCGTTAACACCCAACAACGCGATACCATCCGAACTGGACGCCACAATAGCGCGTAACTGCTCCTGGTCAGTACGCACCATATGGAACAGTTCTACGTTCTCTAAGGCTGCCGCCGCCATGTTGCTCAGGTTGCGCACTAGGCGTAGCTCTTCACTTGTGAAGGGCTCAACGCGTTTGAGTGAGAGAACGCCGTATAATACCTGCTTAGAGACGAAGGGAGCAGCCATCTCCGCCATATCCTCTTCGCTAAATACATCGTTGCGTACTTCCAATGCAGGTGAGCGCAGCATAGGGTGCTTGTGAACACCAGCCCACGCGGATATCGACTGCGTATCATAGAGGCGTATCCTGTCCTGCTGAAGATCAGCAATCTTCACATCGGCGGCGCATACCTCGTGCTCACAGTCGGGAGATACATCGGCTCCATACAGTTCGGCGACGGGATAAAGCTCCTGCGTCCCCTCTTGATAGAGGTACAGGACCGCGACATCACAGGGGACAAGGCGCTGCACATCAACCAGGATGGTGCGATAGAGAGCATGGGGTTCAAGGCGTGTGGTAATACCGCGTGAGAGGTCCATCAGCATCTCAAGCTGGTTCGCCTGGCGCCGCGCCAGCTCCGCGTGTCGTGCGTTTGTGATTGCCAGCACCGCCTGTTCCGCAAAGGTAATCATCATCTTTGCTTTCTTGGGGTCGAAGGCGCTAGTTTCCTGACCGCTGGCGGTGAGCGTACCGATAAACATGTCTTCGTCGATGAGTGGCACGCACATGATCGAGCCAATAGGTGTACGTCCCAGGCGTTTGAAGCGCGGATCGAGGCTCACATCGTTAATAACCAGGGGCTCGCAGTGCTCCGCGACCCAGCCTGCGACTCCTTCATTGAGACGGAAGCGTGTATGACGGGGCTTGCGTCCATTTTTTTGAAGGGCCGCAAGCGTCACAAGTGTTGTCCCACTTGCATCTACAAGGGCAATAGAACAGTTGCGCACCTCTAACAAAGCCCCCGCATTATAGACAATCTTCTGCAGGACATCCACCAGTTCCTGTGATTCACCTTCGACAGAAGTAGAGGCAGAGACAAACTGACGATCACGTATGGAAGATATATTTGCAGTCATTGGAGGCCCTCTTTTACATAGTCGATATTACACAGCTGGGCTTTTACCATCCCATCTCTCTTTAATTTAGTATCGTCATACACTCTATAATAATTGAGGCATTGCTAAAAGTATAGCATTGCCTATTTCGTCAGTCGAGAAGATCAATCGTATGGGCTATGCTTTTATGAATCCAGAGACGATGGCAAAGAGCTATTCGCAAGCCATCCGTATCACACCAACCAGGTTTATCAGTTGGAGTGAGTGATCTCCGCAGAAAGAATGTAGGGGCGCAATTGATTGCGCCCCATAAGCGTCAAGGTAATCGTAATGCGACCCCTTTAACTTGCGCCCCTACGGACTATTCACCTCCATTGGCAGCGTAAACACAATGCGCGCTCCCCCCTCTGGCGCGTTCTCAGCCCATACCTTGCCGCCATGCGCCTCAACAATCGCGCGGACAATGGCGAGTCCGAGGCCACTACCACCCGTTGAGGATTGGCGCGCACTGTCCGCGCGGTAGAAGCGCTCAAAGATGTGTGATAGAGCCTCGGGCGGAATACCTTCACCTGTGTCGGC
>JAABUX010006907.1_pt1 | contig 13442 bp, 25 predicted proteins | sample 5561851 | NCBI WGS metagenome assembly JAABUX01 (sample SAMN10711883, study PRJNA513361) | rock metagenome | isolation source: Antarctica rocks | place: Antarctica: Victoria Land, Richard Nunatak red sandstone | collected 2016-01-03 | reverse complement strand
GCAACCAAGCTGAATAAGAAGCGCATAGTCATGCGCTCCCTATGCCAGTGGCTGTCCCCGACCTGACATCAGTTTTATCGCGCAGAGACATGGGCGGCAGGCACCCGCAGCATCCAGGCGGCAGCACATCGGAGGTCAGCCGGCGCAGGCAGGAGGTCAGCAGGGTAAAGCGGGCACCAGGCACCAATCGGCAGGTGGCGGAGACCGCGGGAATGCTGGTCAGCCTGCTGTCGGCGTCGCAAGGAGGGATGCTGACGCTGCTGTGGCAAAGACTCGCGGCGGCCGGGAGCCTCAGCCAGATACTGCAGTGCAGCCGCTGCAGGCAGAGCAGGCAGAGCCCGTCTCCTCAGCCAGCCGGACGTCCTCAGCTGAGCCGGACGCCGCTGAGCTGGCGGTCAGTGCCGTATCGCCCCAGCAAGCGCATGCTTCGAAATCCAGCAGCAGCAGCGAACGACAGCAAGCAGCCAGGCAGCAGGACCGCGGACGGACCGATCTTGCGGGCCGCTCACCTGCCGCTGCAGAGTCTTCAGAAGCATCTGGCAAGTGGCCATCAGGTCCAGTGTCGGCGGCGTCTGCCATAGCAGCTGCTCTTTCACGCCGACAGGCGGTCGAGCAGCAGGGGTCGGTGCTTGCTGCGCCGAGTGGTCAGCGGCCAGCAGACAGCGACGCCGCTGCGGACGCGACACGGCAGCCAAGTGACAGCCAGCACCGTGCTGACGATGCTGGGGTCGTACACAGCCACGGCAGGGGGTCAGCCTCGCCAGAGTCGCAAGCGCAGCAGCCACCGTCCAGCAGCGGGAGCACTGCAGACACAGCCCAGCGAAGCCCAGCAACTGGGCACTCAGCAGCAGAACAGCTGCTCGGAGACCGAACGGATGCAGAGCAGCAGCAGACAACCGAAGGTACCAGCGGCGGAGAGTCGCACCCGCTTTCTGTTGAGCCGCTTCCAGAGGAAGCGTCCAGTGCTAAGGCTCCAGAGGACGACGTGGCAGCCGCTGCAGCAGACGCTGTGTCGCCTGTGCAGCCGTCATCTGCATCACACGCCGTTGCGGATGACGAGGCAGCGCTGGCATCAGCTCCTGCCATGATTGCCATGATACCAATTGAGCCCGACTTCGCCAAGGGCGGGGCGACTCACATGCCAGAGCCGCTGCAGGATCATGACCAGCAGGACGGCGCATCGATCAGCTTCGAAGCACTCAGCCATTCAGCCTTTGCCGCAGGCGTTGCTAATGCAAGCAAACCGGCGGTGGAGAGCGTGCAGCAATCTGCTGTAGCCCTTGCAACTGGAGGCAGCGATGGCATTGCCGCTGGGGACGAGGACTCAGCAATGGACGTGTTGCCAGCAGCGTTCGCCCTGCAAGCGACGGTCCCCGCCGCAGTGGCTGCCGCCAGCGTACATGACATGGATGCTGAAGCGATTGGCGAGGCGACCCTCGTTGAGCAGCAGCTGACCCTGGCGCAGGCAGCCGCTGCGTCGTATGATGCGCCGTCCCTGCTGGGGTCCACTGACGAGGCGCGTCTATGGCCGTCCTTGCGAAGGGCTGCGATATTCGCACCCTGCACATACTCGCTGATGTGAAGTTACTACGTCTCCAGCATTTGCCACAGTTGCATTGGCCCAGCTGCTTAAGCTTTGATTTGACGGCGTGCCTTTCCACCATTGAGTTCCGAATACGACCCTTGCCAACCATGGAATATCTCGTTTTGCTCTTACGTGCGCCTTCCGTACATCAGTGGAATGGGTCCCACCCGTCTGTGCGTAGAAGCCCAGCCGCGGCATGGGCAAGATCATCGTCGACCCCGCGGAGAAGCAGAGGCGGCGGCAGCGGAACGCGCGCATGGCCCTGAAGCTGCAGGAGCTGAAGCGCAGCCAGGTGGCAGCCGGCGGGCAGTGGTACATGGGCGGCGCGCCCGCACGGGAGACGCTGCTTCGGATCGTGCAGCAGAAGCTCGTGGTGGGCCCACTGCTCTGCATTCGCTCGACTCACATTTGGCTCAGACCCAAAGGGCAGTCTAGCTGAAATCTACCTGACTAGAAATCTTGTGATGGACAGCGACTCGATCTTCGACAATGATTTGATATGCTATCCGTTTTGAGGCGATATGTGCCTATGTTGTTGCTGACATGGCCCTAACCTGAACGTCACCGTAACTTTAACCTGACACTGACCCTGACCAGCACTCATCCCATGCAGGACCACTATGGGATGGCCGGAGCGCTCCTGATGCCGGACAGCCTAACGCACGCCCTCAACATGGAGGAGAAGGCGGATCCGGGCGTCGCCACGCGGCCGCCAGCGGATCCCGAGGCACGCCTTGTGACCCGCAAGTGGTTGCCGTCAATGCGGCGCAAGACAGTTTGGCAGTGGGAGCGGGCATCCAACGTGCAGCATGAGGAGGGGTCAGGATCAGGTCATGCACGCAGGGTGGGAATTGCACAGTTGGCTTCACGTCACGTGGCCGAAGCACACCCAGGATGCAGAATGTGTTATTTACACAATGTCCGTGCGATACATGGCAGGCGGTGGAGGCTGAGCTGGCGGGCGTGCGCGCGAGGACGGAAGCCGCCTTGCAGCACGCCAACAGCGGCAAGACCGCGTACCTGAAGCTGCTCAACCTGCAAGTGAGGCTAGCGGCCTGCGTGTGTATGGTAGCAGGCAGCTGACATGTGACGGTGCCTTTGGCGGATGCCATCGGCCTAATCAAGCCTCAGCACCGAATGGATCTTTGCAGCCTCATATCAGTCGGCAAGGGCACATCTGCTGCACGAGCGGAGCCACGTACACATTTGTCGTTTGTGTTGGTATGAGGGGTCCGCAGCCTGAGGTTGCAGTGTTGCGTTGCGCAGAAGGTACTGGGTGTGGAGCCCGACGAGCTGCAGGCGTTGGACCCCTTCGACGAGCCGTCGCCGGATCTGGTGAACTTGCGCTGGCACCACCTGTTTCGTTGTTCAGCGCCATCATCTAGCGAGACCACTCCGTGACCGATCATGCCTGTCTCGGTCAACGACTGATGTTCCAAGGACTCGTGCCGTGCAGGCGACAATAGTAGAGGACTGCCCGGACGACGATCCAGCAGCACAGGCACGCTGCACATGAACACACATCTCATGGCCGAAAACCGATAGTTATGTATGTGCAGACGCATACATTTTGTGTCCAGTCATCGCTCTCAGGCGAGCATCACGAGTAGGAGCCGATGGTCTGAGCGCCGTCCGCAGGCGGCGTCGCTGCGGAATGCGGTCCTCCGCATCATGTTCAACATCGTGGAGGACCTGGAAGAGGTCCTCGACGCGACGGCGAACCTCAGCCTGCCCGCCGCGCGGGCCTGGCGCGCCGAGTTCCGCGCCGCCAAGCGGAAGGTGGAGAGTGAGAACCCCAACATGGCGTCCGAGTTCCAGGTGCGCGATGGGTGGCCAGGATTTATGTCTCGGGGTTTGCCCAGGCTTTGATGGTGAGGCCGAGCAGTTCAGCGGTTGACGTTCTGCGCCGAAAACACGGACATCGCTAAGCCGCAGCTCGTGAGCTCCGATGTCAACAACCACGTGTTTCAGCTTGCTGTGCGCATGCGCAGGCAATGTCAGCCGGCGTCTGGGCGCAGCCGCGCTACGTCCGCAAGCAACGGCGCGGCAGTAAAGGCGGTGGCGCCAAGCAGGGCAAAGCGAAGACCGGCAACAAGACGGCCAAAACCTTGCGCGAGCTGGCCGAGCTCGTAAACACGTGATGGGAGCTTTCAGGGCAGACGTGCCAACGTGCATTTTTGCCAGCCAGATGGCCCCTGGTTTGCTCACTGAAGAGACCTGAAGCAGTGCGTTTCATTGTCTGCAATGCACGCTGCCGTCACTTGCGACATGCACCAAACTGCCGTCGCAGTGTGCAGTGTGTGCTGTTCGGTCAACAAACAACGTGTGCGAGGGTGAGGCGAGACGAGTCACAGTATTGGCTTGAAATGACAGCGACACTCAGCTGAACACGCCGCGTCGGGGAATGACGTCGGCAGTTGGTGCATTGCAAATGCTTAGAACAGGTCTGACACACGAAGAACAACCTGCACACGGACGGCCAAAGTGACGCTGCTGCTGCCAGTCGGCCGCACCACCGTGCTGACGCAAGGTCAGCGATCAAACCTGCACAGCGCACCGACGCCACAGTAGTAACAATGCCTGCCTGTCTGGCTGCAGTTTGCAAATGAAGCATGCTCCCCCTTGCAAGACCGCCAGCGCATCAATAGAATGCGTTCGGTGGCTCGCCCGTCGCATACGGCAGGATGGCCGCCTCAGCGGCAGCCATCTGATCTGCGTTGCCTGCGATCTCGATGAGCCGCTCCCCGCTGGGCTCCTGAAGGATGAGCACATATCGTCAGCAAGTATGCAGGAAACCGCATTGGTGTTGCTATGTGTCAAGCCGTGAATGCCCAGAGCTGATGCACGGGGTGCCTGGCAAAGCCAGCCCTGTGTTACACCGCTGGGCGACGCTATGCTCTACAACCCAGGGATCCACGATGTTTACTACACGGCAAGCATGTGACAGCAAAGTCAGTGCGTCGCGCACCGGCTCATCGAAGACCTTGATCTTCGCCCCGGTCTCCTGGCGGATGCGGTTGATGTTGCTGCCGCCCGAGCCGATGATGCTGCCAATCGCTGACTGCGGCACTTGCTGCGCGCACAGGGACTCGTGGTGAGATTTAGCAACCGGAGACTTTTGAGACGGAGCTGGATCGCAGGTGGTTGTACCGCGACTGGAGCATGTAGCTTGGTCTGGCGCACGGTTGGGCGTCAAAGATTGATGGAGCACTGCTACTACAGGGCTCACGTACCGGCATCATTTTCTGCGCACCATCATCTTTTTGCTCATGCCGCCGAAGCCGCCGCCGAGGCCCCCGGGCCTGGGGCCGCCACTGATGGCGCCCATCTGGGCTGGTCCCGGCGGCATCATCCCGTCTGCAGAAAACCCAGTCGCAAGGCAGTCAGGGCACAGCGTTCTCAGGACACCATTGAGCCAAAACAATGTATGTTGGCTTGCTCAGAGTCGGCAGTCATCCCAATGAGTGTTGCTGAAACAACAGCTTGACGGAGTACCATTAGTGGTCACATCACATTAAGAAGTATGTGCTTAATTCAGTGAAGACGGCTACTTCTGAGCATATGCCTTTCCTGCCATCAGGGTGAGCTCACGTGTCAGCTGCGAGAGGGTGACGGGCGGCCCTCCAGGCCGCTCTTTGGGAGGGTTCTCCCGGATCTGCTTCGACACCAGGTGCAGCGCCGACTGGAGCGAGCCCGCATCGCCCACGATCCTGCAACAGTTTGCACGCGCCGTGATCGATGCAAGGCCGAACGAGCTACGCAGCCATCAACAGCACGTGGACCCAATTACGGGAAAACAGCCCACAGACATGCAGACCTATAATGAACACCACATAAGTCAGACGATTACAGGTCGAGGCTTCGCAGAGGAACCACATCCATGGAACCGCAGCATTTCCGCTCGAACAGCGGTTATATCAGAAGGCAACGAGCAGGGACGCACTGCACGACGCGGTCGTTGGACAGCGCGCACGCCGGCAGCTCCTCGGGGCTGAGCACCTTGATGTGGGCGCCCGACTGTTCCCTCATCTGCTTGATGATCACGCCGCCCCTGCACCACAGGGCAGCACGCCTGGCGTCAGGCGCCTGCCGGCTGGACAGGATGTTCTGGGCAGGTGACTGTCGAGTCGCTGGGATTCTCAACACATTATGACGACATTGACCATTGTCGTTCAGGCGTAAGATGATTCGTCGACTGCATGACCACGCGCATGCACAACGTCTGCAGTGCGCAGGCATACATTCGGGGAGGATCCGGCTGCGCCTGCTTGCTGCATAGAAACCACGCTGCTTGCTCAGCAACATGTCCGGTGCCAAGTGCGGCCGAGCAACAACTACGCGCCGCGGCTGTACCCAACGCACAGTGCAGAAGCAGACGAGACGGCCGGCAAATCACCAATCGAAGTAGCCAGGCAGGGGCCGCACTTGCCGATGATGCAGCCGGCCTGGGAGTGGCAGACCAGCAGGCGCGTCAGGTTGCCGTGCGCGCCGCCGCCGCCGCCGCCGGGCACCGGCTCCTCGCCCTCCATGGCCAGCTGATGCACCCGGTACAGACCCCTCTGCGGACAGCCGAGCAGCAGCTGAGCAAATCTGACTGTGGGGCGGGCTGTCCAGTCTTTTGGCCTGCAGCGGCCGGCAAAGACTGCTGCGCGGGCCTTATTTATCGGACAGCGGCTCGCTGCAGAGAACTGCACTTCGGCCGGCCTCGAGCCGGCATGCATGAAGCAGATATAGCAGCGCATCTGACTAGCGTCAGCCAGGTGGCACCACAGCAAAGGTGAGCGGGTGCATAAAATACGCGCAGGCTGTGCTGGCGGCGGGTCGCCACCTGCGCGGCGTTGTGCTCCACCTCCGGGGCCTCGTCGGGCGCGGAGATGACGATCACGCGCTCGTCGCACTGCGGGATGCCCTCAACAACGCGTATTCGCGACCCCGTCTCGTCCCGTATCTGCGGTGCATCGCGGCGCTCGTTGTGCACGAGACATTCGGGCAACAAATGCCTCGCAGCAGACACTTCACCTGGGACATGTCGGCAGCTCCTCCAGCTGATGCGCGTCTCGAGCGGCGAGCCACTCAATCATAGTCGAACGTAGTCACTACGCCCTAGCGCACCTGCTTCACCACCGTGCCGCCCTTGCCGATGATGGAGCCCACGCGTTTGGTGGACACCAGCAGCCGCAGGACCGTCTCCGGCCCGCCCGTGGACGGCGGCCCGTAAGGATCCGCCCCGCCGTACGGTCGCTTGACGTCGTGCCCGCCATGCGGGTCCGAGTCATCCTCATCGTACCGCCGCTTGACGCCACCGCCGCCGCCGCCGCCGCCCGGAGGAGGCGGTCCCTGCAGCGCGCTAGGCTGTCAGTCAAGGCTATCAGCCCTGTCGCTATAATCGACACAAGCCACAGAGGGCTGCAGCGTGACATCAGCCAAAGCCGCATTTCGCCGCGGAGCTTGACGGGCAGGAAGCGGGGAGGGGGTTTCCGCTGGGTAGTGCGCTGTTGGCATGATCCCCCTCTGCTGCGGCAATGCAAATACACCTTCAATAGGTTGCCGGGGGGTGGAGGGCTCGCCATGGGGAGCAAGAGAGGGACAGCAAATTGCCATGCGAACAGCGTAGGCACGCGAGAGCAAATCCAGCTTTCACGGGATCGCAAAGGGGTGTCGCTTGTGCGGGGGCAACTCCCGATCGACCACGGGAGCGAATGCAAGGGAGCCCGAACAGTGCGCACCCCGTAGCCTCCGCCAACAGGTGGGGGGTAAGCGCCGCTAGGCTGGGGACCGCCACCAAACGGTCGTGGACCGCTGGAATACTGTGGTTGCTGCGCGTGCGCCGGTCCGGGAGGATACTGACTGCCACCACCGTAAGCTCCTGGAGGCGCTCCGGACATTATCTCGATGAGCTACGTGCTCCGTGATCCCATGTCGGGATCTGTTGTCCCTCTTGTGCTGCAGGGTCTACTTCGTATGCATGTCGGAGCAGAGTACAGAGATTTGCTGCAGCTACAAGTGCTATCTGTGAAGCCTGATATTGCACTGTCTGTCCTGCGCCAGAGCCAACAGCGCGCCGCCGTGTCAGCAGACTCTTGCGAAGCTCCGCAACAGGCGCTGCGCCTTGGTGGGCAGCTGTTCGCTGCGGACTACGGCTACGAGAGGTGCCGCCCCGTCGGCCCTATGCACCCCCAAGCATTGCGTTCTGCTTACCCCTGCACGCCTGGTGTGTGCCCGTTTGCTCACTCACGTCGCCAATAGACTGCGTGACTCAGCCGATACCGGCCAGCCGCAGGGCGCACACCGTCCTGCCTCGGCACGCCGCCGGTCGGGGGTTCGGCGCTGGTCCATTGGCTTGCGGTGGTTCATCAGTGTACGGCAGGGGGAGTGCAGCCGCGCCGGCATGGGCGACGAGGAGGTCCCGGTGCCGCCGCAGCTGCGGCGGCCGGCGCTGCACGACTTCCGCGCGGCGCCCACCAACCAGCGCGGCTTCTTGATGAAGAACAAACGGAAGCTCGATGACTACGCAGCGCAGGTGAGCGTCTGTCATGTGGCTTGTCGCTGGTCCCCAGGCAGATTTGTTGGGTACCCAACGACGTGCATCGAGCTCAATGTGCACCCGACTGCACCATTGTCTATGTTCGGTCGGAGCAGCGCCGCTGCTGGCTGAGTCTCATCTCCCAGTCTGCAGGTAGCAGTGGATGAGGCCGCCATGGAGGATGCCGAGCCGACCGCATTCCAGAGTCCGCCGAAGCGGCTCAAACTCGACACCTCGGGCGTCGGCAAGGTGCCAGATCCCGGACTCTCTGCACCTGCGCCGATTGCTGGGCATGCTCACATCCGGACAGCGCCCATCTCGCATCATGTGGAGTTGGGTGTGCTCAGTGCACTACATCTGTGACACTGCTGCGGAGCTGCTTTCTGCTACCGGCATGGCTCGCGAAGGCCGAGACGTGGCTGATGTGCTGGTTTGGTGATTGTGCTGGCAGTGCTGGCTCAGTGTGTCTATCGTGCGCCTCCAGGTGTCAGGGCGCGGTTGGAAAGCGCCCGGTACGCGGGCAGGCTCGCGGAAGAATCCCGGCCTGGCGACCTCCTGGAACGCCAAGATGGCGGTCAAGGCGGAGGCGAAGCTGTTCCGCGAGCAGAAGACCGCCGCGAAGGACGCTCACAAGGCCAAGCTGTCGGCACGCCCCCTCGTCCATGTTCTCTACAACGAGGGTAGCGCAGCACCAAATACTGCATTTCATGTCACGTCACCGAGTCATGAGAGCATCGTCCGACACGCTGCCATCTGCAGCACTCATCAAATACTTTCGATCATATCTTTTCTCAGGTGAACCCTCAGCTTATTTTGAGGGAGCGTTGGCCGGTGCTCAATGATGTATAAAGCACATTGTAGAGGGCGCGCCACTGTGTTGGCAATGTCGGACTGCCCCGCTGCGCGACTTCGACCCATATCACTCCATCCCTGTATTTGCCGCCCGTTGCCCTCGCCGCCACTTCCATGCACCCCTCTCTCGCCAGCCATCCGCGCAGTAGTGGGAGGGCTCCCTTCCGGCAGCCCGGTGAAGTACATGGGTTATGAATTCTGAGAGCACCGGCCAACGTTTAAGTAGATCGCAGCCAGATAGCTACTATATTTCTGCAGCAGACAGCTCCGATACGAATCTGCAGCGCTGACGCTGCTGCTGGTGTTTGGGGACGCAGCCCAAATTGAGGTGTCAAAGGGAATGCTGGCACCTGCGCTGCAGGCCGAGAAGGAACGGCGGCGGGTCGCGAAGGAGCGGAAGGAGGTCCAGCAGAAGAAGAACTTGAAGATGGAGAAGATCAGCAATCCTGCGACCATCAAGCGCATGATGAAGAGCAAAAAGCAGCGCAAGCTGCTGGTCACAGCAGACCCGGCTGCTTAGAAAGGCTTCCTAGCGTAGACAGTCCACAATTGAAGCAAGTAGCCGCCTGATTGCGTGCTGCATACAAAGTCGACCGACGACAGGTGCTTAACATAAACTCTCATCAAGCGCAAGGCGGTCTAGCTAGGTGCATGCTACAGCGTGCGTCTTGCAGTCTGCTGGGAAATAGTGCGGCATGTCTGCCGGAAACTTCAGTGACTAGGTCGGGTGCAAGGTCTTGTCAGGTCCCTTGGCTCTCATCTCTCTCAGCTACTGTCCTAGTTGGGCGACGGCTACCATGAGTCAGTTGTGATACCTACTGTTGATGCCTGGACGGAGTTCTCAATCAGGCAACGTGACATGCTCAGCATAAACTGTGTTATGTGCGGAAACGCTGACCCGAAAAGAAGGTCGGCATTGCGATCGCCACGAACGGGGGTACTGGCAAATGCTGACAAACAAAAGCATGCAAAGGCAGGCAGCGCGAGGACAGGCCTGACAGGCCCCAGCGGTGGGGATGGACAAACCCTCTGGACTTCCGCGGCAACATCTGCCTAGCGCTCGGCCTGCCGCTGCGCCACAATGGCACCAAAACTGGGCTTGTCATCCCGACCAGCTTCTAGTCTTGCAAAGATTTTTGTTCACTAAAGGCGCACTTGCTGCAAGCCAGCACGGCGGCTGCAGTTCCACCGCACTGGGCGAGCAGCAAGCGCACGGCATCAACTTTGAGCGCAGCGCAGCTGCACGGGGTTCATTGGCTGAAGAGTCGACATAGCTGAAGGACTGACCATACTCGAAGCCGCGAGGTGGGCAGCGAAAAACCATCCAAAAAGATCCGCGCGGGGACCTGCGGCGCCCGCCGGAGGTACATCAACGTCTCATGTGTATGCTGCAATCAAATTTGCTGGTTATGCGCAGCGGGAGGTTTCTGCGGGCTGCCAGTGGTCCATTGCCAGCGGCCGAATGGATCGCAGCAGTCGCTGACGATGTCGTCGCTCCAGCGATCCTGGAAGCCCTGTGCCATCTGCATATGCAGCACACATGCGCAGTGAGTACTGAGGGTTCCGGTGTATGAACGCGTTTGAAGCGTTCGGTCTGCGACACCAGACAAGACACGCAGCGGATGCACATGTACAGAGGGGGGTTGATAATGCAGGTTGCGGCTTCTGTGCCGCAGCAACATGATGGCCGGCTGCTAGCTGAGGCGCTGATGCAGCACGGAACGGCTCGAGCATGATGGAAGGTTTGAATGCAACGACGCAGACGCCGATTGCGCATTTCGAGACCCTTTCTGGTGTGCATGGCTGGCATGGATATTGGGTCGAGCGAGCGGGGAGGCATCTATTGTCAGCAACATGCATCAAGCAAACCACACCTGTACATCAAGGCTGTGCAGCCACTGTGTGATCCATCCCTCTTCTGGCATAGGTCCGAAGAGCTGCCTTGCAGTTGCCCGTGTTGATGAGTTCGCCCCGAGCGGACGGCGACTCTCGCCATGGATGTGAGACCCTTCGCAAAGAGGCAAAACGTGTCAGCACCTCAAAAAGTGCACCAGAGGAACTCGGCGGGGTCGGGGAGGCGATACGGCAGTGTGGCCCGACAATGTGAACTTGCATCCGTAAGGCTGTGATGCAGTTTCAGCGGCCCGACATGGTACAGGCAACTGGTTGCCACCGCACTTGAGCGGTGTCGGCTGATCGCTGGACGCAGTCTGAGGGCCTCGCCGGCTGACTGCCTACCGCCCCTGCTACTCCCAAAAGTCGAAGGCTCGGGCGCCGACCCCACTGGAGGTAGGGGAGGGGGCCCCGATGGAGCACTTGGCTGGCTGAGAAGCTCCGGGCTCTGTGAGGCCGCAGCCTTACGAGGGGAAAGTGGGGCTGGCGAACACCGGCGGCACATTGGACTCAGGTCTGGCAGCAAACGAGAGGGACCCAGGAAAGCGTGCAGCAAATGCAAGTAGTGAGCCAGATCTGTTAAGCGATCAACTCGATTTCGCAATCTCACGCCTCGTCGCCTCACCACATCAGCGACTTGCGGTCCCGTTCAAACAAGGGGCATGCAGCGAATACCTTTCAGGTTTGAATTCAAATCCTGCACGCTCCGCCATGCAATGGTCATCCGGGCAATTCAAAACTCCACCGCAGGGTCTGGGCACAGAACCCCAGTCTGCACTTTTGGCAGTCGGACTGACAGGTAGGCGGCTATTGCACCATCTTGTGTGCCAATGTCTGTTTTGCTTCTCATACACGAAACCTGGCACATCCTGTGTTTCTGCAGACGGCCGTGTGGATCGATGGCTCCCCGACCTTACCTTACAGCCGATGGCGCGTGGTGCCACAGTCGAATGCACTACCTGTGTTGGACCAATGAGGGACCGCCTCGAAGAACCAACAAGACACAAGTGCATTCCTTGAACACCATGGGCCTGTTCAGCCTGGTCATATCACCCATTCATATCACCCGAGCTGTACTCAAACGCAGCGCAGCTACCGATACATGGCCTCTGTCCTCAGGTTCTGGGCGACCTCCACCTCCCACCGGTCCCCGTTGTCCAGAAGCTTTTGCTTGTCGTACAGGAGCTCCTGCACGTCACCGCAGACGGCATGAGAGGCTTCTCAGCATGAATTTCTCAATGCTGACCCTCATGCGAGACGATTGTTCGAGTCCTGACGGGTCTCTAAGATCGCCACGATGTCCAGCTGGCCAGCCAAGCGGTGCTGGACATGGATTTATCTGTGCAGAGAGCAAAAATGGGGCGCTTGAATGCCCTAAGTCCAACGCGTGGGCGCCTGCGCACCTCGTGGGTCTCGGTGGCGAACTCGAAGTTGGGCCCCTCGACGATGGCGTCCACGGGGCACGCCTCCTGGCACAGGCCGCAGTAGATGCACTTGGTCATGTCGATGTCGTACCGCGTCGTGCGCCGGCTGCCGTCCTCGCGCTCCTCCGCCTCGATGGTGATCGCCTGAGCCGGGCACACCTGCCAGACACGCGGACAGCCAGGTCAGTCACTCTGCTGGCAATCCGGAAGTGGTGCACGTACATGTGCGAACATCATAGTTCCCCTACTTCGCAAGGCAGCACAATTGATAGGTACGAGTGCTGAGCCCCGACGATCCCTTGAGCAGCTCCAACCTGGGGGCAACGTAGGGACAACGTGTTGTTGCTGCTGCGTCCCATCTTGCGCAGCTCAGCATCAGAGGTAAGGCTGGAATGACGCACCGCCTCGCAGAGCTTGCAGGCGATGCAGCGCTCCTCGCCGGTGGGGTACCGCCGCAGCACATGCTCGCCCCTGAACCGGGTGCTGATCGGGCCCTTCTCGAAGGGGTAGTTGACCTGGCGCAAGCCATGCACACAGCGTCAATTGTTGTGCTGATGCAGCGGTGTACCGACGCCAGTCGCATTGTTGGACACGACCCAATTGTTGCAGCAGCAGGCGAGCAGGGACTGCGATTTTTCGGATCGATGATCGGTGGATGATTGTTGATCCATCAATGCTCATCCTCACAATTGCGACACAGGGCTAGTCGACCCTCGACACACCGCCTGTTGCAGCAATAATGCACGTGGCAAAACACCAGGAGCTTGTCTAGCAAGGCCGCTACAGAGCCGCACCGTGACCTTCTTGTCAAAGAAGGCTTTCAACGTCAGGCTGAGGCCACGGAACATCTCTGTCAAGAACAGCGTGTTGGCGCTCTCATCCAACACTGCGCACGTGGCAGGTCATCGTTGTGAGGAACGATGCTACCGCGTTGCACGCATCCTGCCCAGCATACTCGCATTTGACAGCAATGATCCAGCCATGGATCCTGCACAAGGCTGACTGGCCCAGGGTGATGCAATGCGTGAGGGGCTGAGGCTCGCACCTCCAGCCCAGTCCTTCGGCTTCTCCCGCTGACTGAAGCTGTGGTCTGCATGTTGCATCTGATCTGCAACCACACGAGACGAGCGATCAAAGCACCTGCTGCTGCAGCTGCTGCTGCGCC
>JAABUX010006906.1_pt1 | contig 13442 bp, 10 predicted proteins | sample 5561851 | NCBI WGS metagenome assembly JAABUX01 (sample SAMN10711883, study PRJNA513361) | rock metagenome | isolation source: Antarctica rocks | place: Antarctica: Victoria Land, Richard Nunatak red sandstone | collected 2016-01-03 | reverse complement strand
TGGCCTGCTTCACCCTCGGTGCCACGGTGATTGCCTTGGCACAGACCGCTCCGGTTCCTCCGAACGTCACAGCCCCAGGCAGCATCGAAACTGGGAAGCCCGGCGCCAACGCCTCCTCACCGGGGCCAACGGAGCCGCACCAGGGGGCAGCAGTTGGGGCAGCTCCCAGAGAAGGGACAAGCAATAAGCCCACCAGCACCAAGCCTACCGATCGCGGCTCGGTGGACAGCGCTCCGGCCCCGGACAAAGGGATAGCCAAGGGCGAAGGAACAAGCGAGAAATCAAGGAGCGGGTCGGAGCCCAGCACCACCAATTCCTCTGACATTAGTTCATCAGGATCTCACAAAGCTGCACGTCATTCCCGCCCGCCTGCGGTGCTATCGTCGGCTAAGGCGCCGCGGGCGGGAAGCATCAACCGGTCGGAGGCGCGGTCCGGCATTGCTTTACACGTGCCATCCTCCCCGAGCGATGAACACGCCTCCGCCGATCAATTCCTGCGCGATGCACAGACAGCACTGAGCAAACATCATCCCGGTGAAGCTCAAGAAGCGTTGGAGCGAGCCGAAACTCGCCTCCTGGGAGGCCCCAATGAGCGAGGAACATCCAGTGATGGCAGCCAGAACCAGGATGTCGCCGTAATCGAACAGGCGCGCGAAGCGTTAGGTCACCGGAGGTACTTGCGGCCAGATACCACCCAGGCCGGTCAGATGATCGATCAGGCTCTGGCACAGAGCACAGGCGGCAGCACGGTGCCCGGTTCCGATGGATCTCAACCGGTTCCGTGATCCGGCACTGGCTGGTTGCCTCTGCTCTTTCCAGCGACTGCTTCAGCTACGCGCAGTATCTCGGACACGGCTCGCGAGCATTGCCCATGCCGGAACATGACCGGCTTCGGACGACGTAAGACCGGCTTGATCTTGTCCGGCAACCGTGAAGGGTCAAAGATGCGAATGGCCGCGTCAATCACGTCGCGATCCGCGCGAAGCTGAGCAATGCGCTTCTCGGCGTCGCGCAGTGCGCCGTCAATCTCCGCGCGCTTCGTGGTGAGAGCGGGCAGGACAAGAGGTTCGGCCATCCCGCGATTTTACGGGCGGGGCAGGGCTACATCTATGTTCCTGTGGTGGCGGGTGCTACATAATACCGCTCAATTGTTGACCCCGCCTGAAAAGCGATTAACCGGTCGTTATCATGCCCTGAGTAGCCACCGTCAGTGGGGTCAAGGTTGGAGGTCTATCCACAGGTCAGGGCCAGTATGAGGTGGGGCAGCCCAGTCGGGATCGGAAAGAGAGGACGCGATGGAACGAGTAGGGCCGCTTATGCCTGACAGACCCCTGGTCCTGCGGGGCGGCCGCGTTCTCGACGCGGCTCATTTCATCGGGGCCGCGGATGTGCTGGTCCAGCACGGGCATATTGTGGCTGTGGGCCCGCCAGGCTTGTCCGCCCCGGATGGAGCCGAAACCGTCGATGCTTCATGCCGGCTGCTGCACCCCGGCCTGGTCAATGCGCACACCCATGGGCACGGCAACTTGGCGCGGTCGATGGGCGATCGATGGACGCTCGAACTGCTGCTGGCCGCCTCGCCCTGGATTACCGCTCTCGAGGGGGTGGAGCAGAAGGCGCTGAGCGTCACGATCGGGGCCGCCGAGATGGTCCTGAAAGGGTGCACCGCGGTTTACGACTTGTTCGTCGAGCTTCCCGGACCGACCCGGGACGGGATCGCTGCGGTTGCGGAGGCCTACCAAGCCGTCGGAATGCGGGCGGTGATCGCGCCGATGGTCGCCGATCTCACGCTCTACCAGGCCGTGCCCGCCCTGCAGGCCGCCCTGCCCGCGCTGTTGCGGGAGCAGGCCGGCGGTCTGCGCCTCCCGCGGTGGCAGGATACGATGAACGAACTACGCGCCATACTGACGGACTGGCGGTTCGACCGTGACTGGCTGCGCCCGGCCCTCGCGCCGACCATCCCGCTGCACTGCGGCGATCCCTTCCTTGAGGCCTGCCGAGACTTGGCCGAGGAGTTCGGGACGGGACTGCACAGCCACGTTGCCGAAGCGAAGTTCCAGGTGGTGACTGCCGCCCAGCGCTACGGCCGCTCCATGGTGGCGCATCTCGACGGCTTGGGCCTGCTTGGACCGCGCTTCACGGCCGCCCACGGCGTCTGGCTAGACGCAGAGGACATGGCGCGTCTCGGTGGGCGCGGCGCCTCGGTCGCACACAATCCGGCTAGCAACATGCGCCTGGGCAACGGAGTGGCTGACATGGCCGGCATGCTGAAGGCCGGCGTGAATGTCGGGCTGGGCACGGACGCAGCGACCTGTTCCGACAACCTGAACATGTACACCGCCATGCACTTCGCCGGTGCTGCGTCGCACGCGCGGGGACCCGACCCCGCAGCCTGGGCGACTACCGCGCAGGTGGTCGAAGCGGCGACGGCGGGGAGCGCGCAGGTGCTCGGCTTTCCCAAAATCGGCCGCATTGCCGCCGGCTTCGCCGCGGACATCGTGTTCCTCGACCTGAACGCGCCCACCCTGATCCCGCTGAACGACCCGGTGAACCAGCTGGTCTTCGGCGAAGATGGAACCAGCGTGCACAGCGTCATGATCGGCGGCCGCTTCGTGGTCCGGGACCGTAAACTGCTGACCGTGGATCTCCCGCGCCTCGCCGCCCGGGCAGCCGATGTCCGAACGATGCTCAACGAGCGCGGCGCCGCCAAGCGGTCCAGCTTCGAATGTATCGCCCCGGCCCTGGCGGATTTTTGCCCGGCACTGGCTCGGACGCCATGGCCAATCAACCGCTGGTGCGGCTGTTGACGGTCAGCGTTGCGCGCGCTCAAGGCCGAGGCGCGGTCAGCAGGTCCAACGCCGTCAGGGCATGGACGCGGGCCACCTGGCCCAGTTCCGTGATGCCCACCCACTCGTCAGGTCCACCCATCCCATGCGGCGTCGGCCCATAGACAACCGTCGGTAGGCCCGCCATCCGGAACCACCGCGCATCGGAGCCCCCGACCCGCATGTTGACCGCCACGTCCGCGCCCACCACCTCGCGCGCTGCGGCGGCGCAGCCGCGCACCAGTTCACTACCCGGATCAGTATAGTTCGGCTCGAAGCGGCGCAGCACGCGGTAGATAATTCCGGGCAGGCCGAGCGCGGCGGCTAGCGCCTGCTCCACGGCCGCGACGGACACGCCGACGGGCAGCCGGATGTCTGCCCCGGCGCGCGCCGAACTCGGGATCAGGTTGGTGGATGTGCCGCCCTCGATCCGCCCGATGTTCACGGTTAACCGTCCCAGCACGGCCGCCTCGCCGACGCCGGCGAAGGGCTCCGAAATCGCCTGTGATTGCACGATGGCAGTGAGCACGACGGCGGGCGCGGCGACCGGCAGGGTGCCCAGCGTGCGCAGCCGGGTCAACGCCTCAAGCAACCGCTCGACGGCGTTCTCCCCCAGGTGCACGTGCGCGCCGTGCGCCGCCCGGCCGCTTGCCTCGATATCTATCCAGAGGAACCCCTTCTCGCCGAACCGCAGCACACGGGGTGAGCCGGCATCGGCAATGATGACGGCGTCGCCTGACGCATACGCCACGTGATCCAATAGCCAGCGCGTGCCCAAAGGACCCATGCTCTCCTCATCGCCCGCGAGGGTCAGCACGGCCTCGCCAGGCCACGCATCCCTGTGCGCGGCGAGAGCGGCAAGGGCACCGATGCTTGCGGCGATCCCGCCCTTCATATCGGCGGCGCCGCGTCCGTAGAGGCGGTCGCCTTCGATCACCCCAGCCGGGTCGCGGGTCCAAAGAGACCGATCGCCCACGGGATAGGTATCCAGATGCCCGTTGAACACCACGCGCCGGCCCGGGCCGGCTCCCTGCACGCGTGCGACGAGGTTGATCACGCCGCTTCCCGCGTCGTGCAGCGACAGGTTCGCGCCCGGGACCACGGCCCGCAGGATCGCCGCCGCCTCCTCGGCCACTACGCGTGTCTCCAGCGGCGGATTCGGCGAAGGTGCGCGGACGAGGCGCAAGGCCCAGTCGGCGATCTCGTCCAGGCAGGGTGCGCCGATCCGGGCACGCAGGTCGGCTGACCCAGCCATTGCCTCAGAACTCCATCAGGTTTTCCCGCAGGGTCGGATGAGCATAGGCGCGCCTTGTGTGTCCGCGCCGCTGTAACGCGGGGATCAGGCCATCCGTGACCTCGGTGATGTTGCGGCGCGACAAGGCCTCGGTGAACAGGAACCCGTCCCCGCCGATCTCCGCCACCGCATCCGTCATCTCGGCGGCAATGCTGTCGGGCGTGCCCACGAACGGGATGCCGTTGACATCGGCGTCCATGGCGATGTCGCGGAGGGTACGGCCGCGGGCCGTATAGGCTTCAACCATCGTTCGGGACGCGTTGGTCTGCACTTGCGGCAGCGGCTCGTCGAGCGGCAGGGACGACAGGTCTCTAGCTCCGAAGAAGGACATTGCCGCCAACCTCGGCTCGAGGTCCGCGGCCAGCGCCACTTGGCGCCGGCGCTTGCGCTCGACTGCCTCCGCGACAGTTTCCCCAAGCGCCACGGAGACGCAGAACAGCACTTTGCAGGAAGCGGGCCGCCGACCGCATTCTGCAAGCTTCGCCGTGATGTCGGCGCGGTAGGCTTTGGCCTCTCCGACGTCGCGCACCAGGGCGATGATGGTGTCCGCATGCCGGGCCGCGAAACGCCGCCCAGCCGGCGAGCCGCCGGCTTGGCAGACCACCGGACGCCCTTGCGGGCCCGCTGGCAGGTTCAGCGGCCCGCGGCAGCGGTAGTGCGCACCCTCATGGTCGATCGGCCGCACCTTCGAACCATCGGCGAACACGCCCGCCGCCTGGTCGGCCCGCACCGCACCGGGCTGCCAAGACGCCCAGAGCTTGTCCACGACTTCGATCCATTCGCTCGCCATCTCGTAGCGTTTGTCGTGCTCATGGTGCCGGTCCAGCCCGAAGTTCTGGGCCGCGCGATCGTTATGTGCCGTGACCAGGTTGATCCCGGCCCGGCCACGGGTGAGGTGGTCCAGCGTGGCCGCAAGCCGGGCGCCGAGATAGGGCGGGTAAAACGCCGTGGTCATGGTGGCAATGATGCCAAGGCCCTTGGTCGCCTGTCCCAGCAGCGGCACCAGGGGCATCGGATCGGCCTTCGGCACCGCTACCGCATGCTGCAGGTAGGCGCGAGACGACCCCTCGTAGGCGTCGGGCACAAGCGAGCCGTCCTCGATCATCATGTAATCGAAACACGCCCGGTCGAGCGCCTGCGCAAGGGCGACATAGATGTCGGGATTGGTCCAATCAAGCGCCTCGTCTCCCCACCAGTCCTGCTTCTAGCCATGGACCGAAAAGCCGCGGCCCACGAACCAGCCAAGATGCATCATGCGTGCATCGCCAATGAGAGTAACAAGAATCGCCTCCGTCTGCCTTTCGGCTAGGCAGTCAGGACTGGCTGCCCGCCGCCCTCGCAAATACGCCGGAAAGTTGCACAATATGCAAGCAGCTTTCGGCATCAAGCACCACCAACGTAGCCCTTGGGGCTGGCATGTGGCTTGCATGGCTGATTCAGCGCATCAGCCTAGGAGAGCGTCTAACATGAAGTCCCGGATCTTGGCGGCGTCGCTCGTTGTCGGCTTGACTGGTCTTTCTGTCTTGGCGCAGGCCGCTCCTACCTGCGAGCCAGCGAAGCTGGCGCAGAAGTATCCAAGCCTGGTCGGCCGGACCATCAAGGTCGGTGCCGATCCACAAACGCCGCCCTACGCTATGCGGGATGGGACAGACTTCAACAAGGTCATCGGCTCGGACGTCGATCTCGCCCGTGCCGTGCTGGACTGCGCGGGCGTCAAGCACGAGATGTTTCTGGGCGGTTGGTCCGGCCTGATGCCAGCGACTGCTGGTGGCCAGGTCGATATTTTCTGGGACAATCTCTACTACACGCCGGAACGGGCCAAACAGCTCGACTACGTGATGTACATGCAGGCCGCCACGGGCGCGCTAACCCAGGCGGGGAACCCCAAGAAGGTCACCAGCATGGAGACTTCGTGCGGGGCGACCTATGCGGTGGGTTTGGGCACGGTCGAGGAAGTCGCGGCCAAGAAGCAGGACGTGGCCTGCAAGGCCGAAAGCAAGCCCGGCATCACCATCATGACCTACCCGGACATGGCCGCGGGCCTACGGTTGGTGCAGTCGGGGCGGGCGGACATCATGATGACCGACCTGGCGGTGGTCGATCAGCTCGCGGCGGACAATCCAAAGTCCTATGAGCGCGCCTATAAAATCCTGACCGGCTTCAACATCGGCGCTGCGGTCAAGAAGGGCGATGCCGACCTGCTGAACGCGATCCGGGACGGGCTGGAGATCATGCAGGCAGACAGCCGGCAGAAAGACATCTTTGCCAAATACAAGATCGATGCGGCTATGCAGATCCCTGCAGCCGTCAAGACGGAGTAGGCCCACTGCTCCGCGTCGCCGGCTTGGCCGTCGCCCTGCTCACGTGGGGTGAGGAGGCGAAGGCGGCGCCCGGCGACGGCGGTGTCCAGGACTGGTTGGCCGACTTCTTCACCTACGCCACCTCCAGGTTCCTCTGGAACGGCGCCCTGCTCGCAGTCGAGATCACCGTATGCGCGATGGCATGTGGCCTGGTGCTGGGCCTTGGCTTGGCACTTATGCGGCTATCCCGCATCGGCTTTGTGCGTGGGATTGCCGGGTTCTACATCTTCGTCGTCCGCGGCACCCCGCAACTGCTGCAGTTGGTCTTCATCTTCGACGCCCTGCCGTTCATCGGACTCCGCCTGGACAGTTTCAGCACTGCGCTCATCGGCTTCGCGGTGAACGAGGCCGCGTTCAGCGCCGAGATCATCCGCGGCGGGATCATTTCCGTGAGCGGCACGCAATCCATTGCCGCGGCTTCACTCGGCATGACGCCAAGCTTGACCTTGCGCCGCATCGTACTTCCGCAGGCGATGCGCGCCATCCTGCCTGGCCTGATCAACGACACGATCAGTATGTTGAAGCTGACCTCGGTCGCTTCGGTCATTTTCGTCAACGAGCTGACGTTCCGCGCCCAGCAGATCGTTGGACAGAACTTCAAGTTTTTCCAAGTCTTCATTGCCACGGGCGCCATCTATCTGGCGATGACCAGCGCCATCACTGCGCTACAATCCGTGCTGGAGCGGCGGTTCGACCTGGACCGCGACAAGGCTGCCGTCCCTGCGTGGGAGCGGCTGCTGCGGTTCCGCCGGCCGCCCGCGCCACCGGCGGTGCCGGCCGCCGGGGCCGCAGCGCCCGCCCCGGAGACGGATGCCGCCTGGCTGGGCAGCCTGATCGGCGCCACGGACGAGACGCAGCGTGGCAAGCCCTTCGTCGTGGGGCGCAACGTGCAGAAGGCATATGGCGGGCGCGAGGTGTTGTCCGGCGTGGATTTCAGCATCGCCCAGGGCGAGGTCGTGGTGATCCTCGGGCCTAGTGGCTCCGGCAAGAGCACGTTGCTGCGCATGATCAACCACCTGGAAGCCATAGATTATGGCGAGATCACCGTCGGGGGCCGGCGGGTGGGATACCTGCCCAATGCCGGCGGTCCGCCGCGGCCGGTGCGCAACCTGGCCCGTGCGCGGGCGGAGGCGCGTATCGGCATGGTGTTCCAGCATTTCAACCTGTTCGCGCACCTCACTGCACTTGAGAACATCACCGAAACGCCGGTTCGGGTTCACGGCGTCCCCCACGCCGACGCGGAGGCGACCGCGCTACGGCTTCTTGCCGCGGTTGGCCTGGCCCGGCACGCCCACCACCTGCCGCACCGGCTTTCCGGCGGCCAGCAGCAGCGCGTGGCGATCGTCCGCGCGCTCGCGATCCAGCCAAAGTTGATGTTGTTCGACGAGCCGACTTCGGCGCTCGACCCCGAACTGGTCGGAGAGGTCCTGGCCGTGATGCGGCGCCTGGCGGAGGCTGGGATGACGATGATTGTAGTGACCCACGAGATCCGCTTCGCCCGCGAAGTCGCCGACCGGGTGATCTTCATGGACGAGGGCCGGGTGGTCGAGCAAGGTTCGCCCGAAGACGTCATCGACAACCCACGGCACGAACGCACGCGCCGGTTCCTGCGCCTGGTGGAGCAGGAGGACTTGGCGGACGAGGCGGCCTGACGAAAGCGCAGTATGAAGCATCACCATCTCCCGGTTTCACCCGCCACCGTCCACTGGGGCTATTTCAGCAAGGTGGTCACCCCGGCGCTCACCGTGCGCTCGGGCGACCGCGCCACTATTGAAACCCTGACGCATCATGCCGGCGACGACTACGAGCGCATGGTCGCCGGCGATCCGGGCGCGGAGAGCGTCTTCCATTGGACGCGGGAGCACAAAGCCGTCGTCCGCCGTGGCGCTGGTCCCACCGAGGGTCCGTTCCTGCGCGGCTCCGGTGAGGGGCTGGGCGTACATTTGCTGACTGGCCCGATCGTGGTCGAAGGCGCCGAGCCCGGCGATGTGCTCGAAGTGCGAATCCTGGACGTGCGGCCACGCCCGAGCTGCCACGCCTGTCACGCCGGCCGCTGCTTCGGATCCAACGCCGCTGCGTCCTGGGGCTTTCAGTATCGTGACCTGATTGAAGAGCCGAAGCCGCGCGAGGTGGTGACGATCTTCGAGCTGGACACGTCCGGTGAGCCTTTTGCTCGTGCTGTCTACAACTACGTTTGGACGCCACAAACGGACCCCGACGGCGTCGTGCACTCGATGATCGACTACCCTGGCGTCCAGGTGGACCCAGCTTTGGTGCGCCGGCGCGAGAACATCCTGGCAAACGTAAAGGTGCTGGCGCGGCTGCATTTCGGCACGATGGGGTTGGCGCCCGCAGAGGCGGATTTCGTGAGTTCGATCCCGCCGAGCCACACGGGCGGCAATATCGACGATTGGCGCATCGGCAAGGGTGCGCGCATGTACTATCCCGTGGCCGTCCCGGGCGCCTTCCTCTCAGTGGGCGACCCGCACGCCGCGCAGGGCGATAGCGAACTGGGCGGCACCGCCATCGAGACCTCGCTGACGGGCGAGTTCGAGTTCATCTTGCACAAGCAAGCCAATCTTGGCGGCACGATCTTGGAAGGGCTCGACCATCCGCTCCTGGAGACGGACCAGCAATGGTCGGTCTATGGCTTCACCTTCCCGAACTACTTGGCTGAACTTGGCCCGAACGCGCAAACCGAAGTGGCCAACTACGCCAGCCTCGACCGCGCCATGCGTGACGCGTTCCGCAAAATGCGGCGCTTCCTGATGACGGTGCATCGGCTGAGCGAGGACGAGGCGATCGCCCTAATGTCGGTCGCGGCCGATTTCGGCGTGACCCAAGTTGTGGACGCCAATTGGGGCGTGCACGGTTCGCTGCGCAAGAGTGTCTTCACCTGCACCTGAGAGGCCATTTATGACAGGTCGTCAAACGTTTGAGGCCGCCGACTTCGCGTTGCAAGGCGGTGAGCGCTTGCCGGTGGCGAAGCTCGTCTACCGCACGCTCGGCACGCTGTCGCCGGCACGGGACAACGCCGTGCTGATTCCGTCTTGGTATTCCGGAACGGACGGCGAGGCGGAGCTCTGCATGGTCGGGGCCGACCGCGCCATCGACCCCCGCCGCCACTTCATCGTGTTCACCAACCTGCTCTCCGGCGGCGTTTCGTCATCGCCGAGCAACACGCCGGCGCCGTTCGAGGCCGGCCGCTTCCCGCGCGTCACCCTTTATGACAACGTCCGGCTGCAGCACATGCTGCTGACCGAGAGACTCGGGATCGAGCATCTGAAGCTCGTCGCAGGCTGGTCCATGGGCGGCTGCCAGGTCTACCAGTGGGGCGCGCAGCATCCTGGCATGATGGACACCATCGCGCCGCTCTGCTGCTCGGCGCGCACCGGGCATTTCAACAAAATCTTTCTGCTGTCATTGCGACGTGCCCTCGAGCTCGACCCCGCCTTCGAGGACGGGTTCTACACGCGGCCGCCCGTCCGTGGCCTGCGCGCCTTCGCCACGATATACGCCGGCTGGGGCTTCTCCGAGCCGTTCTACCGCACCGAGGCGTTCCGTCAGTTCGGCGCCAGCACGGCCGCCGAGTTCTCTGCCCGTTTCTGGGAGCCGGGCTTCCTGCATCTGGACGCCAACGACCTCCTCGCCTTGCTACGCACGTGGGAGGATGGCGATATCAGCGCCGGCGAGGCGTATGGCGGCGACCTCGGCCGGGCGCTGGGCGCCATCACGGCGCGGGCGATCGTCATGCCCGGCGAGTACGACAGCTACTTCCCGCCGGTAGACAGCCGCGCCGAGGTGGCGCGCATGCCGAATGCAGAATGCCGTCCCATCCCTTCGATTTGGGGCCACATGACACTATGGAATCCCGCTGATCGCCCCTTCATCGACGCGGCCCTGCGCGAGCTGCTGACAGTCTAATACCCGCTGTCATGGGAGGCCGATGCGCGCTCGCAATGATGGTTCGGCTGTGGAAAGCTTCTTTGGGTCCCGGTACTAAAACATGACGTCCCCACCATTTGGCGACAGGGTCTGGCCCATATAGAAGTCCTCGCCGGCGGACGCCAACAGCACCGCGGTTGGCGCGATCTCCTCCGGAGTGCCGAACCGTCGCAGCGGCAAACCGCCGATCTTCCAGGCCTTCCACTCCGGCGAAAGTGTGTCGTTCAACCGCGTATCGACCGGGCCCGGTGCAATCGTGTTCACAAGCACCCCATGCGGCGGCGCCGCCTGCGCGAACGCCCTGGTGAACCCGATGACGCCCGCTTTCGCCGCGCTGTAATGCGCAAGGCCCGGTACGCCTTTGTAGGCGAGCTGCGAGGACACGTTGATGATCCGGCCGAAGTCCCTCCCCTTCATTCCAGCATAGGCTAGCTGCGACAAGACGAAGGTCGCCCGCAGCAAGACGGCCAACATCCGGTCGAACGAGCCCAGGCTAATGTCCTCGACCAACGCTTCCTCGCTGACGCCGGCGTTGTTGACCAGGATATCTACGGAACCGAATGCCGCCTCGGCTTGGACGAACAACGTCTTGCATGCGGCCGGGTCCGCTATGTCGCACTGGCTCGACCAGGCGCGCCGGCCCAACGCGGCGATCTCTGCACAGACCGCCTCGGCTCCGGCCGGGTCGTCATCGTGGCAGAACGCTACGTCGCAACCTTCTTCGGCAAAGGCCCGCCCGATCGCAGCGCCAATGCCGCGGCTTCCGCCGGTGATCAGTGCCGTCTTTCCGCCCAGCTTCGGTTTCCTCACGATCCCTCTCCCTTCTCGGTCAGTTTCCGCATGATCGCGTGGAGGGTGCGAAACTCCACCGCATCCAGATCCTCGAATAGGGCGTCGTTCATCTGGCGCTGCATCGGCGCCAGCCGCTTCAGCGCCGCCCGGCAATGCGCCGTCAGCACCAGCCGCACCCGGCGCCCGTCCTGCGCGTCGGCCCGCTTCGCGAGCAGCCCCGCCGCGACCAGGCACCGGTTCTGCGCCACCACGAAGGGCACGCTGACGCGGAGGGTGGCCGCAACGTCGCTGACGCTCGGACCCTGCGCCGCGGACCGCGCGACCACCATCAGGATGGCGTATTGCGGCGCTGAAACCCCCATCCCTCGGGCGATCCGCTCCCGGGCCTGTTGCAGCGCGGCGCCGAAGTGAAGCAAGTCGATGACCAGCGTCCGGAATACATCGTCGGTCCCGTCCGCCAGCAGGTCCTTACGCGAAACGGTCAGTGGAAGTCCGGCCGGCATGGCGCCTCCGCTACGAAGCTGGCAGCTTGACATAGCTAACTAGGTTAAGGAAATTGCCCCGGTCCATCCGGGAGCGACACGCGTGCCGAAATCTGGTGCCGACCATCTGCGAAGCCTCGTTGACGGCCGCTGCGTTCTTCTCGATGGCGGCCGGGTTGCCTCGGTGTCGGACCATCCCGCCTTCCACAATGCGTGTCGCAGCATCGCTGGCCTCTACGATTACCAATGCGCGCCCGCGAACTTGGAACGAATGACGTTCGAGGTGCCGGGCACCGGCCGTAGGGTCAGCCGCGCCTGGGAGCTGCCGACCTCGTACGAGGCTCTGGTCCGCCGGCGGCAGGCGCTGACCGAGTGGGCGGAGCTGCATCACGGTTTTATGGGCCGCTCCCCGGACCATGTCGCCTCCACTATCGGAGCGATGTTCATGGGCCAGGACGTGTATGACCGCCATGGCGGCGGCCGCTCGGGCGCGGTGCGCGATTATTACGAGTACGCCAGTAACAACGACTTGTACGTGTCCTACGTCATTATCGACCCGCAGGGCGACCGCTCGAAAGGCACCAGCGAGGCGCAGAACGCCAGCCTCGCCGTTGCCATCGTGGATGAGGATGCGGGCGGCATCACCGTGCGCGGCTCCAAGATGCTCGGCACCGGCGCGATCCTCTCGAACGAGGTGATGGTCACCACCCTGCGCCCACTGAAGCCTGACGAGAGCCGTTACGCCTTCACCGCCATCGTCCCGCTCGGGCAAAAAGGGGTGAAGTTGCTGTCCCGCCGTTCCTACGAGCAGGCGGCGACCTCCGGGTTCGACTACCCGCTCTCGACCCGCTTCGACGAGAACGACGCGCTGCTATATTTCGACGATTGCCGGATCTCGTGGGACCGCGTCTTCGTCCACCGCGACCCGGCGGCGCAGCTCGCACAATGGCATGAGACCCCCGCCCACTCCTACCAGAACTACCAGGCCTGCATCCGGCTGATGGTGAAGCTCCGTTTCCTGCTGGCGCTCGCACGGCGGATCGCCGAGACGATCGGCACCACCGCCTTCGGCTCGGTACAACAGACGCTGGGCGAATTGGCCGCGGACGCCGCCATGATCGAAGCCTTCGTGCATGGCATGGAGGCGAAGGGCGCGCTCTACGGCCCGTACTTCTTGCCCGACCGCGGCCTGCTCTATGCGGCGCAGGTCCAGGCGCAGCGGCTCTATCCCCGCATGGTCACGACCATCCGCGAGCTGGCCGGCGGCGGCATGCTGATGCTGCCATCCTCGGTGGCGGACTTCGCCAACCTGGAAATCGCTCACATCATCGAGCGTACGCAGCGTTCCGCGGCGGGAGACAGTGTGGATCGGGTAAAGCTGATGAAGCTTGCTTGGGACGCGCTAGGCTCCGAGTTCGCATCCCGCCACGTGCAGTACGAGATGTTCTACTCCGGCCCCCGTAGTACGACAGCAGGCATGGCCTACCGCACTTGCGACTGGACAGGCGCAGCCGGCGCGCTCGACCGCATGCTGGACAGTTATCACTCGCCGGTGCTGGCGCAGCAGCAAGCAGCGGAATAGCATTCTGGAGATCGAAGGCCTAATGGTCCCGCCGGGGGCACCGTCAACTTGTCGGACTGGGGTCGCGATGGCGTACGATGAGAGCAGCGTGCTCGTGGTTACGCCGCAGCGGCGACGCCGGTGACCTCGGCCCAAACCTGGAAGGCCTGGGTCCGGGCGGCT
>JAABUX010006905.1_pt1 | contig 13443 bp, 14 predicted proteins | sample 5561851 | NCBI WGS metagenome assembly JAABUX01 (sample SAMN10711883, study PRJNA513361) | rock metagenome | isolation source: Antarctica rocks | place: Antarctica: Victoria Land, Richard Nunatak red sandstone | collected 2016-01-03 | reverse complement strand
GGCCGCGTTCATCGCGGGGAGCGGCTGCGGCTGCGTGGCGGGGCTGGTCGCGGCGGCGGCGCTGCTGATCGGCTCGTTCTCGCTCTATTGCGTGGCGACGTTCCTGGCCGGGCTCTACGGCGCGGTCGTGCAGAGCTTCCGCTTCGCCGCCGCCGACGGGGCGAGTGCGGCGTTCCGGCCGCGTGCGCTGTCCTGGGTGATGGCGGGCGGCGTGTTCTCGGGCGTGCTGGGGCCGCAGCTCGTGACCTGGACGATGGGGCTATGGCCGCCTTTCGTGTTCGCGGCGAGCTATCTGGCGCAGGCGGTCGTGGCGCTGGTGGCGATGGCGGTGCTGGCCGGGGTCGACCTGCCGCCGCCGGCGCGGGTCGCCACGGGTGGCGGCCGGTCGTTGGGCGAGATCGCGCGGCAGCCGCGATTCGTCGTGGCCGTGCTGTGCGGCGTGATCACCTACGTGTTGATGAACCTGGTGATGACGTCGGCGCCGCTGGCGATGCGAATGTGCGGGCTGCCGCTGTCGGCGTCCAACATGGCGATCCAGTGGCACTTGGTCGCGATGTATGGCCCGAGCTTCTTCACCGGGGCGCTGATCGCGCGGTTCGGCGCACGGCGGGTGGTGGCGGTCGGGCTCGTGTTGCTGGCGGCGGCCGCGGCGGTGGGGCTGGCCGGGCTGTCGGTCGCGCATTTCACCGTCGGGCTGCTGCTGCTGGGCGTGGGGTGGAATTTCGGCTTCGTCGGCGCGTCGTCGTTGGTGCTCGAGGCGCATCGGCCGGAGGAGCGCACGCGGGTGCAGTCGTTCAACGACTTCCTGGTGTTCGGTACGATGGCGCTGGGCTCGTTCTCGTCGGGCCAGGTGCTGGTCGTGTTCGGCTGGTCGGCGGTGAACCTAATCGTGCTGCCGCTGGTGGCGGTCGGGTTGGCGGCATTGGCGGCGGCGGCGTTGCTGCGACGCCGGGCCGCCGCTGCCTAAGTTGGAGCATGGCCTGAGTTGGAGCATGGCCTGAGTCGGAGCATAGCCTGAGTTAGAGATGGCCTGAGTTACAGTCCGGGGCTGCCCATCAGCACGCGATAGCCCTTGCCCTTCATGCAGTCGGCCACCGAGCCGCCGCCGATGCCGAGGAAGCCGCCGCTGGTCTGGCGGCACGCGGCGGTGTCGCGGGTGTATTTTGCGTCGCTGACGTTGATCCGGTCGATCAGCGGCTCCGGCGAGGAGCAGGCGGCCAGGCCGAGCATGGAAAGGATGGGTAGGGAAAGGCTGGCGAGGAGGATGCGCATCGGGTCTAGGCTCCAAGATCGGGCGTGGTGGAGGGCGCGCCCATCGCTTGGCGCATGAACGCCCGCTTCAATCGCGGCAGCCGGTCGACGCCGGCGATGCCGAGGTCGCGCACGCCGCGGACCAGCGGATTGTCGGTGCTGAACAGCCGGTCGAGCGCGTCGGTCGCGCCCAGCATGAGCAGGTTGGCCCCGCGGCGCTGGCGCTGATATTCGGCGAGCAGCCTGGGCGCACCCGGATCGGCGCCGTCGCGCACCGCTTCGATGAGCAACGCCGACAGCGCGATCACGTCGCGGAAGCCGAGATTGAGCCCCTGCCCCGCGATCGGGTGGATGCCGTGCGCGGCGTCGCCCACGAGCACGAGCCGCCGATCGACGTAGCGCTGCGCGTGCATCGCCGAGAGCGGATACAGCCAGCGCCGCCCGATCGGGCGCACCGCGCCGAGGTGTGGCCCGAGCCGGCGCGCGATCTCGCGCCCGAACACCGCGTCGTTGGCCGCGTAGAGCCGCTCGGCGAGCGCCGTGCGCTCGGTCCAGACGATCGCCGAGACGTTCGGCGCGCCTTCGGTGCCGGCCATCGGCAATTGCGCGAACGGGCCGCCGGGCAGGAAATGCTCGAGCGCCACGTTGCGATGCGGCCGCTCGTGCGCCACGGCCGAGACCAGGCCACTCTGCGAATAGGGAATCGTCGTCGTCCGGATCCCGGCCTGCTCGCGCAACGGCGAGCGCCGTCCCTCGGCCGCGATCACCAGCCGGCAGCCGATCTCGCGCCCGTCCGCCAGCCGCACCACCGCCCCCGTCTCCTCGCGCGAGACCGAGGCGACCTCCGCTGGCGCATGCACCCGCACGCCGTCCAGCGAAGCGAGATGCGCGTTCAGCGCCACCCGCAAGCTGCGCGCCTCGACCATCCAGCCGAACTTCTCGTCGCCCGCTTCGCCCCTTACCTCCCGATGATCGAAATGCAGGTGCAGCCGCGACGCCGGCCGCCCGACCTTGCCATCCGACACCCGGATATCATCGATCGGGCAGGTCGGCAGCGGCAGCTTGGCCCACAGCCCGGCCGCCTCCAGCAGCCGCCGCGACCCGGCCGCCACCGCATACGCCCGCCCGTCGAAATCCGGGTGTTCCATCGGCGGCAGCGCGGCGCGATCGACCACCGCGACCCGCACACCCCCCATCGCCAGCCGGCAAGCCAGCGTCCCGCCCACCGGCCCGGCGCCCACTACGCAAATATCGGCTAGTTCCATCACGATCCTCTCATCGAGCGCCCAAAGTTTAGGCAGGGGTGTGCGACCCCGCCGCCATCGCTTCGACCACCACCTGCATACGCACGCGGCAGAATAGCTTCAAGCCGCCGGTCCGGAACAAGGCGGAGAGGCCGGCATGGTTCTTGAATAACCACGCCTCAGCGCGCTTCCGTTGCCGCATGTGGCGGCGCGCCGAACGAATAGAGAGAGGCGCTATGAAACTCATCATGGCCATTATCAAACCCTTCAAGTTGGACGACGTGCGCGAGGCACTGACGCCGCTCGGGGTGCAGGGCCTGACTGTATCGGAAGTGAAGGGGTTCGGCCGTCAGAAAGGTCAGACCGAGATCTATCGTGGTGCCGAGTACCACGTGAACTTCCTTCCGAAGGTGAAGATCGAGGTCGCTGTCCCGGCGGACCTCGCCGAACAGGTCGTCGAGGCGATCACCCGCGCTGCCCGCACCGGCAAGATCGGTGACGGCAAGGTGTTCGTGATGGACCTGCAACGCGCCGTGCGCATCCGCACCGGCGAAACCGACAGCGAGGCGCTTTAATGTTGAGAACCCTCCGCGGGCTCGTCCCCACCCTGCTGCTCGGCCTCACGCTGGGCCTGACGCTGGGCACGACGTTCGCCCTGCCGGCGCTGGCGCAGACCGCCGCTCCGGACAATGCGCCGGGCGCCACTTCGCCCGCCGCTCCCACCTCCGCCGTGCCTGACGCCGCCGCCGCCCCAGCCGCCGCGCCCGCCGCCGCTACGCCGGCCGCGGACGCCAAGGTCGACACCGGCGACACCGCCTGGATGCTCGCCAGCACCGCGCTCGTGCTGATGATGACCATCCCCGGCCTGGCGCTGTTCTACGCCGGGATGGTGCGCAAGAAGAACGTGCTCGCCACCATGATGCAGTCTTTCGCCATCACGGCGATCGTGACGGTGGTGTGGTACGTGGTCGGCTACAGCCTGGCCTTCACCAACGGCACCGGGGCGATGGCGCCCTATATCGGCGACCTCAGCCGGGTCTTCCTGCACGGGATCGAGGGCACGTTCGACAAGCCGTTCACGCTCGGCGCGGGCACCGACAACAGCACGCCGAACACGATCCCCGAGACCGTGTTCATCATGTTCCAGATGACATTCGCGATCATCACGCCGGCGCTCATCACCGGCGCCTTCGCCGACCGGATGAAATTCTCCGCGCTGGTGATGTTCATGGTGCTGTGGTCGATCTTCGTCTACTCGCCGATCGCCCATTGGGTCTGGTCGCCGCTCGGCTGGGTCAACGCGCTCGGTGCGGCGGACTTCGCCGGCGGCACGGTGGTGCATATCAACGCGGGCATCGCGGGCTTGATGTGCGCGCTCGTGCTCGGCAAGCGTGTCGGCTACGGACACGAGAACATGAGCCCGTTCAACCTGGCGCTGTGCGTCATCGGCGCCGGGCTGCTGTGGGTGGGCTGGTTCGGGTTCAACGCGGGCTCCGCGGTGGGTGCGAACGGGCGTGCCGGCATGGCGATGCTCGTCACGCAGATCGCGACCGGTGCGGCCGCGCTGGGCTGGATGGCGGCGGAATGGGTCGCCAAGGGCAAGCCTTCGGTGCTCGGCGCGGCGTCGGGCGCGGTAGCCGGGCTGGTGGCGATCACGCCGGCTTCGGGCTTCGTGCTCCCTGACAAGTCGCTGATCATCGGAATCGTCGCCGGCGTCGGCTGCTTCTGGTCGGCAACCTCGCTGAAGCACCTGCTCGGCTATGACGACAGCCTCGACGCGTTCGGCGTGCACGGCATCGGCGGCATCATCGGCGCTTTGCTCACGGGCCTGTTCGCCTACGGCCCGCTGACGGCGACGACGGCGGCTCCCGACGGCGCCTATATCGGCGGCAGCACGCTGTTCATGCACCAGGTCGTCGCGGTGCTGGCCACGCTGATCTACAGCGGGGTGATGACGTTGGTGATCCTGATGATCACCAAGGCCCTCGTCGGCCTCAGGGTCAGCGAGGACGAGGAGCGCGAAGGCCTCGACGTGGTCCTGCACGGCGAACGGCTCGGCTAGAGCATTTTCCGATCGGGTGGAATCACCTGATCGGAACTAATGCTCTCTTATCAATGAGCTAGAGCACTACTTCCGAGCCAAGTAGCTCGGAAAGTGCTCTAGGCCTGCTTCACCTGTCCCGCTGGCGGGGGAGGATTTCAAGGGCGGTCCGGGTTCGGGCCGCCCTTTTCGTTTAAATCAGCGTGGCTCGTTTCGATCAGCGTGGCCAAGTTGGCCCGGATCCGTGCCGCGGGATCGCCCGCAGGCCGCTCGAAGGCGGCCCCGGTGATCGTCTCGTAGGCCTCGATATACCGCTCCGACGTCTGCACGATCAGCGCGTCCGGGATCGGCGGGATCGGGTCGCGATACGGGTCGCAGCGGGCGGCGACCCAGGCGCGGACGAAATCCTTGTCGAAGCTCTCCGGCGCCAGCCCGGCCGCGAACCGCTCGGCGTAGCTCGACGCCCGCCAATACCGACTGCTGTCCGGCGTATGGATCTCGTCGGCCAGCACGACCCGGCCGTCGGGCGCCAGGCCGAACTCGTATTTGGTGTCGACCAGGATCAGCCCGCGCGGCGCCATCATCGCCTGGCCGCGCGCGAACAGCGCCAGCGCATAGGCCGACACCTCGTCCCACTGCGCCGGAGTCATCAGCCCCCGTTCCACGATCTCGGCCGCTGAAAGCGGCTCGTCGTGACCGCTCGCGGCCTTGCTGGTAGGGGTCAGGATCGGCGCCGGCAGGGCCTCGTTGTCGCGCATCGCATCGGGGAAACGCATGCCGTACATGGCCCGCCGCCCGGTGCGGTATTGCGTCAGGATCGAGGTCCCGGTGGTGCCGGCCAGATAGCCGCGCACCACGAACTCGACCGGCAGGATCTCGAGGCGCTGGCCGACGACCACGTTCGGGTCGGGATACGCGAGCGCCCAGTTCAGGCACACATCCGCCGTCCGCTCGAACCAGAACCGCGCCGTCTGCGTCAGCACCTGGCCCTTGTAGGGGATCGCGGCCAGGATGATGTCGAACGCGCTCAGCCGGTCCGTCGCCACCAGGACCCGGCGCCCGCCGGGCAGATCGTAATTCTCCCGCACCTTGCCACTGACATGGTTCGGCAGCGGCAGGTCGATGTCGGCGAGAACGGGCAGGTCGATGGGCATCTGAACGGTCTCGGGCCTGCCTGCGCCCGCGTCAAGGAGGAGGCGGTCAGGCGGCCAACGCGGCCCTCCTTCGCAGATGCGGCACTTGAGATGAGCCGGCCCTGCCCCTAATACGGACCTCAGTTTTGGCTGCCGGAAGACGATGTCGAACCTCAACCAAGAAACCGTCACGAGCGTCAGGCACTGGACCGACCGCCTGTTCAGCTTCACCTGCACGCGCGACCCGTCGTTCCGCTTTCTGGCGGGCCAGTTCACGATGATCGGCCTGCCGGTCAACGGCAAACCGTTGCTGCGCGCCTACAGCATGGCCTCGGCCGTCTACGAGGAGCAGCTCGAGTTCTTCAGCATCAAGGTGCCCGACGGCCCGCTGACCTCCAAGCTGCAGCACATCGCCCTGGGCGACACCGTGCTTGTCGGCCGCAAGCCGGTCGGCACCCTCGTGCAGGACAGCCTGGTGCCCGGCCGGACGCTGTATCTGCTCGGCACCGGCACCGGCCTGGCGCCGTTCGCCAGCATCATCCGCGATCCGGACATCTACGACCGGTTCGATCGCATCGTGCTCGCCCATGGCTGCCGCGAAGTCGCCGAACTCGGCTACGGCCAGGCGCTGGTCGCCAGCCTGAAGGACCACGAGTTCCTGTCCGACCTGGCGCAGGACAAGCTGTTGTACTACCCGACCGTGACGCGCGAGCCGTTCCAATATCAGGGCCGCATCACCGACCTGCTGGAGAGCAACAAGCTGCCGTTCAACCTGGGGCTGCCGGCGTTCGGGCCGCAGGACGACCGGGTTATGCTGTGCGGCAGCGAGCCGTTCCTGGCCGACATGGTCAAGTTGCTGGACCGCTCGGGCTTCACCGAGGGCAGCGCCCACCAGCCCGGCACCTACGTGATCGAAAAGGCGTTCGTCGAAAAGTAGGCTACCAGACCAGGTGCCGGATCGCGCAGACGGGCGCGAGACCGACCTTGGTCGCCTCTGCCTCGATCTCGGCGGGGTCTTCGCCAAGATGCTCGCCGTGCAGCCCGCCCAGCACCCAGCAACTCGCCACCCCGGCCGCGGCCGCGCCGGCGATATCGGTCCGTAGCGCGTCGCCCACCGCCAGCACACGCCGTCGCGGCAGGTCCAGCATGTCGAGCACCGGGTCGTAGACGGCCGGGTCGGGCTTGCCGAGCATGCGCGCGTCGCCGCCCATTTCGAGGTAGCGCAAGGCCAGCATCCCCGCGCACAGGACCCGGCGCCCGTCGACGATCACCTCGAGATCCGGGTTGGCGCAGACCATCGGGAGGCCATGCGCCGCGCACTCTGCCAACATGGCGTCGAATATTTCGGCCTCTTCGGGCGGCCGCAGGTGGTCGGGGCCGGTGTTGAGGATGAAGCTGGCATCGGCCGGGTCGTCGGTCTTGGTCAGCGCGATGCCGTCGGTCAGGCCCAGGTCGCGGTCGGGACCGATGTAGAACATGCGGTCGCCGAGGGCGCGGTACCACGGATCGGGCCGGTCTCGCAGCATGAGATGGGTCGCCTCGCCCGAGCTCATGATGCCGTCGTAGAGCGCGCCCTCGATGCCCATGCGCTCGAGCTGGCGCGCGATCACGGTCGCGCGACGGGGCGCGTTGGTGAGCAGGACGATCTTCTTGCCCGCGTCGCGCAGGCGGGCAAGACATTCGGGCGCGCCGGGATACGGGGCGACGCCGTTGTGGATCACGCCCCAAAGGTCGAGGATGAAGCCGTCGTAGTCGTGGGCGATCTCGGCGAAGCCGGTGAGGAAGTTCATGCCGCCGTCCCTACCGCATCGGCGATCGTCGCGAACCCTTCGCGGCGCATGGCGGCCAGCAACTCGCGCTTGAGCCGCGGCAACAGCGCCGGTCCTTCGTAGGCGAAGGCGGTGTAGAGCTGCACCAGATGGGCGCCGGCGCGAATCTTCTCGAGCACGTCGTCGCCGCTGGCGATGCCGCCGCAGCCGATCAGCACGAGGCGGCCGGCGGCGAGGCGATGCGCCGCGGCCAGCACGCGCGTGCTCTTCTCCATCAGCGGCGGACCGGACAGGCCACCCGCCTCGCCGCGGGCGGGCGAACGCAGCGTGTCGGGCCGGTCGATCGTGGTGTTGCCGACGATGAGCCCGTCGACGCCGTGCGCCACCGCGGTCGCCACGATCGATTCGAGCGCGCCTTCGGCCAGGTCGGGCGCGATCTTGATCAGCAAGGGCGGTCGCACCGGCACGCGCTCGGCGATCGCGGCCAGGATCGCGCCCAGCCGCGCTTCGCTCTGCAAGTCGCGCAGGCCCGGCGTGTTCGGCGACGAGACGTTGATCGCGACGTAATCGGCATGCGGCGCCACGGCGGCGACCAGGGCGGGATAGTCGCGCTCGGGGTCGGCGCCCTCCTTGTTGATGCCGACGTTTGCGCCGATTGGGGCGCCGCCGCGTGGCCGACGCACGAGCCGGGCAACGTAGGGCTCGATGCCGTCGCTGTTGAGGCCGTAGCGGTTGATCACGGCGCGGTCGGGCTCGAGGCGGAAGACGCGCGGGCGCGGGTTGCCCGGCTGCGGCCGCAGCGTCGTCGTGCCGGTCTCGATGGCGCCGAAGCCGAGCCGGCGCAGGCCGCGCACCGCCGCCGCGGCCTTGTCGAACCCGGCCGCCAGCCCGATCGGGTTCGGAAAGGTGAGTCCCATGGCGCGGACCGCTAGCGCAGCCGGGTCGGGCTCGTGGTCGGCGCCGGCCAGACCAAGCCGCAGCCCGGTGATCGCAAGGCGATGCGCCCGCTCCGGATCGAGGGTGCGCAGCCAGGGTGTCATAGACAGCCAGGGCGTCATACGCAGCCGGGGAGTTATGCGCAGCCGGGGCGTTATGCGCGCGGCGATGGCGTGGATCATGGTCGCTGTCTGCCCGATCGGGTCTGGAAGTGCTAGGGTGGACCGATGTGGAACGAGCCCTATCTCGAGACCTGCTGCCGCTCGGCGCTCCATCGCGTGAAGCTGACCGGCGAAGCGGGCCGGCCGCCGGCGCTGAAGGACGGGCCGTGCCTGGTCCGGATGGCGAAGATGGGGCTGGTGTGCGAGCGCGCGGACGGCCGCTACGGCATCACGATGGAAGGCGAGGCCGTTCATAGGTCTGTCGTCCTAGGTAAAGCAGCCTAGAGCATTTCCGATCAGGTGGAATCACCTGATCGGAACTAATGCTCTTTCTATCAATGAGCTAGAGCACTGCTCCCGAGCCAATCAGCTCGGGAAGTGCTCTAGTCGGCGGCTTCCTGCCACGCTGACCCGGCGACGATACCCTTGGCCCGTAAGGGCGCGTCCAGCCGCTCCATGGCCTCGCGCCAAATTCGCCAGTCGCTCCGCTCGCGCATCCGCGCCGGGTTCGGTGCCACGCCCCGCAAGCCCCAAATCCGCAGGATCCGGGCATGCAGGAGCTCGATCCGGCGGCTGCGATACAGTGTGTCCATGCATTTGACGACGTCGCCGACCCAGGGCGCGGCGGCTTGGCCGGGCTGAAGGGCGCGGACGGCGCGGAACCAGGCTGCCTCAACGGAGACGAAGGGAACCGGTCCGGGTAGTGTGGATCGCTGCGGCACGTGTCGCCCTCGGTGCTGGAGGGTGTACAAGAACATTTTCTTATTTTCACAGCAACGCCCATTCGGTCTATTGTTGCCAGTGTCTCAATTCCTAGGCACACTTCCTGTCATGAAGCACGACGACATCTGGCGGGCACTGGATACGCTCGCGGCCGAGCACGGTTTGTCGCCCTCCGGCCTGGCCAAGCGCTCGGGGCTAGACGCGACGACGTTCAATCCGAGCAAGCGCCGGATGCCGGACGGGCGGCTGCGCTGGCCGAGCACGGAGAGCATCGCCAAGGTGCTGGACGCGACCGGGGCGCCGCTCGAATTGTTCGCCTCGCTCGTCACCGGCGCGTCGCGCGCGCTGAATTCGGTCCGGCCGCCGAACCGGATCCCGCTGCTGGGCCTGGCGCAGGCCGGCGGCGACGGCTTCTTCGACGATGCCGGGTTCCCGGTCGGCGGCTCGTGGGACGAGGTCAGCCTGCCCGAGGTCGGCGACGCGAACGCCTACGCGCTCGAGATCTCGGGCGACAGCATGGAGCCGGTATTTCGCGACGGGGACATGGTGGTGGTGTCGCCGGCGGCGCCGATCCGGCGCGGCGACCGGGTCGTGGCCAAGACGCTGGCCGGCGAGGTGATGGCCAAGCAACTCGCCCGCCGTTCGGCCAAGCGGGTCGAGCTCAAGAGCCTCAACCCGGCGCATCGCGACCGCAGCTTCGATCTGACCGAGATCGCCTGGCTGCACCGGATCATCTGGGCGAGCCAATAGCCGCTGCCTCCCCCGTCAGCGGAAGCGCTATAGCAGACAAAGCTCGCGTAAATGCCGCAGCACCTCCGGCGGCAGTCCGTCCAAGCCCGAAACGGCGCCCTGGCCCACGTCGGCCGGCGCTTTCGCCGCTTCCAAGTAGCGCCAGCCCTGGAACGGACGGAGCGCCCTCGGGGCCACGCGGATCAGAACCGGCTCCACCTCGATGCGGGTGCAGCGCGAGCCGTCTTCGTAGCGGTCTTCCTCGATGGCCAGCACACGCTGGCGGGCCGACATGACGCCGGCGACGACCCAGTAGAGCGAGCCTCCGCGGAGCACGTCGGCCGCGCGCTTCGGGAAGCTGCGGGTCCAAACCTGCATGCCGTTGCCGCTCTCGCGCCGTTGTTCGACGCGGATGTCGAACGCCTCGAGCGAGGAGACGCCGACGGCCAGCTTGGTCAGATGAATGAGGGTGTCGGGAACGGGGCCGAGTCGCATCGCCCATGATCGCATGGCCCGGTTGACGTGCAACCGGGCCATGCGAGAATCTGGTACTAAGGCTCGCTGATCGCGACGCTTGGTATCAGAGTTTTTGTTTCGCGCGCCGCCGCCCGCCAACCGCGCATACCAAGGCTTGCCAACCGCAAGAGTCGCGGTCAGCAAGCCTTGGTATTACTTCAGCTCGAGCTTGATGCCGTCGGCCGAGCCTTGCAGGCGGGCGCCGCGGGTCACGTTGTCGATGCGGATCTGCACCCCATTGGCGTTCTGCAGGATCTGGCCGGCCACGCCGTTGCCCAGCGTCGCCTCGCCGGTCGCGGCGACGTAGGTGCCGTTGAAATCCTCGAGCTTCGTCAGATGATAGACTCGGCCGCGACCGGAGATCCGCGAGAAGCCGACGTCGGCGATGGTCACGCCGTTGACGCTGAACGGATGGCCGCGACCCTTGAACGTCAGCATGCCGTCGCCCCAGGTGTAGCCGATGCCGACGCCCGCGCCCTTGGCGGACAGCACGATGCTGCCGGTGACCGGTCCGATGGCGCCGGGATTCCTGGCGAAGCTGGCGGCAGGGGCGACGACGAGGCCGGCGAGAAGCGCGAGCATGGCCCGGCGGTGATGCAACATCGGAAAACTCCTTAACTTGGGTCGAGCCAGTCACCAACGAATGGCGCCGGGTTTTGTTGCCACGTGCGGATCAGTTCTGGGTCCGATTCTGCATCCGACTCTACCTCCCACTCTGGGGCTGATTCAGCGCCGCCTCGGCCCAATCCAGCTCCTCTTCCATCTCGTGATAGACGCCGTCGCTGATCGTGCCCTCGCGATGCAGGCCCTCGATCGCGTCCCGCTCGGCGCCGAGCACCGTGCGCTGCAGCCGCATCAACTCCGTCGCCTTGATCTTGCCGCCGCCTTCGGCCAGGCGCCGCTCGTATTGCTGCGCCAGCGCCTGGCCCTCTTCGGAGTGACGCGCCTCGCCGAGCGAATCCAGCGCCGATCGCGCCGCCGCCGCGCGCGCCAGCGCCATCTCGTCGGCCGCGGTATCGGGCGGCATCGGTAGCCGCTCGATCAGCGGCCGCAGCGTGAGGCCCTGGAAGCCGAGCGTGCCGAGCACGACGACGAAGGCGATGAACTCGATCTGCTCGCGCTGCGGAAAACCGTCCGGCAGCGCGAGCGCGGCGCCGAGCGTCACGATGCCGCGCATGCCGGCCCAACTGACGACCAGCCCGCTCGCCGGCCGCACCTCACGCACCGACGCCCTCGATTCGCCGCGCCGCCGCCGCCGCCATCGCAGCACGCCGGTATACGACATCACCCAGGCCAGCCGCACCAGGATGCAGCAGGCCAGCACCGCCAGCGCCAGCTCGATCGAGTCGAGCGGCGAGGCGAGACGGTCGACGATGCCGCGGACCTGCAGGCCGGTGAGCAGGAACGCCATCACGTTCAGCCCGAACACGACGACCTCCCAGACCGCGAAGTTCGCCCTTCGCTCGCGCGGGCCCATTTTCTGGCGCGACCGGTGCGCGATCGTCATGCCGTAGGCGACCACGGTCAACACCGCCGAGAACCGCAGCCGGTCGGCCAGGATCCAGACGCCGAAGGTGCCCATGAACTGCAGCAGCACGCTGGCCGCCATGTGCCGCTGGGTGACGTAGCGGGCGACGGTCGCGAGATAGGCGCGGGCCAGCGCGTAGCCGAGGGCGACGCCGCCGACCGCGCCGAGCGCCAGCAGCGGGAACGTCCAGCCGGTCACGCCGCCGGCCACGGCCTGCAGCGCGCCCTCGAAGATCAGCAATACGGTCGCGTCGTTCAGCAGGCTCTCGCCCTCGAGGATCAGCACGATCCGCTGCGGCAGGCGAACCTGCTCCAGCACCGCGGTGGCCGCCGCCGCGTCGGGCGGGGCGACGATGGCGCCGAGGGCGATGGCCGCCGCCCAGGGCAGCTCGGGCACGATCCACCGCGCGACCAGGGCCACGCCGGCCACCGTCAGCAACGCGGCCACGATCACGAGACTGCCGACCGGGCGCCAGTTGTCGCGCAGCGAGCGCGGGCTGGTGTCGTAGGCGGCATTGAGCAGGACCGGGGCGAAGAACAGCGCCAGCGCCAGCTTCGGATCGAGCGGAATCGGCGGGACGCCCGGGATGAACGCGAGCCCGGTGCCGGCCAACGCGAGCACCGCCGGCCACGGCAGCCGGAAGATCGGCGCGATCAGCGTCAGCGCCACCCCGGTCAGCAGCAGGAGCAGGACCATTTCGAAAATCAGCATGGCGCGCACTCTGGCCGCCCGTGCGCGCCATGGCTACAAAGGCGCCATGATGGACATCACCGGCGGGCGCGTGCTGCTGGCCGACGGCAGCGAGGCCGTTGCGGCGTTGCGGATCGAGGACGGGATAATCGCCGCGATCGACGCGGGCGGCGTTGGCGGGCGGCGGTTCGATGCGGCCGGGCTGCACGTGCTGCCCGGGATCGTCGACCTGCATGGCGATGCGTTCGAGCGGCAGTTGCAGCCGCGTCCGGGGGTGGATTTCCCGGTCCCGCTCGCGCTGCGCGACACCGAGGCGCAACTGCTCGCCAACGGGATCACGACGGCGATGCATGCCATCACCCTGTCGTGGGAGCCGGGGTTGCGCAGCCCCGAGCGGTGGCGCCAGGTGGTCGACGCGCTTGCGGCGGCGCGGCCGTCGATGGTGTGCGACATGCGCGTGCACATGCGATGGGAAATGCACAATCTGCCGGCGCTGGAGATGGCGCTGGACGACATCGAGGCGGGCCGGGTCGGGCTGGTCAGCTTCAACGATCATACGCCGTCGATCCGGCGCAAGCTGGCCGATCCGGGGCAGGCGGAGAAATACAGCGCGCGCGCGGGGATGGGCGTCGCGGCGTTCGCAGCCCTGGCCGAGCAGGCCGCCGCGCACGCCCCCGGCGTCGACGCCGGGACAAGGCGCCTGGCCGATGCGGCACGGCGGC
>JAABUX010006904.1_pt1 | contig 13443 bp, 4 predicted proteins | sample 5561851 | NCBI WGS metagenome assembly JAABUX01 (sample SAMN10711883, study PRJNA513361) | rock metagenome | isolation source: Antarctica rocks | place: Antarctica: Victoria Land, Richard Nunatak red sandstone | collected 2016-01-03 | reverse complement strand
TCGCGCGACACAGCGATGGGATAGCGCCGGATACGACGACCGTCATCGTCGGACGTCCGACTCCGCCTACCGTGACTATCCCCACCGTCACCATCGCGGCGCCCGGACAGACGACGACCCCCGCATCCACGACCACGCTGGCATCCCCGACGATATCCATGCCCGCGACCATGCAGGCATCCCCGACGACGTCGGCGCCCACGGCGCCAGCAGTCGTCTCCGCGACGGCGACCGTCTCCGCGACCGCATCCACCGTGGCGACGACGCCGACCGCTGTGCCCACACCCGTGACGACGACACTGCCGGGCGACATCGCGACCAGCACGCCGGTCACGGCCCTCATAGCGCTACCGCCGGCGGTCTCAGCCACTCCCCCAGTCGCGGCGGGCCTGATCACCGCGACGACGGCCCTGACCAACGGGGCAGCCGGCCTTGGCGCGGGGCAACTCGCCAGCTATGGACGCCTGCCACTCTCCTTTGAGGCCAACCAGGGGCAGACCGACGGCCGCGTGCGCTACCTGGCCCGCGGCGCGGGCTACGGCCTCTACCTGACCGGGACGGACGCCGTGCTGGCGCTGACCGTCCCCACGACGCCGACGGTATCCGGCACAGTATCCAGGGCCGCGCGCGACGCCCTGGACGCGGGCGCGGGTCTCCTGACCCCGACCGCACCGCTGAGCGAGACGGCGGTGCGCCTGCGCTACGTCGGCGCCAGCGCCAGCCCGGCGCTGGAGGGACAGGAGCGCCTGCCCGGCGACGCCAACTACTTCACGGGGTCTGACCCCTCCGGTTGGTACACCGGCATCCCCACCTACGCGCGGATCGTGTACCACGACGTGTATCCGGGCATTGACCTGGCCTACCACGGCACGCAGGGCCGCCTGGAGTACGACTGGACCGTGGCCCCCGGAGCCAGCGTGGCCGCCCTGACCCTGGCCGTGGACGGCGCGCGGGGGCTGAGCCAGGATGCCCACGGCGCCCTCAGCCTGCAGACCGCGGCCGGCGTGGTGCGCCTGTACGCGCCATCCACCTATCAGACCATCGGCGGGCAGCGCCGGGCCGTCGCCTCGCGCTATGTGCTCACGGACGGGGGCCACGTCGGCGTGGCCGTGGGCGCCTACGACCATGGCCGGCCGCTGGTGATCGACCCCGTGCTGGGCTACTCCACCTACCTCGGCGGGAGCGGCGGCAACAGCAATGGGACGGGCATCGCCGTGGACGGCGCGGGCAGCGCCTACGTCGTGGGGCGCACCACCTCGCCCAATTTCCCGCAGCAGAACGCCTACAACGGCGGCGTCTTCACGAACGCGGGCAACGACGTGTTCGTGACCAAGCTCTCGCCGGACGGGCAGAGTCTGGCCTACAGCACCTACCTGGGCGGCAACGGGGACAACCAGGGCCTGGCCATCGCCGTCAACGGCACGGGCAACGCCTACGTCACCGGCTTCACCTGGGCCAACAACTACCCCATCATGCCCGGGGCCTACCAGACCACCCTGGGCGGCGGCAACGACGTGTTCGTGACCGAACTGGGCGCCACGGGCAACAGCCTGGTCTACAGCACCTACCTCGGCCGCGGGGCCTACGAGTCGGGGCAGGCCATCGCCCTCGACGGGCAGGGCCACGTCTACGTCACCGGGATCACCACCTATGACAACGCCTACGGCACCTTCCCCACCACGCCGGGCGCCTTTCAGACGACCTTCAGCAGCCAGGGCTCAGCGGACCCGCGCAACGCCTTCCTGGCCGAACTCGACCCGAGCAAGAGTGGAGCGGCCAGCCTGCTCTACAGCACCTTCCTGGGCGGGAGCGTCCTCGACGAGGGCCACGGCCTCGCCGTGGGCGGCCAGGGCGTCGCGGTGACCGGCTGGACCAGTTCGGGCGACTTCCCCACCACGGCCAACGCCCTGCAGGGCGCCTTCGGGAGCGGGACCAAGGACGCCTTCCTGAGCGTGCTCACGCCCGACCTCCGCAAGACGCCGTCCCAGCAACTTGTCTATAGCACCTTCCTGGGTAGCGGCGGCGACAACGAGGGCGCCGCGGTAGCGGTCGACGCCAGCGGGACGATGGATGTGGTCGGCTCGACCACCGGCGGCTTCCCGGCCACGGCGACGGGCTACCAGCGGACCCCCGGCGGCGGGGCGCACGACGCCTTCCTGGCGCGCGTGAGCATGGACGGCGGGCTGGCCTACGGCACCTACCTGGGCGGCGCCGACGACGACGCGGCGACCGGCGTCGCGGTAGACGGCAGCAGCAACGCCTACGTCACCGGCTACAGCGGGTCGACCACCTTCCCGACGACGAACGCCTTCCAGGGAACGAACAAGGGACAGGTCGACGCCTTCGTGGCCGAGATCGGCGCGGGGCTGACCGGCACGGCCAGCCTGCTCTCCAGCAGCTACCTGGGCGGCAGCGGCTACGACGCGGCCACCGCCATCGCCCTGGACAGCGTGGGCAACGCCTATGTGACCGGCCAGACTAACTCGACGGACTTCACCACGCTGACGCCCTACTCCTCCACGGCGGCCGGGGGCGGCGTCAACGAGGCCTTCGTGACCAAGGTGGGCACGGTGCTGCGGCGAGGGACCATCGGCACGGTGGCGGGCGTGGGCGGCCTGCACGGCTACAGCGGCGATGGGGGACGCGCCACCGCGGCGCAACTGAGCTACCCCTTCGGCGAACCGGCGGTGGACGCGGCGGGCGATGTCTTCTTCTCGGACACCGGCAACGGGCGGGTGCGCGAGGTCCTCGCGGCCAGCGGGGCCATCATCACGGTGGTGGACAGCGCGGGCGCGGCGGGCTTCGGGGGCGACGGGGGGCCAGCGGGGGCAGCGGGGCTGAATTCCCCCGAAGGCGTGGCCCTGGACGTGGCGGGCAACCTGTACATCGCGGACGCCTCCAACAACCGGGTGCGCGAGGTGCTGGCCACGAACGGCGCGGTCGGCCCCGGCAGCACCATCGTGACCGTGGCCGGCACGGGCGCGGCGGGCGCCGGCGGCGACGGGGGGCTGGCCACGCAGGCGCAGCTCCACTACCCGACCGGCCTGACGGTGGACCGGGCGGGCAACCTGTACATCGCCGACTACGACAACAGCCGGGTGCGCGAGGTGCAGGCGGTCGGCGGGGCCGTGGGCCCCCCCAGCACCATCGTGACCGTGGCAGGCGGGGGCAGACCGGCGGACGGCGTGGGCGACGGCGGGCCGGCGGCGCAGGCCGCGCTCGCCAGCCCCGAGGGCGTGGCGGTCGACGGGGCGGGCAACCTGTACGTGGCCGACCGCTCTCACTACCGGGTGCGCGAGGTGCTGGCCACGGGCGGCGTGGTGGGGCCGACCAGCCCCATCACCACCGTGGCCGGGACCGGCACCGGGGTCTACAACGGCGACAACATCCCGGCGGTCACGGCCTCGCTGGTGGACCCCACGGGGGTGGCGGTGGACGCGGCGGGCGACCTGTATATCGCCGACTTCTCCGGGCAGCGGGTACGGGCGGTGCTGGCCACGGGCGGGGGCATCGGCGCAACCAGCCCCATCACCACCGTGGCCGGGACCGGCACCGGGGTCTACAACGGGGACAACAGCGCGGCGGCGACGGCGCAGCTGGATGCGCCGTGGGGCCTGGCGGTGGACGGGGCGGGCAACCTGTACATCGTGGACACCTACGGCCAGCGGGTGCGCGAGGTGGGCGGCGTCGGGCCGGTGTCCGTGGCCACCACGATCATAGCCCCGACCAGCAGCACGCGCTACGACGGAGATGGGCGCGCCGTGTCCACGACCGACGCCAACGGCCACACCAGCCTGAGCGCATACGACCCGCTGGGACGCCTGGTCATCCAGACCAACCCCATCAGCGGCACCTCCATCATGACCTACACCGCGACCGAACTTCAACAGGAGCAGGACGAACAGGGCAACGTCACAACGTATGCATACGATGCAGCTGGACAGACAACCGTCCGTAGCGACCCGATATCTGGGACGACGCAATTCGCCTATGATAGCGCGGGCAATACGACATCCCTGACGGATACAGACACCAGCGGGAACGTGTTGCAGGTTGAGACGCCACAATACGACGCGCTGAATCGACAGATCGCCGACGTGTTAACGGGACCAGGAGGACCCGTACTGACCGGGAGGACAGCATACACACGCGATGGACAAATTGCCCAGATCCAGCAGCCTAACGGCGACACGACCTCAAATACCTATGACACCGCTGGTGAGCTTGTCAGCCGCTCCTTCACCCCTGCATCTGGTACAGGCTCAACGACATATGAGTCATATGGCTACGATGCCGCAGGCGATCCCACGACGTATACGGATCCGGACGGACGGACGACAACGATCACGTACGACGCGACGAGTTACGCTATGGGGAAGCTATCAACAGGTGGGACCACGAGTATCACCACAACTGTTGGATACGACTCTGACGGTAACACCATTGTGCAAGCGGCCCAGACGAGCGATACTGGACTGCCAGGTCGGGTTCAGATAGACACGCGCACGGCGACATATGATACGAACGATCGTCAGGTTAGCACGGTCGACGATGGGCTGGTGACCGTGCATGCCTACGATGCGCAGGGACAGGTGCGCGTCGGGACGGTCATGGATGGACAATTGGCGGTGGCCACCGTGTTGGACGCCGAGGGCCGTGCGACAGCCATCGGCGAGGGCACGGGGGCGAATGGACCGTTGCTATATGCAAGCAACTTCGGCTATAACGCAAACGACTTGCTGCAGACGTTGACCCTACCAGGTGGCGTACAGGAAGCGTTTCAGTACGATGCGAACAACTGGATCGTGAGTGTCACTGCGCTCGGCCCAAGCACCGGAGGGACTGTAACATCATTGAACAGCCCCTACGCGTACGGTTACGATGCCCTTGGGCGCCTTACTAGCGCGACAACGCTGTCAGGGACCGACGTGCTGTCGTACGATGGCATCGGGAGACTCGTGGCCGAGTCAGGCCCCCAACTCGTGACCAAGGCGCACACAGTCCACTGGACATACGATAATAACGGCAATATCCTAACGGCGACCGGCGATTCGGGGGCTACTGATGTGTACACGTACACGCCTAGTATGGCCAATGAACTCCAGCAAGTGGGCACGACAGGCGACCCGTTGACGAAGACGGTCACGTACGGCTACGATGCGCTGGGCGATATCAACAGCATCGCCAACCCCGTCGGCACGACCAATCCTGTGGACCCCAACGCTATCAACACGCATATAGCGTACGACAGCCGTGGACGGCCAGTACAGGTGACGTATCTGGACTCGACCAACGGAAGCAAGGTCACAACGATAGCGATCTCCTATAACGCGTCCGACCAGCGATCACACTACATGATCACTCCGCAAGGGCAACCGACCCTGGACACGCAGTTCCAGTACCGTAACGGGGAGTTGGGGCAACAACAGGTCATCAGCGACACGGCGAATGGGCCGGTCACGCTCTACACTAATACGTACATCTACGGCCCGGACGGTGCACCCCTCTATGTGATCCACACCCAGCCCGGCCATGCGCCCGCGCGTTACTGGTATGTCTGGGACGGGCAAGGGAACGTGACGGCGCTCACGGACGCGAACGGCACGGTCGTGGACCGCTATGCATACGATCAATGGGGTGAACTGACATCGAACGATGGGGCGAACGAACACGTGCCCCAGCAATTGCGCTACAAGGGCTATTACTACGACGAGAAGATATCGTGGTACTGGTTAGGTGGCCGCTATTATGATCCCGAGACCGAGCGTTACTTGCAGCCGGGGTCGAATGCGGGCGCTGGGACGCGCAGCTATGTCTACGCGGCGGACGATCCTGCTCGCCGTCAGTTTGCGGCGGAAGCGGCACGATACCAGAAAGGGACCAATTTGGGGATTCCGAAAAAGGTCTATAGCCCGCGACGTACCACAGGACTGCCTCCCTCGGTCCCCCCTGGAATCCCGCCGGTGAACGCGCCTAGCCAGGTGCCTGGTGGGTGCGCGACAGGAGCAATGGCGCGCATCCTGCGAGGGGATATCGGCGGGCAAACCAACGTCGCTTCGTCTATAGTCGCGGGCACTGATCCCGCGACGGGGATTCCGTATGACAGGGGGCACCTGTTGGGCGCTAACCTCGGCGGTTCGAACACAGACCCCGCGAACTTTGTGGCTGAAACCGTTAACGCTAACAGGGGAGCGATGCAGATTCTGGAGAACAAGGTGAGAACATTGGCGCGCCTAAATTACGGCGTGTTGTACCAGGTGGAGCCGGCGTACCTCATAGGACCCGTCCGCTCCGTCGGCAACCTCTGCATCCCTAACCTGGTGCATGTGACGATCGGGCGTACGTCGATTACAACCAATCCTGGACAACCCGACTTCTATGAATTTAATGCAAGTGCAGCGATCGCTCCCAACGGTCAACCAGAGTTCATTTACGGCGGCACGCTATGCGGCGTCGGGGATTTCCTTGTGCCGAATGCGGTTGGGAACGCGAGCCAGGCCACTTTGGCCTCCCGTGCGCCCATCCCGAGTTCGATCGTTCCAGGTCTCGGGAACAACGTGACGAACCGTGATTGCACCACACCGACGGTTTAGGCGGTGTGGTGGCGGGGGCGTCGATAGAGACCACTTTATCCGCGCCCCCATGCGTACCGGATAACAAGCAGCGTCCTCATGGCGATCGCCTGATCGCCTTCGAGAGTAATTCGTGACGATGTGGGGATACACCGCCGTTGAGACATCGCTGAGATAGTAGACAGCGCTAGGCACCTCAACGGCTCCATAGCACACGGCTCCATAGCACGCTGCAAACAGGCACGCTGCATGTCGAGTAAGCGCGTTGTGCAGCATCGCCTTGGAATTACCCCAGTGAGTATACTTGTCCGTATACGTCGTCTTGTCGGCGCAGGGTAGGAACTCTCCGCCGACAAGGTTCTGGGTCCTGGTCGCGAAAGGTCTCTAATGCGAGCTAGAGCTAAGCTAGGAAAGATATCTCGATGGGCGTGATGGGAGATCAGCGAGGGCATGCCGATTATCGATTGGCTCGATCGCTTATCAGCGTCGGTGTTCTTAGCATGGCCATGACAGGAGGGCATGACCATGCCCCTGCGTTCATTGGGGCGACAGAGGCGATGATGGTACCTTCGTGGCACGATACCGGCGCCATGTCGATGCGTCGTCAGGGGGCGACGATAACCCTGTTGGCGAACGGCCGCGTCCTCGTCGTCGGAGGATTCGGTCCAACCACTGTGCCCCTGGCGAGCGCCGAGTTGTACGACCTGCGTACGCGCGCATGGTCGGCGACCGGGTCTATGCAGACACCCCGTGGTGGCCACACCGCAACCCTCCTCGCGACGGGCGATGTCCTCGTGGCGGGCGGATATGGCCCGTCGACGGCGCTCGCGAGCGCCGAACTGTACGACCCGCATGCCGGCAAGTGGACGTTCGCGGGCCGGATGCACCAGGCGCGCGTTGGGCACACGGCGACGCTCTTGCCCGATGGGAGCGTCCTCGTCGTCGATGGCACCGTTGGAAGGGCCATGAGCGGGTTGCGCAGCGCCGAAATCTACAGTGCGATGTCTAGAACGTGGCACGTGACCGGACGGCCGATGCGGTCTCGCATCGGCCAGTTGGCGGTTCTGTTGCGATCCGGCGACGTCCTCGTCGTGGGTGGGTACGACGTGCTGTCTTACCGTTACTATCCCCTTACCAGCGCCGAACTGTACGACCCACACGCCGGGACATGGAAGGCGACCGGATCGGTGCAGTCCGTCGGCGGACAATCCACGGCGACGCTCTTGCCGGCCGGCCGGGTCCTTGTGGTAGGGACACCACCGCTGGATACCCTCAGTTGCGCCGTGGAGCAATCCTGCAACCCGTTGATCAGCGCCGAGGTCTATACCCCACGCTCAGGGACGTGGAAACCGACCCTGCCGATGGTCACACCTCGGTACGCACAGGTCGCAACCTTATTGGCTAATGGCACGGTTCTCATTGCCGGTGGCATCGCGACAAGCCGGCCAGAATCGGGGCAAGGACCCGCTGTAGCGAGCGCGGAAATCTATACCCCGCGCACCAGCGCGTGGGTGGCGACGGCTTCAATGCATCGGGCTCGTGCTGATGCCATGGCGGTGCTCTTGCGAGACGGCACAGTCCTAGTTACGGGCGGGACTGATGCCAGCGTCGCGCGCGCGAATGCCACGCTCGCCAGTGCCGAGATCTATCACCACGGCCCTTAACCTACGTGACCTCTCCGCCTGTTGATGACGATAGATGACGATAGGGGTACATTCGTAAGAAATCCGAGGAGTGTGGTCACAATGGATACAGCAGCCGGACAGGACTATGATCGGAGCGACAACGGCGAGCCCCATGTCGACGTCATGAGAGCTTTCCAAGCAGGTCTAGCCACGATGGACCAGTCGGGCAAGGCGCTCAGCATCGCGGTGGAGCATGCCGGCGACCTGACACTCACGACCGGGTACGTGGTCGCCTGCGACCCTTTCTCTCTCGACGATCGACCCTCCGCATTCACAGAACAGGTTCCCGCCGGGCGTCATCCCGTGCTACTCAGCGTTGCCCATTATGACGATGGCGATCAAAGAGTTGCGTGCGCGTTGCTGCGATTCAGCGACAGTGCGGCGGTGCGTTGGGGTTTGGCTACTACGGCTGCTCAGGACCCCGCGACGCTCAATCCAGGTGAAACCTTCGGCTATGGTGTTGACGCCGGGACAGGCTGCTTTGCCGATAGGACAGTCATTGAGTCCCTGTTGGCGGATGCAGGTGCGTTGGATCTCGAGACGCTGCCTATGTTCGCGACGGAGGGGGATATGCATCCTTCCCCGGACTACGTTGCGAAGGTCACTGCGGTTAGCGACTACTTCCAGGAGTTCAACGATCAACTTCTACAAGAGCTGGGGCAAACCAATTACTTGTTCGCAAACGTCACCGTGGATGTCGCCGATGGCGCGAACATCATCGCCTTTAGCAGTGGCTGGGGTGATGGCCGCTATGCGTCGTTTTTCGGATATGATATGCAAGGCGAACTCGTGTGCCTGGTAACCGACTTCCAAGTATTGTAACGCGCCTGCACCACCACGATGTGTGTGGGCAATCTCTATGTCGCCGACTCTGGCAACCAGCGGGTGCGCGAGGTGGGCGGCGTCGGCCCCGTGTCCGTCGCGACCACGACCATGGCCCCGACAAGCAGCACGCGCTACGATGGGGACGGCCACGCCGTGTCCACGACCGACGCCAACGGGCACACCGCGACCACCGCCTACGACCCGCTGGGGCGCGCGGTGGTGCAGACCAACCCCATCAGCGGCACCTCCATCATGACCTACACCGCGACCGAGCTACAGCAGCAGCGGGACGCGCAGGGCAACGTCACCGCCTACGCCTACGACAACGCGGGGCGGCCAGTCACGGTCAGTAGCCCTATGACCGGTACGGTGCAGTTTCAATATGACGCGGCAGGTAATACGGTGGCCGTGACTACCACCGACGCAGCAGTCGGCGGGGCCGTCATGATACTGGAGAGCTTGGGCTACGACGCTCTCAAACGTGTGAGTAGCGCCAATGTGGTGTCGGGGAGCGTGACGCTGACCGTGCGAACCGCCTACACGCGCGCCGGGCAGGTGGCCCAGACGCAGGCGCCCAACGGGGACACCACGACCACCAGCTACGACCTCGCCGACGAGGCGCTGAGCACGACGCTGCTGAGCAACGGCACGACCACCACCGAGGGGACCTACAGCTACGACGGAGCGGGCAACCAGGCCACCCGCACGGACACCGACGGACGCACCGTCACGACGGTCTACGACCCGGATAACCGCGTCACCCAGACGACGGCCACCGGCGGTGGGACGGTCACCGTGGCCACCACCATGGGCTACGACCCCGACGGCAACACGGTGGCCGAGACCGCGCAGACCACGGACAGCGCGCCCGGCGGCCAGGTGCAGGTCTCAACGCACGCGGCGACCTACGACGCGGGGGACCGCGTGGCCACGGAGACGGACAACGGGCTGACCACCGTCTACGGCTACGACGCCCAGGGCCAGCAGCGCGTGGCGACCGTCCAGGACGGGCAGACCGCCATCGCCACCGCGCTCGACGCGGAGGGGCGCGTCACCAGCATCAGCGAAGGGGCGGGCAACGCCGGCCCCTACGTCAGCAGCTTCACCTACAACACGAACGACCAACTGCAAGCGTTCACCCTGCCGGGAGGCGTGCGGGAGAGCGTGCAGTACGACCCTAACAGCCAGGTGGTCGGCGTGACGGCGCTCGGTCCGAACACGAACGGCATGTTCACCACCCTCAGCAGCCAGTACCGCTATACCTACGACGCAGCGAACCGGGTCAACAGCACCACCACGCTCTCGGGGACGGATGCCCTGGCCTATGATGGGCCGGGCCGTCTGACGAGCGAGACCCAGCAGACGGGCCACCAGATTATTGCCACGGGTGGGAAGTACGCCTGGACCTACGACGGCAACGGCAACATCCTGACCGCCATCGACGACACCGGCGCCACCGATGTCTACACCTACAGCACCACCATCCGCGACGAGTTGACGCAGATGGGCGCGACGGACAACCCCGTCACCAAGACCAACGCCTACAGCTACGACGGGCGGGGCGACGTGACCAGCATCGCCAACACGGCCCCATCGTCGGACAAGAACGCCCTCTCGCAGCACCTGAGCTACGACAGCCAGGGGCGTGTCACCCAAGTCACGTACCTGGACCACAACAACGGCAACACCACCACCACGATCACGATTGCCTACAACGCCGATGGGCAACGCGCGGACTACACGTACACGCCGTGGGGGCAGCCGCCGCTGGACACACAGTTCCAGTACCGCAACGGGCAACTGGCAGAGCAGCGCGTGATCAGCGACACGACGGCGAACGGTCCCGTCGTCATCTACACCAACACCTACCTCTACGGGCCGCAGGGCGAACCCCTCGAACTCTTGCACGCGCAGCCAGGTCAGACCGTCGCCCGCTACTGGTACACGCTGGACGGGCAGGGCAGCGTCGTCGCCCTCACCGACGCCAACGGCAGCGTGGTGGACCGCTACGCCTACGACAGCTGGGGCGAGTCCACCTCCGACGACCGGACCAACGAGCATGTGCCGCAGCAACTGCGCTACAAGGCCCAGTACTACGACGAGAAGCTCACCTGGTACTGGCTGGGCGGGCGCTACTACGACCCCGAGACCGAGCGCTATCTCCAGCCCGATACGAACAGTACAGCGAGCCTTGCCGACATCGGATCGCTCCTTGATGCGAGTGTGGGTGCGCGAAGTTTTGCGTACGGCAATAACAACCCTCTTGGCGCGCGCTTGGATGATGGCGCTCCACCTCCACCAGGGTGTAATCCAGACACCGGCTGCGACCCAACTATTCCTCCCACGGGAGACGTTGACCCATGCATCACACCTGTGCTGAGAGACATCTTCTGCGGTGGAGGCCCGACTTACAGGGCAAAGGCCCAGGAGACACTGAATCGAGGTGTATTGCAGATTCAGGGCGATGACATTAGAGGGATGGCGAATGCAAAAGGTGATACCATCTCTTGGAAATGGTCTCAGGTCGGCACTGTGACCGTTAAGAAGGGGCTTTCGGAGTTGGCAAACCTGTGGAAGCAGCTTAATAGGCGTCAACAGGGCCGTCGGGATCAAGCTTATGCACGCGCGCAACGATTCATCAGAGGTGGTCCTCCGAGCGGGATATCAAATCCTGGAGGCAGTTTCGAGAACGATCGTGGTAAGCGAGATGGGGTTAATAATGCACGAATCGACGTAGTGGTTTCGTTAGGCATCGCGTTCGAGAGATGAGAGGCGACGTGGAGCGAGTATATCTCGCGCAATACTTCCGACTGATCGAGCAAGATGCCTACCGCAGGCGACATGTGATCGGCCAACTGGCCTTGCTAATGGCGTGACGTTGACGGACGACCTGAGACGCGGTTGCCTGTGGTGGGCCTACACTCGATGTGCTCGATTTCGATTACGTCTGAACACAGAGTTGGCCTATTCGCGGCAATCAGGAGTATGATAGACCCAGGGCTGTAGGTCCACAGCCACAAATAACTGCGGTGTGCCGCGGAGTGCGCTCCGTACCTGACGTGGTTTCCTTCATCCATCGTGCAAACATGATGCGATTGCGTCAAGTTCTCGCGGCACGTGTTGTCGGTCTGAGACGGAGCCTCAGCAGGTGCCTATCCCTCCCTCCACGCATGTGACGCTCTATGACACGATCTGCCTTGACCAATAACCACGGTTCCCGCTTAAGAGCGTCGGAACTAATTGTCGGACGGTGAGAGGAAAGTTGTCGTGACGTGTGATCTTAAGCGTGTCCTTGGCGCGTTGGCTCAGCAAGTTCCAACAGGATTGTCAGGAAACGAGAGTGTGACCTTCTCGGCGCGATTGCTTCCATTGCCGCCGCGCGACATGGTAACCGACCGATTGATCATCGCTAAAACAACGCATAACTATGATTCGCACTGGCAAACGGAAGCCCTCCACGTGCAGGCGCACAAAGAAACCTATCGCCAATTGGGCCTACTCATCCTCGCTGTGGTCTTTCACGAGACACCGGCTCAGGTGCATCTCACCCTGACACATCCCGTCTCAGACATTAAGCACCTCATCGTGGAGTTCGAGTATCTCCACGAGGCGCGGGGTGGGTACATCACCCGGCCATATGCCTTCACCTACACTCCGGAGATGACTGAGAGACACCCCTGGTATTACCGCCCCTGGGATTCGCGCCCCCTTGATCTCCCCACTTTCTTCCTCACGAACCGAGAGGGTCTAATCACCAAACCAGAAGAGTGGGGGCAGCGCGACACTGTACACGGGTTCGGGAGTGACAACGCGAGCGTGTTGTTCGCGGAGTTGCTACTCAACGCCAGCAACCCCAATAATGTGGTTAATGAATACCAGTTGGAAGGCGAGGGAGGATTCCGCGGCGTGGGACCACAGAGTGCAGAAGTTGCGTTGTTCTTTCCCGGTAGTTTGGGATGGACGGACGACCTGTGATAATCCATCGCTGAAAGCTCCAACCGTTCGAGGTGTATGACGTGTTCTCCAAACGCACAACGTGGTTCAGAAGCAATCCTCCTCTCGTTTGAGGACTACGACGCGGGGGACCGGCAGGCCACGGAGACGGACAACGGGCTGACCACGGTCTACGGCTACGACGCGCAGGGGCAGCAGCGCGTGGCGACCGTCCAGGACGGGCAGACCGCCATCGCCACCGCCCTCGACGCGGAGGGGCGTGTCACGAGCATCGGCGAGGGGGCGGGCAACGCCGGCCCCTACGTCAGCAACTTCAGCTACAACACGAACGACCAACTGCAGGCGTTCACCCTGCCTGGTGGCGTGCAGGAGAGCGTGCAGTACGATCCCAACAGCCAGGTGACGGG
>JAABUX010006903.1_pt1 | contig 13443 bp, 14 predicted proteins | sample 5561851 | NCBI WGS metagenome assembly JAABUX01 (sample SAMN10711883, study PRJNA513361) | rock metagenome | isolation source: Antarctica rocks | place: Antarctica: Victoria Land, Richard Nunatak red sandstone | collected 2016-01-03 | reverse complement strand
GCTGTTCCGGCGGCTGGCGGCGCTGGGCGAGCACCGCGTGTTTGCGCGCGGCAAGGAGGTCGCGGACGACCTGCGCGAGCGCTGGGAGACGTCCGACTCGCCGCTCGTGCAGCGCATCCAGGCGCGGCGCCGGCTCTGCCTGGTCACACATTTACGGGTTAGGGTACAGTGTATAGGTTTTAGGCCGCGCCTTGCCCCGTGGCGCCGCCGCGCACCAGCGCCGCGCCCACGCTCGAGCATGCCGCGAAGGCGGCCCATGCCCGGATGTTTACACATGCGGTGCTGCAGGTCGCTGCCCTGTTCGCGCCCGCGCGCCACCGCGAGCTGGAGCTGCTCGGCGCGCCGTGCGCGCAAGCGGCCGCTTGTGGCGCCGCGCGCTCTAAGGCTCTGCGCCGGGCCGCAGGACGCGCGTGACTCGATGTTCACGGAGACCGAGATGGGCCAGGCGCTGCGCGAGATCCGCGCGCGCGACCCCGTCTTCGACATGGTCGCGTTCCTGCGCATGCTCAGGCGCGCGCGCGTCGCCGCAGCGGCGGCTGCCCCACTGACCTGTTCTCATAGTATGTGCCTGGCACGCGGGCCGGCTCTGCAGGTCTGCAGGAACGGTTGCATTTGCGAGCGCGCTTCTCGTTCCGGCTGAACAACAAACACAAGCCGCAGTGTGGGCGTGCATGGGCATGGACGGCTGTGGCTGCCGCTGCCCGCATTGGCCGGCCCGCTACTACCCGCTTGAGGGAAAACCCTGCGTAGGGGCCCTGACCGCGCGCGCGCCGCGCCGGCAGGGCGGACGTGCCGGTGGTGACCCGCGCGTACCTGGAGGGCGAGCTGGCCGTGCTGCGCGAGCACTGCGCGCCCGAGATGCTGGAGCGGCTCTCCGGCATCATCCGCGCGGAGCAGGCGCAGGCGCGCCCGTTCGCCCGCCGCAGCCCGGCGCCGCCGCAGGCCGGCCGCCTAGGAGGAAGGCGTGCTGGGCGCCGGGGTCAAGCGGGTGCGGGGACCGCCCCGTCGGGGTACCGTGGTCGCTTGCCGCGAGCGCCCGAGTCCAGAGGAGAGGGAGTCAGCCTCTGCTCGGAGGGCGTGCGCGATCCACCATGTGGTGCGCGGAGCCTGCTGGGCGTTGCGCGGCGGCGCCGGCGGCCCGCCCATACGCCGCGTCACCCTGGCTCGGACACCGGCGCGCGTCGGCGTATACCCTATACCCTGGCTGCCCTGCGCGCAGGGCGTGTTCCGCGACCCGACCATCCTGGACGTCAGCGACGTGGAGCTCGTGGACCTCAAGTTCCTGGAGGAGGACCCGGTGGTCGTGGTGCAGTTCACCTGCCAGCAGCTCAACTGCGCGCGCGACAAGTGCGCGCCCGGGCCGGCGCGGCGCGGCGCGCACCGCCTGCGCGCGTCCCGACTCGCAGTGTCCCAAGTAGCCTGTTCCTGGCTTGCGGTGGCCTGGGAGGCCGCGCGCCCCTGGCCGGCGGGCGCCGCAGCCGCCTCATGCCCGGCGGGCGGCGGCGTGGCCTGTGCACCTGCATGCCTGCGTCACGCCTGCGCCGGGCCTTCGAGCAAACAGACACGCCTCTTGCCCTGCGTGTCTGAACAGGCTGGAGTTGTGCGGGGCGGGGCGCGCGTGCGGACGCGCCGCAGGCGGGTGACGGCGCCGCGCGCGCGCTCCAGGTTCGGCAACGTCGTGGAGGGTGCCGCGGACGAGGTGCAGCGCGTGTACTACTACTGGGCGCTGCAGCAGGACGCGGCAGGGTTTGTAGGGTCCGACGGCAGGGTGTACGCGCCGCGGTGGCAGCTGCGCGAGATGATGATGCGCGGCGCCCACAACCTGCTCTGAGCGCCGCGCCGCCCTGCCTGCATGGAAGCAGGCCTGCCGGGGCGCGGGAACGCATGGCTTGCTCGGCGGTGTGTGCGCGCTGTGTTGCGAATAGGTTTGCGTGTCGGGCACCTGCAGGGACTGGCGGTGTAGGTTCTTGCTTACAATGAAACTCAGGAAACCACTTTCACAGGTCGATACTTAAATAGCAATAATTATATTCGAAGCATATTATTAAGCTTGTGCCCGCCGAAGGCGGCAACACGCCTCATTTGTGCCAGACGACACAGGCGCTGTAGCAGGCGCCAGGGATGCAGGGCACCAGCAGCCGGGCGCGGTTAGCGACTTTGCACAGGTCACCTACGGGCAGGCGGCATGTGGCGCACATGCCACGGGCCGCTGCCTGCTCGTGGCCTGTCATGGCACCAGGAGGTCTTGTGAGGCCTGATGTGCACGCCATCAGGGTGCGGCACAGCAAGATACAGCCGATTGGCGTATGGATTGGGCGCAGCTTGTGATGTAAATTCGAGTGCGCTAGGTGCCAGAGTGCTGCGGCACCTGGGGGTGCCTGTCTTGAGCTGGCGTAGCCCGGCCGCAGACACGTGCCTGATTGGGGGGGTGGGGGGCGTGGCAGGTGCCCAAACAGGCGCGTCTCGTGCGGAGGCGCGGCCGCGCAGGCGCGGGTGGGTGCCCGTCAATGCAGCGTGCACGTCTGCCTGTGCCGCTCCTCGTCCAAGCCCGCAGTGGCCGTTCCGCTCCCCGTGCTGCTGCCAAGACGCACAGCCTGGCCGGCCGCTCCGCCTACTTCCAGCGCACCGGGCAGCTCGGCGGCGGTGCAGAGTGCTGACGGCGCAGCCGCCCCGGGCAGGGGTCGCCGCTGCTGCCGCTGCGGAGGCGAAGCCCGTGATACTGGTTGCGGAGAAGTTGGGGAAGCCCGGTGCGGCCCCGCCAGCAAAGTTGGCTGGACACGCCGCTCGGACGGGACCGCCTGCGTGGGCGCGTATCTCTGCCGCCTTGGCAGTCGAAAGCACCACACCCCTGCAGTTTGCGTGCATGGGATGTCTGTGGAAGGCGAGCCTCGCGCTGGGCGCTGTGCGCTTGTTTGGGTCCACGCGGCACCCGACGCCGGACGCCTGTCGGAGCGCGCTAGCGACACGGGCCGGCGGCGGCCAGGCCTGAAGCTGCTGGAGGAGTTTGGCACCGTGGACGCCAGCTATGATCTGACGCCGGAGCAGCTCATCGAGCGCATCCCCAGCTGCGACGCGCTCATCATCCGGTCGGCCACAAAGGCGCGGCCCCGGCGGCTGGCCGGTGCGAGCAGCCGCGGTGCACAGGCTCCCGGTTGCGCACTGCGGCAGGAGCGTGCATGCGCACGTGACTCCGTGACAGGCGGCCGCTCACGGCACCGGCCTCCAGGGCGCCTGGCAACCTGGTCGCGTAGCGCCCTCTGCGCAGGAGCCGTGCACAGTTCGCTTAGAGGGCATGTGGACATGCCGCCAAGGCGCCAGGCGCTGAGGGGGTGGGGGCGCCGCGCAGGTGACGCGCGCGGTCATCGAGGCCGCCAAGGGCCGGCTGAAGGTGGTCGGGCGCGCGGGCGTGGGCGTCGACAACGTCGACCTGGGCGCGGCCACTGAGGCGCGCGCCGCCCGCAGGCTAGGGCAGTCGCGTACTGCACACCAGGCGCCATGCGATGCTGCCACCAGGCCGGCCCGCACGCGCCCACGCCCTGCGGAGGCGCCTTCTGCTGTCACATTAACGCCGTGCAGAACAGGACATGTGCGCGTCGTGGCGGGCCGGAGCGCTGGGGGCGCCTGCTGCGAGGACGCCCGGTTTCACTGCAGCGGTTCGGTTGCGACGATGCCGTGTGTATGGGATTATAAGGCGTGCATGTCCGCGGCCCTCCTCGCTGAGGCCGCGCGCCCCATGAGGCACCGCCCAGCAGCGGCGTCACGCCTGATAGGGATGGGACCCTATCCCTAACCCTAAACTTATCTCGCGCGCGCAGCACGGCTGCCTGGTGGTCAACGCGCCGACGGCCAACACGGTGGCCGCGGCGGAGCACGGCATCGCGCTCATCGCGGCGCTGTCGCGCAACGTGGCGCAGGCCGACGCATCCATCAAGGCCGGGCGCTGGGAGCGGTCCAAGTACACGGGCGTGTCCATCGTCGGCAAGACGCTGGCCATCATGGGCTTCGGCAAGGCACGCCCGGCGTGCTTGCGTGATACTAGGGTTAGGGTTAGGGCAGAGTACATGGGCGTGTTCATCGTCGGCAAGACGCTGGCCATCATGGGCTTCGGCAAGGCTTTGGCAAGGCTTCGGCAAGGCTTCGGCAAGGCGCGCCCCGGCGTGGCTTGTGCGATAGGATATAGGGTGTAGGGTTCGGGCAGCACTGCAAGTGAGCAGCGCGGCGCGGGCGCGGCGGCGCGCAGCTCGCAGGGCCCCGCGCCCGGAGGCCGCGAGGTCCGCCGCGCGCGGCATTTCACGGGCGTGCGGCGTATGCGCGGCCGGGCTGCCAAGCATGGGAGCGGCCCATATGGGCGGCTGGGAGCAGGAGCTCCAGCGCTCATGGGGCCTGGGCCCGCCGTGCCTGGGCCAGAACAGGCGGGCAGGGGCTCAAGCGCGCGCGCGCGCCTGCCGTCACGGCCCGGGCGGCGCGCCGCGCAGGTGGGCAGCGAGGTCGCGCGGCGGGGCTTCGGCATTGGCTTCGCCAGCGTGATCGCGTACGACCCGTTTGCCAGCGAGGCCAAGGCAGCCGCGCTCGGCGTGCGCCTGGTCAGCTTCGACGAGGCGCTCGCCGCCGGCGACTTCTTCAGCCTGCACATGCCGCTCACGCCCGACACCAAGGCGCGCTGACCCTAGCCCTAACCGCGCACGCCCAGCCGCCCGGCTTCCGCTGCGGGGGCCCCGGTCTATACCCTAACCCTAACCCTACACCTAGAGCAGCAAGCCCAGGCGCCCTGTGCATTCGGGGCCGCCGAGCACGCAGAGGCGAGCCCGGGCGGAGGCGCTGGCGAGCGGGGCGCATGCGCGTCAGCCGCGCGCGCCGGCGCGCAGGGCATCTTCGGCGATGCGGCATTCGCCAAGATGAAGCGCGGCGCGCGCGTGGTGAACGTGGCGCGCGGCGGCGTAATCGATGACGCGGCGCTCGCGCGCGCGCTCGACGCGGGCGTCGTCGCGCAGGCCGCGCTGGACGTCTTCATGCAGGTCGGCGCGCCTGCCCGGGCCGCGCAGCCACCCCGGCCCTGTCCTGTCCTGCCCGCCTCGTGCGGCGCTGCGCGGGGCCTTGCTGTGCGCGCGACTGCCGCACGGCGCGCTTTCACGGAGGGTGTCCTCCTGGTATGCCCACTCCAAATGTACGCCCGTCCTGGCTGTGCCCCGTGCGAGGCGCTGGGCCGCACCTCGCGAGCGCCGCCGACGCCGCTGCGTCGGAGGCACCGAGCAGCGACGCGGCGCGCGGGCCTCTGCACACCCGCCACCAGGGCATCAGCTCCTGAGAAACTCGCTATGCAGCCGCCGGATGAGGCGGGCTCGTGGGCAGGCGGCCGACAGGCGGCCGGCGCCGCCGCGCCCGGCGCGCATCCGGCGGCGCCGCCGAGCGCGCGCGCCGCGCGCAGGAGCCGCCGCCGGAGGACCACCCGCTGGCGCGCCGGCCGGACGTGGTGTGCACGCCGCACCTGGGCGCCAGCACGGCCGAGGCGCAGGAGGACGTGGCGGTCGAGATCGCGGAGGTGGTCGTCGCCGCGCTGCAGGCGCGCGCCCGCGTGCCCTCCGGCGTTATCTGGCCCTTGACGTGAAGGCGGGCTGCTGGGCGGGCACCGGGGCCGGCGCGACGCGGCGCGGCGACGGCGCCGGTGCCGGCGCCGGGCGCGCTTGCTGAGCCGCCACAGCGCCGGGCTGCTCTGGGGGTAGGGCTATGGAGGGCGCGGCAGCACCGCTCGCCAGCGGTGCAGGCCGCGCGAGGCCCTGGGCGCGCGCAATGCAAGGTAGTCGCGACCGCGATTAAACCGCCCATGGTGCCAGACTCAGTTTAGTAAATTAAGTACTTTTGCTTTTTATACCCCCTAGGGCATTGACCAGCTAAAGGACTGCAGAGCGCTGTGTGTGAATCAGCAGCGCGCGCGCGCGCAGGGCAAGGTGGTGGCGACCGCGGTCAACGCGCCGATGGTGCCGCCGGAGGTGCTGGCGGAGCTGCAGCCGTACGTGGCGCTCGCGCAGGGCCTGGCGCGCGCGGCGGTGCAGCTGGTGGCCACCGACGCGCGCGGCTTCAGCGACGTGTTCATCTCCTACGCGTCCAGCCGCGGCGACGAGCTCGACACGCGCCTGCTCCGCGCCATGGTCATCAAGGGCATCCTGGAGCAGGCGCGGCGCTTGGGTTGGGGTAGGGTAGGGTAGGGTAGATCCCCATCCTGGAGGAGGCTCGGGGCTTGCTCGCGCTGCGGCGCCGACGGTCGGCGCGCACGTCCATGCGAGCGCGCCTGCGCCCGCCACCCACTGAGCGGTCCCCAGCGGGACGCTCCCACCGCGGGCCGGGCCACGCTGCGTGCTGCGCGGCACACGCGCGCCGCCGGCGCGGCCGCCGGCGCTGCCTGATGCAGCGCGGTGTTTCACTGCGCAACAGGGTTTAGCTTAACGCCATCTCGCTGCGCACGCAGATCACCACGAGCAGCGTGAACCTGGTCAATGCGGACCTGCTGGCCAAGACGCGCGGCCTGCGAATCACCGAGTCGACCGTGCCGTCCGAGGGCCAGGCGCGCCCGCGCCGCGCCCGCGCCGCGCACTGCCGCGCGCATGTCTGTCTGTGTTACCTGGCTTTTGCCTCAGCGGCACGCGCGTGCCGCTCAGGGAGCACATCTTTGGGCATCCCAGCAGGCGCGCGCCCCGCATGCGCGCCGGCGCCAGGCGGGCCGCGCGCGCTCGCGCCCAGCCGCTGCCCGCCGCCAAGCACTGCCCGCATGTGCCGCACACCTGGGCATGGATGCGCGCAGGCCGCCGGAGTGCCAGCAGGGGCGCCACCCTACATGAAAATACCGTAAACACCCTGGAGCCCAGCCGGCGCGACGCGCGCCGCGCCGCGCGCAGGAGGTGCTGGCGTCCATGCGCGTGGCGCTGGGCACGAGCGACACCAAGTTCAGCGCGGCGCTCAACCCGGAGCGGCGCGTGTCAGTGACGGGCGACGTCAAGGCCGGCGCGCCCTACCTCACCCAGATCGGCGCCTTCGACGTCGAGCTGGCCATGGAGGGCTTCATCCTGCTGGCGCGCCCCGCCGGCGCCCGGCCACATGCTGTGTCTAGGACCGGCCCGAGTTCACTATATAGGCGCTGTCCTGCGCGCGCCGCTCGCACCCAGGGCCGCATCGGACTCGCCCGAGCGCGGTGCTGGCGAGGGCGGTCGGGGCGGCCTCTTTATGCCGCCGCATGTTCGCCCACAAGACGTCGAGGGTAGCCATGTATGAAAGCGGCAGCTGGCTGCTGTTGTCATGCGCAGTACGTCAGTTGACGCAATGGGCATGCCTGGCCGGCCAGCCGAGCAGCTGGGTGTACATCAGCCACTGGAGCTGCTTTGGGGGGAGCGGCTATGCAGAGCACATTGTCAACAGCACCATCATTCCGGGAGGTTTCGGGATCACAGAAGCGGGGCGACTACTGCATGTGCGACTGACGGGCCGGCTTCTGTGCGCGCAGACGCGGCAGCGCGACCAGCCGGGCATCGTGGGCGCGGTGGCCAGCCTGCTCGCTGCGGCCGACGTGAACATCAGGTGTGGCCCTGGCAGGAGCGCCCGCGGGCGTGGCGTGGCGGCAGGATTGGCTGTTTGCAGCGGAGGCTGCTTTCTTGCCGTGCGGTGGTGTGCTGGCTCCGAAGCGACACTACCCTGCTGCCTGCACCATGCCTGGATTGAGCGTGGCACGGGCAGCACAGGCACCGGTCGATTCTGGCTGCCTGCCGGCTAGCAGCTACTGGCCACGATGCGTCTGGCGACCCTTGCGTCTGGCCACGACTGCTTGCAAGTGCATCCGCTTTACGTTTATATGTGTCCTGCTTGCCAAATCAACCACTGCGCGGGGCTGCCTCTGGCACTGCTGTGTACGGGCCCAGAAGGCTAACAGCGCGCCGCGCGCGCCGCGCGCAGCTACATGACGGTGTGCCGCGCGGCGCCGCGCACGGACGCCATCATGGCGCTGGGCATGGACGAGCTGCCGCCCGCGCACGTGCTGGAGGAGGTGCCCAAGCTGCCCGGCATCGTCGAGTTTGCCACGTTCTCCGAGTGAGGCGGCCGCGCCGGCTCCGTTCTCCGGGTGAGGCGGCCGCGCCGGCTCCGAGACGAGCATGTCAGCCATTGGGCCAGAGGCTTTGGCCCACTCATGCGTCGTCTGTGCGTGCGGCAGCTGCCACAGCTGGTTGCACAGGTCGCGTTTGCCAGGCTCGTCGAGCGACAGCGCCGCCAGAGGTGCGCTTGGGGCCTGGCGCGCCGCACGCTGCGGAGTTGAGCGGCAGCGCGGCGGGGCCGCGAGGGGTGGGTGGCCGCCTGTAGCAGGCACTGTGGTGTTCAGGAAGGGGGTTAACCGGGGGCCGCAGGCACAGTTAGACGGTGCCAGTGACCCTTGTGCATGGGAGCGCCTTCATGGTGCGGAGGACAGCATGGTGCACATGTTACCGCAGCATTGTGTTGGACTGGAGAGCACAGTGATGCGCTTGAGAACACAGTGGCGCGCTCGAGGCGCGCTCGAGGAGGACCATGTCAGATAGTGCAACGCATGCCCAGCGACTACGAGCTCTGTCTTGCTGTTTAGACGCACACCTGTTACTGACGTGCTTTCCGCCTCAGTGCATGCATGAGATGTTGGGCTCCAAGGCCTGACGGGGCGGCCTGCTGTTTCTCACGATGCGCACGGGCCTGGCAGGCGCGCATGGTGGCGTCAGAATGCCTGAACAAACGCATGCCGTGTTTGGAATTGGTTTGCTAGTGACGGTGTTTGGGTGCTAGGACTGGGTGTGTGCCAGAGCCTGTGTTACGGTGCAGCGCTCCGGGCAGCACAAAGCAACGATCGCCAGCCTGCAAACCCTGCACATTGTGAAAGCCCCATTACGGCTGCCGCCCACATGCGGGCCGGCCACCGCAATGCACAGGGTCAGCCTGCGCAGTGAGTGCAAGCAGGCCTGCGCTCTGCGCCCACGCCCGCCACGCGCCCCTCACAGGAACGCGGCCTTCTGCTCGTCCAGCCACCGCAGGTCCTCCGCGCAGCCGTGCTGCCGCACCAGCGCGCGCACCTCCTGCGCGCCCCCAGGCCCCGCCGCGCTCTCAAAAACCCAAGGGCATGTGCACGGGCGGCAGGCGTCGGGCGCCGCTAGGGTATCCGGTTATGGTGCATGGTAGGGAACCTACCCTATCTACCCTGTCCAGCGCGCGCACCTCCTGCGCGCCCCGCCGCGCGCTCCTCAAGGACCCAAGAGACCTAAGCGCGTGTGCACGGGCTGGCAGGCGTAGGACGCCGCTGCCGGCGCGAGCGCACAGGCCCGGCACGCTGGCCCCAGCATGCGCCCTGCAGTGAGCAGCTCCTCGCACCCCCACATCAGCGACCAGCGCCCATCGTGGCCCCGTCCAGGCACGCATGCTCAGAGCATCCTGCACAGCCCGCGCCGCGCGCATGATGGCCTTGCTGCCCTGTTCACGCCACAGCTGCGACCAGAGCCCGGCAGGCCCCGCAAGCCCCGCGCGTGCTCCTCGCCGCGCCGCCGGCGCCTGCCCCACCAGAGCGCGCCGGGGCGGCCGGGGCGCTCGGGTGGAAGTTGTCAAGTAGAACTTTTGTGTTATCTTACAAGGTTCGCGGGGCGCGCCTCGCCGGTCAGGGCGCCCTCGCCGCCCTCGGTCAGCGCGGCGATGATGGCGTCCAGCGCGCGCCGGTTGCGCTGCAGCATGGCGCGCACGTTGCCGGCGGCCTCGTTGAGCATGCGCTCCATCTCCACGTTCGCCGCGTACTGCACCTCGTTGTACATCTGCGAGGATAACAAGGGTTAGGGTGGGCCAGCCCCTAGTCACCGCTGTAAGGCGCAGCCGGCCAGCCATCAGCGCGCCGGCCAGCCGTCAGCGCGCGGCCGCGGGGCGTGCGGCCCATGCTGGCCGCGCGCCGCGGCCCTGCGTGCAGCCGGGCGCATGCGCAGCCTTGCGCGGTTATAGGGTGTAGGGTTAGGGTATAGACATCCTCCCGCGTGCTCCGCGCCCTGCTGGCTGGGCGGGCGCTCCTGCTGGGCAGCTACCCAGGGGCATCACGAGCGTGCCTGTCGCGGCAAACAGCGGGGAGCCGCGCCCATGGTCCGCCCCGCCAGCGATGAGGCCCAGGGTGCAGCGCCGCGCGCGCACCCGCCCGGGGAAGATCTGGATGAGCGTGCTGTCGCCCTTGTCGAAGGGGATGGTGAGCGTGCGCGGGCCGATCGCGGGCGCGTCGCTCATGGCGCCCGCCACGACCAGCTTGGTCACGATGCGCCGCGCCATGATCAGGCGCCGCTGGTTGATCGTGCTCAGCTCGTCCATGCCATAGACGAGCTCCTCCGCCGCGCGGCCTGCCGGTTAGGGTGCAGGCTAGGTTGACGCGGCCTGCCAGCCGCACCCTCCTCACCAGGACTGGGCGTGTGCACGCGCTGAGAGTGCGCAGCAGACAGCCCTCTCTCCCCGGCCGCGAAGCCTGCGCCGAGCGCGGGTTGATGCGAGAGGCACGGCCACACTCCCCGGCACGGTGCCGGCGCGGGCGGGCCGGGCGGCGGGCCGCGCCGGCGAGCACGGTGAGCAGCTGCTCCTCCAGGTAGCGCCGCGTGAACATGCGAGTGCGCTCGCGCTGCTCATTGGGCGTGGTCACCGTCTGGCCCAGCGGGTACTTCTCGCGCGGCACCGTGGTCACCTGCGCATGCAGTTAGGGTTAGGGTGCCCAGGTACCTGCGCCGTCGCTTGCACGGCCTTAATCAGGGGTTAGGGTATGGTTAGGGTATGGCTGACGCCAATCGCTCCGCGGGCGCCTGCGCACTCTGCGCAGTCTGCAGGAGCCACGTGAGGCGCCACGGCGGCGCTCCGAGGGGGCACGTGCGGCGGCAGGCAGCCGGCGCGGGCGCGCGGCGGCGCGCCCGGCGCGCGGCGGCGCGCCGGGCGGGCGGCGGGGGGGCGCACCAGCACGACCGGCTCGATGGCGGGTAGGAGCGAACAGACGAGCGCGGTGGCGCCCTCCTGCACGGCCAGGCGCAGGTTGCGCTCGTCGCTGTACGGCTCCCGCCGCGGCCCCAGCCGCTCCTCCTCCAGCGCCTGCGCGCGCGCGCGCCGCCGGTCAGCGGTAGGGTGGGACCGGTCAGAGCTAATACAGCGCTGCCGGTCAGCGCGGCGCGCCGGCCCCACATGTCGCCAGTAGGGGCTGCTCGGCAACGCGCGCCAACGCCCCTGTATTGAGCACCCGCTGAAGCCTACGGGACGCAAACGCTCTTTTTGCTGCCGCCAGGCGCTTGATTGGCACTGACATGGGTACGTTGAGGCCCGCGGCACACGCTGGCCCTGGCATGTCTGCTTGCGCGGCCCTGTGCTGCAAGCAGGCCGCCCTAGCAGGCGGCGCGGCGGGCGGGCGAGGGGGGCCGCGGGGCGCGCGTTCGCGATGTCGTGGTAGCCGACCGCCTCGCGGCCGGCGCGCCCGGCGGCGAGCGCGCCCGCGTTGACCAGGCTGGCCAGCATGGCGCCGCTGAACTCGCGCGTCTCGAAGCTCAGCTCGTGCAGCTGCGCCTCGGTCAGCGTGTGCGGCCGCGGCCGCCCGTCCTCCAGCCGCTTCTCCAGGTGCACCTGGGCGGCGCAGTCCCCCCACGGTGATTTGGTGTCGCAGGCACCCTGGCCTCGCGGCTCCAGCAGGCGCGTCGGCTGCCAGCGGGGCCGCTGCCGTAGCATCGCTGGCGCGGGCCTCGCGGCGGCCGCATGCACCAGCAGACACCTCGCACACGGCCTCGGCGCGCCTCACTGCACCACAAACCCTATACCCTGGAGGCCCCGCGCTGCGGACAGCAGCGCCGCCCCGCCCGGCCCCCGCACACCTTCAGGACCTCGATGCGCCCCACGAAGTCGGGCCTGCCCACGTAGATGATGCGGTCGAAGCGGCCGGGCCGCGTAAGCGCGGGGTCGAGCACGTCGCGACGGTTGGTGGCCGCCATGACAATCACCGCCGCGCTGGGGTTGAAGCCGTCCATCTCGCTCAGCAGCTGCGCGCGCGCGAACGGACCGCCTGGCTTAGCATAGGGTTATGGTCCACCCCATCCCTACCCCAGCACGCATGCGGCGGCCACCTCGCTCAGCGGCCGCGCGCGCGTACCGCGACCGCGCCCGGCCCTCGCGCCTGCGCGCCGCCGGCGGCCAGCGCGCATGCCGACAGCCGCTCCGGCCCCGCAGCAGCTTCCGCCGGGCGACCCTTGGGCACAGGACATCGGTGCATCCCCGCCGGCCTCTGCTACGGCCAGCTCCGTGACCTGTGAGGCCAGAAATCGACCAGCTGCAGCGCCAGCGGCGAGCCGGACAGGCTCTGTGCGCCCAGGACGCGAGGGCTGAGGCGGGCAGCTCCTGCCAAGCTCCTGGGCCGAGCCGCCCGCCCTTCGCTTGGTTCACGCCACACCCTTGCTTGTTTGGTCCAAAACCATCTCGGAACCCCCGCGCCCGCGCGGCAGAGGCGCGCGCCTGGTTGAGCGTCTGGTCGCGCTCATCGTTGCCCATGGCGCCGCCGCGCACGCGCCCGACCGCGTCGATCTCGTCGATGAAGATGATCGCGGGCGCGAGCGTGCGCGCCTGCGCGGCCGCGCCGCGCGTGTGTCGGGGCAGGTCAAGAGAGCATCGGGCCACGCGGGATCCCCTGGGTGCGGGTCGCCTACCCGACGGCGCGCGAAGAGAGCGCGAAGAGGTGCAGCCGCCCGGGCAGCACAAAACAATCTGCCTGACATGCGTCTAGACGCCACGCATGAGACCAGCCCGGTGAGCGATGCTGCGCGTCCGCGCGCCGCCGGCTGGGCGGCCTGCCCGGCGGTTGGGGCCGGGCGCGCGCCTGGGCGAACAGGTCGCGCACGCGGCTGGCGCCCACGCCCACAAACATCTCCACGAACTCCGACGCGTTCAGCGACAGGAAGGCCACGCGCGCCTCGCCCGCGACCGCGCGCGCCAGCAGCGTCTTGCCTGCCCGCCGGCCGACGCCCGAATCGGCGCAGGCTTTGCCACAGTCTCTGGACGCACGCAACGAGGAGCCGCGCCGATTCCACGCTAGTGCGCTAGTCCGCGGCACGGGCTGTAATGGACACGTGCGAGGGAGCTGCGACAGGTCAGCCGAGCACCGCAGCGCGACGCCCAGCCCGCGAACGAGCGAAGCAGTCCTCAACATAAAGGAGGATGCTGCAGGCCGAGCGGCGCGGCCCAGGGGTCCCTTTGCTGCACGCTCGCTCAGCGCCTGTTCCCTCATGCAGCGCCGGACCGGCCGGGGGCGGGCGGGCGCGCGGCGGCGCGCCTGTGCCGGGCGGGCCGCAGAGCAGGACGCCCTTGGGGATGCGCGCGCCCGAGCGCCGGAAGCGCTCTGGCTTCAGGAAGAAGTCCACCACCTCCTGCAGCTCCACCTGCGCGCGCGCGTGCGGGCATCGG
>JAABUX010006901.1_pt1 | contig 13445 bp, 19 predicted proteins | sample 5561851 | NCBI WGS metagenome assembly JAABUX01 (sample SAMN10711883, study PRJNA513361) | rock metagenome | isolation source: Antarctica rocks | place: Antarctica: Victoria Land, Richard Nunatak red sandstone | collected 2016-01-03 | reverse complement strand
CACGGTGGTCAGCAGCCCCGCCAGCGCCCGCGGCGGCAGCACCGAGTTCGGATCGTCCGGCCGCTGCGCCGGCACCAGCGGCTGCGCCCGGAACGGCTGCGGCGTCTGCATGGGCAGCGCCCCCGGCCGTGGCGGCCCCTGCGGCCGGTACGGCTGGACGCCCATCGGCTGCGACGCGCCGGGCTGCGCCATCATGCCGCCCTGCGCAGCAGTAGCGGCAGTGTGATATCCTAGGGCCAGCCTTGAGCTTGGATTTAGCCCTAGATTCCTGAGACCCCATCTCTCCGTACAAAACCAGCCATACACTGCAACCGCTCTTGTTGGAGGTTGCAGGCTTACATGAAATGTAAGAGCACTGAAAATCTGCTCCTTTGCAACAGATAGACCCCCATTATCGAGAGACGCAGGGTGTTTGAGCCGCCACGGACGGCACATGAAGATTTTGGTGAACATCGCGGGCTCGTGCGTAAGGATGACGGCACGCGCACCTGAGCACCAGCGCCGTATGCCGGCGCCAGCATGGGCGAAGGGCCGTGCAGGAATGGCGGCCGCGGCTCTCCGTCCATCCGCGGCCGCTTCGCCGCCGCCGCTGAAGCGGCGACTGAGTTGACGTACTGGCCCATCGCAGCGCCCGGCGGCCTCTGCATCTGAGAAGACACCGGCAGAGCTTGTGGGCACCTCGTAAAGCAGCAGCTCATTGCACACAGCCGGCACAAATGCCAGTGTGTGTGAATGGGATCTCAGCTTGCAGGTGAAGCTCACTCCCCTGAGAAGAGTCAATCGTAGCACTGCTGCAGCACTGCCTGTGCGACTGCAGGTCTACCTGCTGTGGGTTGTAGCCCTGGGGCCGCTGTAGTTGCTGCTGTGGGGTGCCATAGACGCCGGGCCGCGGCGACCCTGAGTAGCCTGCTGGCCGACCTGCCACATTGTAATCGCAGGTTGAGGTGACCCCGCAATGAAGCGTCTATGACAATGCCGTGGAGGTGCCAAGCACAGAACAGACGCAGACCGCCAGCCGCAGTCATGGCATCACCGTGATTGGTACGCAACCCCGGTGCATAGCGAAGTGCAGTCACGGCGAGGTCCCGCCGCACACACCTTGCAGATGCGGCAGCAGGCCGCCTGGCTGCTGCGGCTGGCCATAGTACGGAGGCTGCGAGCATACATGAAACATCGTCAGTCCTCCCAAAAAGTCTTATATTACGCTGCGTACAGGTTTGTTGCTGGCAGCAACTGCAAAGTCTGCTGCGGGACCGCAGCCGAAAGGCCTTGCTGCCACAGCGAGTGGGTTGCTCGTTGCACCTGTCCCAAGGTGCCGGGCGATCCCGTCCTTCCGGGCATCATGCCGGGAGTTAGGCTGGCCGGCACCCCACCAGGCGGCCGCTGCTGTGGAAGCTGCTGGCCGGGGCCAAGATGGCTCATGCGGTGCTGCAGCTGCGAGCCACCAGGCTGCTGCTGGGCCATGCCGCCAGCCAGGTGCGGCGAGTCGCTGCGCATCTGCCCGTTTGCCATGGGCTGCGCAACAGCACAGGGAATGAGCTGCTGACATGCCCGGTTATGGAGCAAAGCGTGGGTTGCATCTATTTCTCATGAAGAAGGGTCATTGGCAGCGCGCAGATGCGGCGCTGTGTTTGCCATGGGTCGTAGTGTATGCTTGGCTGTCATGTGTCGTACCAAGTCGGCAAGAGAAGCAGCAGCTCTCATGTGACGGGCACAGAAGCGCACCACGCCGGGGGTGCCGGGACGCGGCGAGGGGGACCCCTGCCCGCCGTACACGGCACCGCCGTTCATCTGCATCTGCCGCGCCGCCGCCGCGTGCTGCTGCTGCAGCAGTTGCTGCTGTTGCAGCTGCTGCATCGACATCGGCTGACCCTGCTGCTGCTGCATCCTGGCAGACGCTGCCTAAACGGCACGCCACTAGGCCAGAGCGTGGAGTACCGCACCGCGCTTGTCAGCCTCCAGGGCAGGGCCGCGGCTGTCCACACAGCTTGAATGCCCTGCTGTCTGTCAGTTCAAGGTCTGCTGCCTCATCACGAGGAGTGACACCCTGGTGATCACGAGCTGCTTCGCATAGGCCAGCACTTCGCGCGGCGAACAGGGCCGCAGCCCCGCGCGGCCCGCGGCTGCAAGCCCGCACGCTGTAGCGCTGCTGCCAAGTACGCGCTTGCTGGTACGCAGCTGTGCCGAGCCGGCAGGTTCAGGACTGCCGCCCAGGGGAGGGGGGCCGTGAACCCCAAGTGAGCAACTTAGCACGGCATTCACAGCATCCGTGGCGACGTGGGGCTAACTCCAAAAGCGAAGCGAGCCCGGACCAGGCAGCAGCAGCAGTTTCAATAGGGATCAACTGCTGGCTACACTGCGCCCTGTCATACACAGCTGAGCCAACACTGTGTACCGAGACGAAGCCGGCGCGCAAAACGCTGCTCGCGCGGCAGCTTGGCAACGTGTTCTGTTTGAAGCAAAGGTGCTGAGACTGTGATGATTGCGGGGCCTGACCTTGATCGGAGCTGCGAAAGGGGAGTCCTACAGGAGGGTCTCTCGGAAGTCAGTCATCGTTGGCGGGCATCTGCCGTTGCCAATCGGACCAGCATCGCGCGGCTTCCTGCCCAGGGCAGCGTTCCCGCATGCGGGCATCGCCCGGAGGCCCGATGGACAGGGCCATGACGCCGGACGAGGAGCAGAGCAGGCTCCTGCACGACATCAGCGCCCAGATCAAGAAGCATGCGTTCTACCTGGAGAAGGCGATGGTGCGAACCTACCTGTAGCCAGGCCTCGCTCTTCGGGACAGCCTCAGAGGGCGCTCATGCATCTGCACACACCCCCTCATGCTTGCATGCATATGCCCACTCAGCCTCCGCTAGCACCAGCGGCCTCCCCGCTGCCCTTACCTCTACCTCTGATATCGCCTTGCCCCAGCGTGCACGCCACAGATCAGTGTGCAGCACTATTGTGAAAGTCAGCTGCCTCAGCCGGCGCCCCTGCGCTCGCACACCTGACGCATCACACTGGTCGCCGTGCAGTTTTCATTAGGCTGCAACACTCTGAAAGCGACCAGGTGTAGCTTGACCATGATTGCTAGGCTGTCTGCCATGTTGGTCGACTAGAACTCGCCGCCTGCACGCCAATCCCGCAGCACTTGTGGCAGCCCTCCTGATGCCCGCCTATGCCCTGCTGGTCCCTCTCAGCTCTCAGCATACACGCTGAGTCCGCCCTGGCCGCAGAACGAGGACAATCTGCGGGAGGCGCTGCGCTTCTCTTCGGCGCTGCTGAGCGAGCTGCGGACGAGCCTGCTTACGCCCCAGAAGTACTTCGAGCTCTACATGCAGGCCTTCAACCAGCTGTCGCTCCTGCAGGCGCGTCATCGAGTGCCTCCCAATCTATTGTCTGGTGGCGTGTGCGCACCGCTTCTGCATCTGCGCATCACCAAGTCGGGACAAGGGAGACCCAGAGCAGGCAGGGTTGCCCATGACTGCAAGTTGCTTGATCTTCTGCTGGCGCGTGTTGAGGTGCAATGCACCCTGGGGGATTTTGGGGTGGCTCGTCATTCACAGGACTGAACCCTCATCATCGCACTTGCTGAAGCTCATGCAGCTCTGCAGCTGCCAGGAACTCACGTGCACTTCTGCTGTATTACCCGCCGTGGGCACGGTCGGGGACATAAACGCAGGAACATCGTCCAGCAAATGTCAGGAAAGCTGTCGCTTTGCAATGACACCATGTCAGGTTCGCATTTGGCATGTTAGCTATGAGAGGCAGACTCTGCGTCGCAGGGCTACTTTTCGGAGGAGTCGGTCAGCAAGAAGCGGTCCTACGCGGACATGTACGAGCTGGTCCAGCACGCCGGCAACGTCCTGCCGCGCCTGTGCGCCCCGACATCCCTTTGCGGATGCCCTACTCAGGACATCACGTTTCAGGATTCCCTGGCCCAACCCGAGCCCTCACCCTGACCTTGCCACGGTTCGGTGGCCTCACTGTATCATGTCACAGCTGTTTATGAGCGTGATCGTCGACAGCATGATCTACTTTCACACTGTCCTGAGGGTGAGAAACCTTGGTGTTAGCTGTGATTCCAATTTCTGCGCTGCCATAGCACATTTCAATTTTGGCCATCCTCAGACCTCAGTCCGTGCACCCTGCAGGTACCTGCTGTGCACGGTGGGCTCCTGCTACATCAAGTCCAAGGAGGTTGGCGCCAAGGACATCCTCAAGGACCTGGTCGAGATGTGCAAGGGGGTGCGCACGCCACATGCCATTTCGTTCCGCTCATGTCTGACCATATGCGGATGGCATGCCACGCTGGAGCTGAGACCCAAGTGGTTCGGATCATAGTCCGGCGGGGACATGATAGACAAGTGCGCAGCAGCTTGCAAGTAATGCGCAAAGTGATGGCTTATGGCTGGTGGCCTTGGCTCAATGACCGAAGCAGACTATGCCTTTGCCTGCTGCACAGGTGCAGCACCCGACGCGGGGCCTGTTCCTGCGCAGCTACCTGTGCCAGGTCAGCAGGGGACTGCTGCCGGACACCGGTTCCGAGTACGAGGGCGCAGGTAGGGTCTGTCATCACTGGTCCTTCCTCTTGACCCCGTCAGGGCATCACCCCAGAGACCTCGGCAATCACGCAGGCAGAGCAGTTGCATGGTCACTACCAGCTGTCGTGGTGCTTCTTGAGAGCCAATGAACGCAGTGGCGACGCTGTTGTCCGACAGTGTGCTAGCCATCGCTGTGGCAACGTCACGCGCTGCTCTGCTGCGCCATTGCCTTTTCAAGACGACTGCGCTAGGTGGTGGCGGCTCTCGCCTGCCCATGACAGTGCCATGCCCTGTGTCCGATGGCAGTATCCCACGATGCTTTTGCCATCAATCCAGCTTGCTTGACCTACGCTTGTGTGCAGCGACCCCGATGTGCTGTCATACGCAGGCGGCAACGTCCACGACGCGCTGGACTTCCTGCTGCAGAACTTCACGGAGATGAACAAGCTGTGGGTCAGGATGCAGCATCAGGTCCGCAGTCACACAGCTCCTTGATTGAGAGGTTGGGGTGAGGCCGACAGGTCTGCAAGAGTTAGAGTCCGGGGGTGACGGAGGTGGTGACGGGTTATCAGCGCACAACAGTGATGATCTGTGTTCCTTGCCGAGACACCTTCGCCGCCTTGACTTATACTCGGCTTTGCCGGACCCTCCTGGCTGTCACATGGCTTGTGGCTGGACCTACTGTGCTGCCCTGGACTCAATAGAAATGCACTGTACCCGACCCTGCGGACCGCACACCCGAAGTCCTGAGGCAGCATCAGGCTGGGTGGCTCTCCGCAGGGCTCGGCGCGGGACCGCGACAGGCGAGAGAAGGAGCGGCAGCAGCTGGCGGACCTGGTCGGCAAGAACCTTACCTACGTCAGCCAGGTGACCTTTTGCGGCATCAAACCCGGTGCTTGCTGCATGACTTTTCTTCGGAATTGCCTCACACCACGTGCAGAAGGTCCTGTGTGCGGCGTTTCGCGGCGTCAGCGGAAGGTGTGCGGCGTTTTGTGGCGTCAGCGGAAGGTCACTTGTCACCGAGGTGTACCGATGCCCACAGCATGCACTGTCCGTTTGCTCGTCGACCGCTGCGGAATTGCATTGCATAGTGCTGCTGTGCTTGCCGGCAACAGTGCATCCGTTTTCACATCGTGGTTCGTTATGGCGATGCTGACTCGCTGCTGCCTGCCACCACAGCTGGACGGCCTGAACTTCGACCTGTACTGCGACGTGGTTCTGCCGCGGGTGATGGAGCAGATCATCAGCTGCAAGGACGACATCGCGCAGCAGTACCTCATGCAGGCCGTCATCCAGGCGAGGGTTGCTTTATATCGATCCTAACACTATGCCTACCCCTGACCATACCCCCAACCTTATCTCTGAACCTAACTTTAACCCAGATTTTGACAAGCTGTCATCGTAATGGGGTAGCAGCTCCTTGCCCATGGCTTCGGTCAGGATGCATCAGGGTCTCGACCTCTTGTGTGCTGAGCCGCCCTCTGCGCCCAGCATGCTGGCAGGATGCGCTGCGCAGACATGCACAGGCTGGTGGCAGAGGGTATCTTAGTGTAAACCTGCCGAAGGCCTGACCACCGTGTCTGCTGATGTGCACAACTTTGTGCTCCTGCCGAATCGACTCAACCCAAGGTCCTCTTGCTGAGCAGAGTGGAAGAATACTGTGCAGCATTTGCACGACTCCACGCCCGCTCAATGTGCCCAGTCCGACTGAATAGAACACACGACTTGGTGTACGTCGCCTGGACGTGGCCTCAGCCAGACTCGACTGTAGTGGGCCGTCGTTGTTGCGCTGCAATACCCTGATGTCCCCCTGACCTGACCCTAACCATACGCTAAAGCTTGAACCTCAGCCCTACGCAACCCTCGCTTGAGTGTAAACACGAACGCAGGGTTTCCCGGACGAGTTCCACCTGGGGACGCTGGAGGTCCTGCTGGGCGCGTGCCCGGAGCTGCAGCCGGGCGTGCGCATCCATGTGGTCATGGCCAGCCTAATGGACCGCCTGTCCCGGTTCGCGGCCCAGGACGGCGCCGCGGTCGCCGCGCAGTTCGACGCCGTCGACGCCTTCGGCAAGCTTAAGCGGGCGGCGCTGCGAGTGCGCTGCCAGGGCGTCCCTCGAGCTGTGTTGCAACAGCTGAGGCCTACGCAGCCACGCAGTGGCAGCAGCGGCAAGGCCATGCCAGTGCCGGCGCCGATACATTGAGTGCTGGGCATTGTCACCACGTAGTCTCTGTGCCACAGCCTCTGCGCCCCAACACGAGTTGAATATCAATGACGAATGGTTTGCCAGCTACTTCTGCATGCAGGGCTTGAGTTGTTATGCGTGTGTGTCAACCGCCAAGCGCAGGTTATGCTACACCGCCGTGCGATGCCTTGGCTTGCTGTGTGCTTCCCAGACTGGCTGATCATGGGTATTGAAGCCTAGCCAATGACACCGGCGCAGGTTGCGGAGGAGCAGAGCTCGATGCCGGCGGCGGACATCGCGGCCATCTTCATCGCGCTTGCGCGCTTCACGGGCGCCGTCTACCCCGACCGCCTGGAAGCCGTCGACGATGTCCTGGCCGCCTGCCAACAGGTGAGAGCCGTGAACCCTAGTGTAACACTCAATGACACCCTGCCCGATTCGTCAGCGATTTTGGACACATGTGGACGTCGATAGGCTATATACAGCATTCTCGCCAGGCACTCCAGCAATGCACCCTAAGCCAGCCACTAATTCGATACCAGCGCCGAGGCAGCTGGCTGGCCCAAGCTGTAGTCAGAGGCTTGGAGTTGCTCGCAGTCCTGCAGAGACTGCTCGGTTGCCGCTGTAAGGCCAGCCTCGCTTGCGTGCGATGGCTCCGCATGGAGTATGCTGCACAGCAGCCGCAATGACTGCTCCGTCCAACTATGGCGCCAACGAGTGCTTCGCACGGTCAACACAGGCTCTGGCGTCGCGGGACGTGGCGGCGGACGCGCGAGCCGAGAAGCAGCTGGTCGCGCTGCTGACCATCCCCCTGGATTCGTACGATGTGGTCACGGTGCTGGGGCTCGGCCGCTACCCGGCGCTGATGGGCCTCCTGCAGCTGTCCATGCGCAAGGAGATGGCGGTGAAGATCGTGCAGAGCATCCTCATAAACGACACCAAGGTGTGGGCATGCACTGCTGTTGAGTGATGGCGTCATCTGGCCGTCTAGTGGGCTGAGTGACACATGACATTCACGTGGGGTAGCAAACAGTAGTCCACTGTTGTCTTGTGGCCAGCATTAGGATCAGCAGCGATCTGTCGTGTCCGAGCGTTTAAGCTGGGAACGTGCTTGGTGTCCAGCCGCCGTGCAAGGCCATGCTGCGCTGCGTCAGCTAGGTATGTGCAGTCGGATTGAGGTCTACCTGCAGTCGTGTGCGTCCATAACAGCGCTCCGCTGCGTAGTGCTGAAAGCAACCTGGATTCAGCTGTCGACTGCAGGTGACGTCGGTGGAGCGGGTGCGCATGCTGCTGGACTTCATCAACCCCCTGGTGCGCGATGTGGACGGCATTGATGAGGACCCCGCCGATGAGGTGCGCCGGTGACGCAAGTGCGCACGCTGTAAGAGCCTGAGCGCGACTATAGCCATCGTTGTTTGCGCCACGGACCTCAAGGTCAAGAATCGTTTTGCAAGGTCCGCTTTTGCGGAACCTTGTGCGGTGGTCTACTCACCACGCTGGGTGCACAGCTGTCTCTGTAGTTGTCGTGGCGGCTGTGGGCTGCTTTCAAACGAGGCGAATGCTCATCGAGCCACTCTGCAATCGCTCGCACAGACGCAGACAGATGCCGGCTGCTCTGTCGTGGCTGCGTCAGCGTTGCATCGTGGCGGATAAGCATTTGCCCGTTTGCAGCTCGTGTGCAGCCAGAACGCGCTTTGCCCTGCAGGGCTGAGGCTATGCGATCACATGTAGTCAAACAAAATTATTGATCTGAGCCTGACCCTACATTTGTCTTCACAGGACTTCATCGAGGAGCAGGGGCAGGTGGCGAGGCTGATCATGCAGCTGCGCGCCGACGGCGCGGACGAACAGATCGCCGTTCTGAAGGCGGCGCGAGAACGGTTTGCCGAGGGTGGCCCCGGAAGGTGAGCGCGTGGTCACTCATGTGCTCACCCTAGGCCTTGTGTCCTCACACCATTGACCGGTGGTCTGGGGTGTAACTTGCCGTCGCACTCACCTATATTTAGGAGGATTTGGGGACTGCTCAGCGTGCTGTGCAGTGCACTGCTATCCTGTAGCTGGTGTGCAATGCTCTTGGTATTTCCTTACAGCAGCCCCAACATCTGCAGCACTGACTGGCGTTTCACCGCCTGCGCGTAGGTTGAAGCACACGATGCCGGCGCTGGGCTTCCAGGCCCTGCAGCTAGTGCGCCAGATGGCGGCCGAGCGCGGCACGGGGGTCACCCACAAAACCAGCCTCAGTGAGGTCAGCGCGCTTCAGACTGGCACACATGCAGATCAACCCACACGAGGATGCACAGTGCATCAGCAGCATGAGATGATACTGCCTAACAAACGCCTTCGCAGCCTTAGCTGAGTGATCACTGCGCTGCATACACAGCAACAATGCTTTCGGTGAACATGGTATGCCTATACACCTGTGAGCATGGTATGTATATACAACCAGCTTGTGGTGGCCAGGCAGACACAGCGAGTCCTCGCACGACGCCCCGTCGAGTGTCACGGCAGGTGTTGCAGTTTCTGCATGGCGTAATCGCGGCGCTGGCGGAGGTCCCCAGCTGCGCGGAGCAGGCGCTGCAGATGTTCCTGACAGGCGCGATGGCGGCGTCGGAGGAGGCCCGCCTCGAGATTATCGCCTACGAGTTCGTCGAGCAGGTGACTGGTCGAGGGCTCCGGTTAGTGCCAGGTTTTAACTAGGTTTCAAATTTCAGTATCTAGGGCAGGATGACTCTTTTGTGCCTTCGCAGCTTACACCCCCTTATGAGGGTCTCTCAGACATGCACAGCGGTCGTGGCATAGGTAAGTTTAGTCTGAAAGTCAAACTGCAGGCACGCCTAGTATGGGTTGGTACATCGCGCAGACTTCACGGCGCACCAACTCAGCATGCGTGTTGTGCAGAAGGCTGGCCTCCGCTCAAATGGGGCTGCTAGCTTGCTACCAGAACATTATCGCCTCATACGTGGTGGGTAAGCTACAGAATGAGCCTGTGCCTCTGCACCGCCAGGCCTTCATCCTGTACGAGGAGGCTGTGCCGGACAGCAAGGGCGAGGTCACGGCGCTGCAGTCCATCGTCGGCACGCTGCACCGTTGTCGCGTGTTCGGGCCCGACAACCGGTGCGCTGCATGACATTTGCCGTGTGGCTCCGATCGGTTTCCACGGAGTCTCGTCGCATGGTCCCCGTGAACCTTGACCAGACGTCATGTCAGAGGAAAGTCTGGTTTGCTGCTGGTCACGTGCTGTTAGCGAAGATAGCAACCTGCACATGGCAGAGCCTCTGAGCTGACCCTGACCCTGACACTGAACCTAACCCTGCCCCCACTCTTCAACACAACAAACCTAGCCCTCACCTCACGGATCTCAATAACTTGCGCATGATGGGCGCAGGGCGGCCCTGGCGCACAAGGCCACTGGCTTCAGCGCGAAGCTGCTGCGGCGGACGGACCAGTGCCGCGCGCTGTTGGCGGCCGCCAATCTGCACTGGCAGGCGGCCGACCCGGAGCCCGCTGCTGCACCGGCGTCCCCACCTCAGGTTTGCTCCTTGGCATTTGATGGGATCGGATGGCTTTATTGCGGCATCTACCATCAGCAATGACTAGCAGCCTGCTTGCTTTCACGCATGATACCAGGCTCGCCACTCGGCTGCGCCGGCAGAACGTGCGGTTTTGTTAACAAAGCGTTTTGAGTGACATACCGGACATCGCTGTGCTGCGACGCCGTCTGAAATTATGGATTTGCTCAACAGGCGGAGGGTGACGCTGCAGCGCCGTCCTCCACAGAAGGGGGCGTTGAAGACGCAGCAACAGCGCCGGCAGCGGAGGCGGACACAGCGAGGCAGGTAGACGCAGCAGAGCAGCCAGCCGCGGAGCGGCAAACGGGCGAGGACGAGGAAGGGGACGATGAAGGGCAAAGACATCCGCCGGTGAGCTGAATTCCGGGGCTATTTTTGGCTGGTCCTCGCAAGTACTACGTTATCAAGCAAGTTCATATCCCAGACGCAAAATTATCGCTAATGATGATCGCAACACTTGCGACACACAGAGCCACGCTGGGCACAGCGCAGCAGAGCAGCAACTCCCTGCTTCTAACAAGGCCTGAGTACATACACATGGCGGAGGGAAGCTGACCTGCATCACGATCGAGACACACGATCTGCTCTGCTGCCGCGGCAGGTGAGGGACGGTGCCGCGGTCATGACCTGCCTGAAGCGCGCGCTAAAGGTGGCCAACGCGGCGCAGCAGCAGCTGGCCATGAGCGCCAAGCGCACGGGGCTGAGCGAGCCGGTCCGCCTGTACGTGGACATCCTAAACCAGTACCTGTTCTTCTTCGACCAGGGCGTCCCCAACATCACCGTCTCCGTGCTGCAGGTGCGGGCCGGCGTTGATTGTCTCTGATCCTTACCCTAAACCTAACCCTTTCAATACCCTAGGCTTGGTCTCACTTAGACTGACCCTCACTTTATCACTTTCACCGTAAACCTCACCGTTGCTTTTACCCTCATCCTGACCTTGCTCACCGCAAGATCCTGTCTCATGCACGCAGCCACTGCCTCAGCAAGGGTTCGGTCTGAGGCGACGCAGAGCAGCGCTGCCCTGTGTTTCTCCTGCCGTCAGATCTAGGAGTTACAAGGCTGTCCAACAATACACTGCAGCGTTTCCCAAGTGTCAGAAGCTGCTTTGGCTCGTGTGTGCTGAGTGCCAAATCTGCTGACGTGCATGATCCGTGTGTGAGTGTGCTGGAATTTGCTGCCTGCCCTTGCCATCGAGGCTGACTTCTGTCATCCAATGCAGAGCCTGCTGGAGCTGGTGGCCAACGAGATGTCGATTGATGCGGTGGAGGCCGACGGTGCGCTGTGTAAATACTACGCCAACACGCTGGCATATATTCGCAGCCGTGGCACAGCCGGAGGCGCGGAGGATAGCTCAGAGGGCATAGCTAAGCAGTATGCGGACTTGCAGCTCTAGCACCGCTTGCGTCACACCAAATTACAGTACCCTGCTGCAAGGATCGAAGCAGCAGGCAACAACACTGCACGACCATTTGACTACCACATGCATACGCAGAAGCTCCCCCATCAGAGTCATGTGCGCCCAGCTATGCTGCAGCACCGCTCATCTGCAGACAGAGACACCCTGACGCGCTTGCCATTAACGGATGCATACTGCATCAGCGCATCTGCAAAGCCCGCCATGCCAAAGCCCCAAAGCGGAATGGAGCACCGGTAAGCGGTGTCTGGTGCTAGAGTCCACCACAGGCTCACCTCCAACGGCTTTCTGGTGTTATACCAACCGTCTCCCTTGCTGACCCGCACCTCCCGGTATGTGCCGGGCGCTGTGCTGAAAATTTCGCAAATCTTCTGCTCAGCGTACGCCACGCATGGATGGCCCCGCGGATCGCCTGCGACTGGGTCCCGCTCGATCCGGATTCTGCCACTGAGCTCTACGCTGAGGGTGCCATTGCACGCTGACAGCTGATTCGGCTCTCTCAGGGTGCCGTCATCCGCTGACAGCTGACTCGGAGTCTGGCCGGCGCCCCTGCGCACAAGCTGGTCTGCTGATCCATAGGGCATCGCGCCGCGGGCCCTGCCGTCCTCGCCCACTGGCAACTGGATTTCGATGCACTCGACGCTCGTGGTGACCGCGCAGTCGGCGGGGATCGCGGATCCCGTTATGCCGGTGCCCCAGCAGACCACCGTCGGGGCCACGAGCCGCAGGGTGCGCAGGCCCGCTGGTAGCGGCGACCCGTCGCAGGGCCCCAGGTACCGGGCGGCCAGGCCTCTGCTGGCGCACCCCAGCAGCGACAGCGTCTCGAGCCGCGTCAGGTTGCGGAGCCGCAGTCCGAACGGCGGCAGACGGTCCCCTCCGATGCCTCCGTCGGGTCCCTCCAGCACCAGCTGCCTCAGGCTGGGCGGCAGGTCCGGCATCGCCACACCCGCCGAGCCGAAGCCGCGGATTGTCAGCCTGCTTGCAAGCGAGCCCGTGAAGTTTGTGCGAGACTCCTCGTGTCCATGACTCGCATGATGTCGTCCTTTGTGTGAAGGTGGACGCCCGAGAAGCACGTGATGCAGCTGAGCACGATGCGCTTCAGCCGGGCAGCAGCTGTGCATGCCATGAAGCATGTCCGACGGCGATCCAGGCAGCACGCGATGTCATGTGCGACAAGGGAGGCATGGGCGCGCGGTCGCCCGAGAGGAGAGCGCACCTTTGCAGGCAGTGAAAGCGGCTGAGGCTTGGGTTCAGCAAAAGGCCGAGCGACGGCAGCTGTAGGCCCACAATCTCCTGCAGCGTCCCTCGCGCGTGCTTCGACACAGCCTCGCTCTGCACACATGCAGACACAACTCGTGAGCAACAAGCTCCCACAGTCCGTCTACAGCTCACACGCAACTTCGCCTCCCTTCCCTCGGATGGCGTGCAGCAGGCCAGGGAGGGAGCACTACAAAATAGAGGAAGCCCGCCTCGGAAAGGAGAAATGCAGAGCCCACATCGAGAGGCAAGAACTCCAGGCTCCGCAGTGGCACGCGAGTATGGGCGAGCCACCGGCGTTGCTCGCTGGTCAGCCTGGCCGTGACCTGCAAGTCCACGGGTCCATCTGCGCAGGAGGAAACAGCTCCTCGGTGCAGCTAAGCTGGTGAGGATTTGATCTGAGCCACTGCATTCACATCATGCAGGCCTACTTGAAAGCTCCTGGCAGCAGCTCCAGGCAAAAGGCACGGCGGCTGCCGTGATCTGATTTATC
>JAABUX010006900.1_pt1 | contig 13445 bp, 8 predicted proteins | sample 5561851 | NCBI WGS metagenome assembly JAABUX01 (sample SAMN10711883, study PRJNA513361) | rock metagenome | isolation source: Antarctica rocks | place: Antarctica: Victoria Land, Richard Nunatak red sandstone | collected 2016-01-03 | reverse complement strand
GGTGCCTTCTTCCTGGAAACCCATTGTCCGGTACAAAGAGCGGGCGCGAGTGTTTGTTTCAATGACGTCCAGCCAGAGGCGACGCGCTTTGTGTTCGGTAAAGGCGATTCGCTGCACTTCTTTCACCGCCGCCCAGCCGTAGCCGCACCCTTTCTGCGTAATAATAAGGCGCTTCAGCATCAAGTTGTGGCTGTCATTGGTACAGTCCGCCAGAATGACATGACCCACAGGCAGGCCCTCTGGGTCCGTAACGATAAAAGAGTCGAACTCCTCGCTTGTCATTGCCGTCAAGTGCTGCTCACGTTCCCAGCGGCCTACAAACGGCGCATGTGCGGGGTCATTTTCGGCGGCCAGCACAAAGTCGAGATCGGCTTCCGTCATTTCTCGCAGGAGGACATCGTTCATAGCGCGGCCTCTTTATGCTTCACTACTTTTATGAATAACCACTTTGTCTTCGCCGTCCAGCTCCGACAAAAAGACTTTGACAAACTCGCGCCGGCCTGTCGGCAGGTTCTTGCCGACGTAATCCGGGCGAATGGGAAGCTCGCGGTGGCCCCGGTCTACCAGCACGGCAAGCTGAGTCACGGCGGGGCGGCCTAAATCCACTAAAGCGCCAAGCGCGGCCCGGACCGTCCGGCCCGTAAACGCCACGTCGTCTACTAAAACGAGCCGCTTGCCTTCAATGTCAAAGGGGATTTGCGTGGTGCCGACATGCGGCTGATAAGTGCGGAAATCGTCTCTATAAAGGGAAATATCAAGCTCGCCGCAGGGGACGGGGCCGCCTTCGATGCGCTCCATCGCGGCGGCCAGCCGGCGGGCCAGGGGTGCGCCCTTTCGGAGAATGCCGACAACCGCGAGGTTCTGGACGCCCCGGTTCTTTTCCAGGACTTCGTGCGCGATGCGTGTCCAGGCCCGGCGCATCTCGTCGGCGTCCATGATGACGGCAGTATTTGGTTCAAGAGTATTTGGTTCCAGTGGAGCGGGCATAAGTTCGCCTCAGAAAGTAAGCCGTCAGGCGTTAGGAGGAGGCGCAGACGTGCAGGCAGGGTAAACGGCCTGAACTGGAGAGACGCTGCCTTCCCCGCCTCGCAGGACGGAATTAAAGGTCACGGTTTCGCCTAGTATAGCAGGCAGCGCAGCTTTTGTCAACATCTAGTGCAGCCAGCCGAGCATCACCCAATCCAGCCGAGCAGCGCCGTCGCGAGGCTGAGAAAGATGGAGATGCCGACGACGTCCTGAAATGCCGTCTCAAACGGCCCGGCGGTCAGCGCCGGATCAAACCCGGCCCGCTTGGACAGCAGCGGAATACACGTGCCGATAATTCCGGCGATGTTGACCGACAAGAACATGCCGAGAAAGACGACCAGGCCGAAGACCCAGTGCCGGTCCCAAACCCCAGCAATCAGGCCCAAAGCAGACGCACACGCGCCTCCGAGCAGCAGCGTCGTCGCGACCTGCCGCCCAAGCGCGTGACGCCACTCGGCCAGCTTGACCTGGCCGGACGACAGGCCGCGAATGATGATCGCCGCCGACTGCAGGCCAGTGTTGCCGCTGATGGCCGAGATGATCGGCATAAAACTCGCCAGCAGAATGAACCGTGTCAGCGTCCTGTCAAAAACGTGAATCACGACGCCCGCGAACAGCTCAATCAAGAGCGTCGCCATGATCCACGGCAGCCGCAGCCGGGCGATCTGCACCGGCGACTTGCGCTCCAGTTCTTCGGCATCCGAGCCAACTGCACGCAGGTACTCTTCGTTGAACTCTTCCATCAGCACGTCAATGACGTCATCAATTGTAATGATGCCCAGCATTTTGCCGTCGCCGCCCGTGATCGGCAGTGTCAGCAGGTCGTAGCGCGAGATCAGCCGGGCCGCGTCCTTTTGGTCCGTTTCGGGGGAAATACTGATCGGCTCATGGGTCATAAACTCGCCGGCGAGCTGCTCCGGCCCGGCGGACAGCAGGGCACTGACCGGAAAAACGCCGATTAAGATGCCGTCAGGCTGGGAAACATAAATCTCATTGATGGTTTCCAGTTCCCCGGCGGCGCGGCGCAGGTAATCCAGCACTTCGGCGGCGGTTTGAGCAGGCGCGGCACGGGCGAACTTGTCGGTCATCAGGCGTCCGGCGGTATGGTCGGGATACGCCAGCAGGAAGCGCACCTCGGCGGCATCGGTGGGGGCGCGGGCTTCCAGGTCCGCCAGCAGCGAGCCGGCGATTTGCGGGCTGGCTTCCGAGACGACTTCGGCGGCGTCATCCATCGGCAGATGGTCCAGCAGATCCGTAATGCGGCTGAGCGGGGCGTTGTCGGTGAGAAACCGAACCATATCGGGCGGCAGCTCGTCTAAAACTTCGGCGGCCCGCGCGTTGTCCAGCCAGTTGAAGACGGCCAATGCTTCCGCGCGGGTCAGCCCGTCCATCGCTTCCACGATGTCCGCCGGGTGACGCCCCTGAAGCGCCGCCGTCATCCGCAGATCGCCGCCGTCCCCCAGCGGCTTGGACAGGGCGGATTTTAAGTTTTCCATGAGTTTGCGCGGCGCGTCTTCCATGCCAGCAGAATACCCCAACTTGTGCCGCTGAAAGCGCAGGAACCCTAAAAGCGATTACGCTTAGTATAAGCGTTTTGCCCCCGGCCTGTCAAGCAAGAAGCCGCTGGCTCCGACTGGAACCAGCGACTGGATGTTGCGCTTCTAGTAGTACGATGACTCCTTTAGTCATTACTGCCAGTTAAGGCTTGGTGTTCTGCGCCTTATCGACAGCGTCCGTGATTTCCTGTTTGCTCTTTTGGTCGCTGACACAAGCTTGAAGAAGAAGTTTTAGTTCTACTGGATTGGATGGTTTTGATGCATACAATGTTATTATTCGACGTTCTGCAATTGGGTTGAAAGTTTGCCTTAATTCTGTCAGGTCACGCTGCTGTCCGACAATCGCGGCGTTCTTCGCGTTTTTTGCAATCGCTTCTTCGTATTGACGCCGCATTTTCGGGTCAGCAATGTTATCCGGCGACATTCCAGAGAAAAAAATTTGCTTTAGTCCAGCAGGTGCCGGGATGTTCAGCATATAAGGATAATCACGAGGGTTGAAGTTCGGGATAATGTTTTGATCTATGCGTTTCCAAGTCGACAGCCACCAGCCAGCTACTTCACTCCGTTGAACTTCCCAGTCTTCAGTACTACCTGGACTAATGGCATCGCTGCTCGACAACCCATAGAGAACTAAACAAGACTGCTCATCGATAGATTTTGATGCGGAATTATTCAGAGCATCAAGTGCGTAAGTCTTAGCCAAAGCAAATTGTTTGGGGTTGTGAAAATTGATTGAGTTTAGCACCTCACAAGCCTCACAACTCAGGTCAATGAAATGGCTTGGATTTGATGATTTCCATTTAGAAAATAATCTATCGCATGTCTTCTGCATCAACATTAGGTCAGGCTTAGATCGAAAACTGTCTACCAGATGAAAGTCGCTCTCATATGTTGCTGGCTTTGCTCTCACTGGTGCCGCAGGCAATCTAGTGGTATCGACTATTGCAGCAAGTGCAAGAAACATACCCCATATGTTTGTCTTTTTTTCCATGTTTGTTCCTTCGCGGAGAGAAGTTCTGCATGGCAATATAAATTATGCAGAGTATCAAGTACGCACACGCTCTTGGCGGAAGCAGCTTCAGAATTGAGAACTAGGAGACCCCACCGCCTTTGAATAAGGCCCAAGCCCTTTCTTTGATATTGTTGCTGTCCCTGCGGCGTCACCTACCATTTGCTGAGTAGCTGTGGTAAATTGTATATAGGGGGTCGCAACATGACCAGGTATTGACACTGAGTATGTCCATGGAATCGGCCAAACCTCCGTACCGCCATTATCCCAGTAAGGCACCTCCATCTGAGCGGTATCAAGACCAATAAAACCGTTCGTGGGGTCTCCAAATACCGCGCTTCCAGTAGCAGCGTTGCCATGACCTGCGTTCAATGGAGTAGGAGGGACACCTTTCTGTCCTCCAGGGTAGTGAGTTGTATCGACCGGATGTGGGGCATAGTTTTTGGGATCGATCCACATACCTGTTGCAGTAGAGGCAGGACATTGGCTTTCCAGGAACTTAAGATTGTAGAAGGAGACATTTTTGGCAGATAGTACGCCGTCCACTCAAATCCAACACTGCAATATCCGTAGTTGTGCCATACATTGCTATAGAGAACGCCGTAAGCATTTGTGGGAGCAACCACTGAGATAGACACTGGAACAGACATTCCTGCCGATGGGCCACTACTAATCGTAAGCGCTAAGGTCGGTGAGTCTGCTGTAGTCGCGCAGGCATAGTTGGCAGTGCCGTCTGAACCGCTGATAAGCGCCCCGCCCCCGCTGTTAAGAAACCATTGTAAGCCTCCGATATTCGCGCTGGAAACAGCAGGAACAGATTGAAAGCTCAGATTGATTGTTTCCCCTAGGCCATAAGTGGTGTAACTACGACCCACGAAATCATCTTGTGGAGAAAGAGCAGAGGCAAGTGTGTAAACAACAGCATTAACTGTCACTGAACTGCCGCACGTTGCCGTTACAGGCATATAGTTAGTCAAAGATGTTGAAGCCGTGCTAAATGAAGCTGAAGCGGTTGCACTACTCCCTGATGCCGACCCGCTCCAAGTAGGGTTTCCGCTTGGGAATGAAGCATCAGAAGGATTAGGAATAGCCTTGAATTGGACAGATGTACCTTTCATAACATACAGCGGAGAGGGGCAAGCAATCCAGCCACTCTGAGGGTCTTTGTATTGAATACTTCCAATCGTGACGACCGTGATATTGAGCGTCGTCGGACCCGACTTTGATTGAGAGGTTACAGTAGGAGGGCTTGTGCTGCTGTCGGTGAGGGTGAAACTGTCCGTGCCTGTCACAGTCACCTGATAGTAGCCGGGGCTGGTTGTCTGGTCCGCTGTTGCGCTGACTGTTGTTGTCGCGCTGCCCGAAGTCGCGCTGACTGAAGGCGGGATAGTGCCGCTTGGCAAAGCGCCAAACGCAGATTGGCTGTCTGCGGCATAGCCTGTTACTACAGGTGACCATCCCCAACTATCGCCGCTTTCCTGTATCTCTTGGTTCGGGTTCTGGACATTCAAGCTGCCTGTCAAAGAAGCTGTAGCCGTCATGCCGCCACAGATGGGATTAGGACTAAACGAGCCGCTTCCGACGCTGACAGAATATGTTGGGGCAGGTGGTGTCTGAGCCTGAGATTGCAAAGCAACCATTGTCAAGCAGATTACCACAAGCAATCTTATAGATGTGATGTAGTTAGTCCGCTTGCAATCGATAATGCCATTCATGTTATGTTCTCCCATAAGGCCATATAAGCCCGTAAATACTCTTACATATGTTCGATCAGCTTATTTCATTCGGAGGCGGCAGCGACCTCAGCGGGGGTACGCGCATGGGCAAGCTTCACTCCTGCTTCCCGTGCATGGGCCATCGCCGCGTCAAATCCTGCCCGATCTTCCGGTGTCCATAGCCCCAGCGACCACCGCCAATCCGCCAGCAGCGAGGGAGGCCCCGACGACGCTAGCGCTCGGTACGCCAGCAGACGGTCAGCCTCTTGCGTCTGCACATCCCCATAGGCATCCAGCGACTTCCACAGCGTTGCCGCTGCCGAAGCCGCTGCCGTTTTTGGAACCTCGCCAGCAACTGGTGGGTCGTAATGCACGCCGTTCATGTAGGCCAGCGCTTCCGTATCTTCCACCGTCTGAGCGCCGACCACTTTGTCAATGAACACGCCGGACAAGATCGTGTTAAAGCTGCCGTTCCTGGAGATTTTGATGGCGTAATCGCCGGGGCTGCTCAGAAGGAAGCTCTTGTAAACCCCATCCCAAAAGTCGTGGACGCGAGCGTGAGCCAGCGTCGGCGCATCTCGTCGGCGTCCATGATGACGGCAGTATTTGGTTCAAGAGTATTTGGTTCGGGTGGAGCGGGCATAAGTTCGCCTCAGAAAGTAAGCCGTCAGGCGTTAGGAGGAGGCGCAGGCGTACAGGCAGGGTGAACGGCCTGAACAGAAGAGACGCTGCCTTCCCCGCCTCGCAGGACGGAATTAAAGGTCACGATTTTGCTTAGTATGACAGGCGGCGCGGGTTTTGTCAAGCAAAAATCCGCCCGGTGCAGATGCACCGGGCGGTAGCTTCGAGAGGAGATTTGCTTCTCTTATATGGATGGTTGCTGAGTGTCACCGCGTTAGCTACCTGCCAATGAGGAACGTTCACACAGCAACTTAAAGAATATGCCGCACACGGTGTGTCTATTTTTGGCCAGGCTTTGAAGGCAAGTCCAAGTTTCTATCTGGTGCGTTGAAGTTTGTTGACTCAACAACTTTTATGGTAGCAGTATTAGAAGTGATTTTACCAGGAACCATTCCCAATCTTGAAAAAGTAATATGATAGTCGCCCGGCGTTGTCATGTCAAACATTCTGTTAATCCAGAAATGATACTCTAGCACGTCACCAGGCCCAACTCCAACTACGGGATTTGCATAGGAGTCATGAGGAGCGAAAGTTGGTGCAGATTGTATTAATCTACCATACCGTGTGAAAGGAACGGTATTTCCTTGGGAGTCAGTTAAAGTGATCTTGAACTCTTTTACCGGCGTATTATTATCTTCGAAGGAAACAAAGTGATCTTGATTGGTTCTGACATCTAAGTTCACTAGGACTGGCTCATCAACAGCAAACTCTGGCTTGACAAGAACAGCTCTTAATTGCAGACCGCCTGTAGAAGCTCCCCAGTTCGATGAAATTGTCGCTCGTGTAGTTTGAGCTTGAACTACACTTTCGCTATTTGGCATAACAACTAACGGTGCTAAAACAGCAACTGTGAAAACAAACTGATTTTTCATTTCAATCCTTCTCCTAGCCCATAACCTTGAACCAGCATGGGCTAGTGGCTACAGCCTTCGACGCTAAGGTTGTGCATAATATCTTTGTTTGATATTTGCGTTCCATTGTGGAAAAGTGCTTTGTTCATCTGCGTAGCTACCCGGAATGCTTTTACCCGCTACGGAGCCAGCATTAGGACTCCATTGACTAGATTGTCCCGAAGCTGATATAGTCCTAGATGTTTGTCCGTACCAATTCCATGTAAATGTTCCAATTGGGACAGGTATTGAGTCGGTTCCCGCGGCATCAGTCCCCGTGGGCCGGAACATAAGCCAATCCTTAAAGCTGTCGCTGACAGAGGCTTTTACAACATCATTCAAGACAGTACCCGAAGCACTAGATGGGTACGCTGGCATTAATGTGAGAGGATTCACATCACTGGAGGGCGAATCGCCTTGCCTCATACCAGTGGAAGGATTAGGTACAAACGTATACGGTAAATTTGTGTCTAACACCGGGTTAGAAGAGGGACCCTGAACACTCGGACTATGAATACTCCAAGTCGATCCACTAGCTTCTGTATACACTCTGCTTGTACTTTGAACCAACTGTACATACTGCCATTGTCCTGGGTATGTGTTATCTATCGTGAAATCCCATTCCATGCCGCTGTATGGAAACCGGTTGACCCCATCATGCAAGTAGAACACTCCATTGCTGTCCAAATCCAAGCTGACTGTTCCTGGAACAGGCGACACGTTTGCACCGGTCGGTCTTTGTACGACAAAAGTTGCTTGCACTGTTCCCGGCATACCAGAGATTTGGAGGGAAACACTTTGGCTTCCGCCTTTCACCCAGTAGAAATGTGGCGTTGCACTACTAAGGCCGTTAGGATTCGAACTGCTCAGATTGATGACAACGCCTATACATTGAGATGATGTATTCACAGCGGTATAACCATAGACAGCCCCTGCTACGGTCCAGGTACAGTAACCATTTGGGATAGGATTAGGTAATAAATCGGAAGGCTGGACAAGGGCCTGAAGCTGAACACCCTGTCCAACAATTATGGTACTGATAGTCGAATTCGTGATTACCGAATTGTTCCAGGCAATGTCCACTTTCGCCACAGTGATTCCCAATGTCGTGGAGCCTGATGCCGATGCGGGGGTCACAGTCGTAGGAGTTGTGCTGATGTCGTTAATGTTGAAGTTATCTGTTGCTGTCGCTGTAATCTGATAGTAGCCAGGGCTGGTTGTCTGACCCGCTGTTGCACTGACTGTCGTTGTCGCGCTGCCTGAAGTCGCGCTTACTGAAGGAGGAGTAATGCCACTCGGCACAGGACCAAATCCCGCCTGTTGGCTTGATCCATAACCTGTTACCACAGCCGACCAAGTCCAAGTGTCTCCGCTCTCTGAAATTTCTTTGCTGGTAGTCTGGAAATTCAAGCTGGCTGTTAAAGAAGCCGTTGCTGTTGTGCCGCTAGTGATCGGGTTTGGGCTGAACGAGCCACCACCCACACCAACAGAGTAGGTTGGGTCAGTAGCACCCGCACGTACTGAAAAGCCCAAGAGGCACACCAGCAGGAGAACGAAAGACGCAATTGATTTTGTTTGGAACATGAGAATTGCCAAAGCTTTCCGCCTTCATTCAGGCATTACAATATGTGGGATCAGCATTCATCAGATAGGTCTTACTCGGAGGCCGCAGCGACCTCAGCCGGAGTACGCGCATGGGCCAGCTTCACCCCGGCTTCCCGTGCATGAGCCATCGCCGCGTCAAATCCTGCCCGGTCTTCCGGCGTCCACAGCCCAAGTGACCACCGCCAGTCCGCCAGCAGGGAGGGAGCAGGCCCCGACGCCGCCAGCGCCCGGTACGCCAGCAAACGGTCAGCCTCTTGCGTCTGCACATCGCCATAGGTGTTCAGCGACTTCCACAGCGCTGCCGCTTCCGAAGCTACCGCTGTTTTGGGAACCGCGTCCGGGGCAGGCGGGTCGTAATGCACCCCGTTCATGTAGGCCAGCGCTTCCGTATCTTCCACCGTCTGAGGGCCGACTACTTTGTCAATGAACACGCCGGAGAGTATCGTGTTAAAGCTGCCGTTCCTGGAGATTTTGATGGCGTAATCGCCGGGGCTGCTCAGAAGGAAGCTCTTGTAAACCCCATCCCAAAAGTCGTGGACACGGGCATGAGCCAGCGTCGGCGCGGCGTCGGAGGCGGCCACCGTGCCTCGCAACGGCTTGACTTCTACCAAGTAGTCTCGGTAGCGGTTACTGTCCTGGTGTCCGTCCTTGTTCATAAAGTACAGGCTGACCCGGTGCTTGTCGCCTTCTCCTAAGTGAACGAAAACCCAGATGTCGGGGCCTTCCGCACTCTGCACATATACTTCCCCGTGATCGTCCCACTCGGCCTGCCGCCGCACTCCGGCCACGGGCGTATAGAGGGATCGGGGCGTGTCGGTTTGCAGCCAGGTCAGCCACCAGCGCAGGCCGTCGCCGGGGGCGTGGTGGTCACCCATGATCCCCTGGACGGTGTAGCGGTTCATGCAGGTCATCACGTGGTTCATCGCGCACAGCACCGCGTACTGCCGCCCGTAGTGACCAATGGCGTCGCCTTCCGTCTGCCAGTCGTCGCCTAGATAAGCGCCGCCGACGACGGCTAGGCTGCTCTTGTGCTGCTGCGTTCGCGCCAGCATGGTCTTGAGCTGGGCCAGCGTCGGCGGCGGGGCGGGAACCGGCAGAGGCGCGGCAGGCGGGGAGGAGACTAGGGAAGTTGTGGCAGGGGCGGCGTCCGGCGGCAGCACCCCGCCCCCGTACAGGCCCGCCCACACTTTTTGGCCTGACAGCAGCAGCGCGTTGACATAGCTGTCCGTCTTCGCCCCGTTCAAGCCCGACTGCACCCGCAAGCCCGTCTTCGGGCTGAACGCTTCCACTCCTGTCTGACGATGCCCCACAAAGAGGCTCCCATCCGCCCCTTCCGCCAAAGCCGTCACATAATCTTCCGACAGCATGTCGCCGGAAACCGTCATGGAAGCAGGAGTCACCGGAGGAAGCAAACCCGCTTCTTTGGCCTTCCAGTCCAGGCCACGCCGGTACTGCCACGTCTTGCCCTCGTCCGTGCTTGCCGCAAGGCCGCAGTTTGTTCCCGCGTAGACCGTCCCGCGCGATGTCACCCGCAGGCAGTTGATGAGCGCCGACGGCAGGCCGGTTCCCGATGGGGCGTTGGGCAGGGCAGCCGGGCCGGGAACAACGCGCCAGAACTTGTAGCCATCCGCAGGAGAGGCAATGGCAATGCCGTCGCACTGCGTCCCGACGTACAGCGTGCCATCCGTGTCAAACGCCAGGGCATTGGCCTGGTCGGAAGGCAGGCCGTCGGCGCGGGTGAAGTAGGTCCAGTGGGAGTTTTCGTAGCGGAACAGTCCGGCCTCGGTTGCGCCCCAGACGCCGCCGTCTTTGGGATTGACCGCGAGCGCGAAGACGCGGGAGCCGAGCGGGCCGTCTTGGGGGCCGTAGGTGCGCCACTCTTTGCCGTTGAAGACGGAAACGCCGTGGTTGAGTGTGCCGGCCCAGACGCGCCCGGCTTTGTCGCAGACCAGGGCATAGGCGTTGTTGTCGCCGAGGCCGTCTTGGGTGGTGTAATGGGTATATTGCTTGCCGGCGGGTGCGGCGGGGTTATACTGCCAGACGCCTTGCTCCTCGGTGCCGATCCAAACGGTGCCGCGTGAGCTGAGGCAGAAGGCGGTGATGAACTGCCCCTGCGCGTTCGCGTCCCAGGGGATGACGTTGGCGCGGCAGGCTGACGCGCAGGATAGGAGACAGGCGAGGCCGCTAATCAGCGCGAACAGGAAGGCGCGAACAGGAAGGCGCGAACAGGAAGGCGCGAACAGGAAGGCGCGAACAGGAAGGCGCGAACAGGAAGGCGCGAAAGATAGCATGGCATTCGATGGCTCCGCTCAAATAGACTGTGATATTTGCGACAGTGAACAAGTTCGGGGCGCAGCATCGCGCCAAGTAGGCTGAATGACAAACCCATTATATTCTATGAAAACCATGCTGTCAATAGCTTGAATGTTAAGTTTTCACTTGAAGTACAGGAACCATATAATGGACTTGATAATGGACTTGGACTGGAAATTGTTTGCCGCAAGGTTACAAACCCGCAGCAATACGGGATTTACGGCTGCTTTTGGGGTAAAACAATGGGAAAAATCTGTGAAACTTGAATGTTGGCACGGTTTTTGCAAGTAAGTGAACATACCGAACACAATTGCAGTCTGAGCAGAGCCGATCAGGAAAGATGAGTCAGAAAAAAGCTTGCACGATTAGAAATCGGCACGTTGTAACACCATGAAAACTGCACTGGTTCACGATTATTTAGCCCAGGCGGGCGGCGCGGAGCGAGTGGCGGCGGCACTTCATGTCCTGTTCCCGGAGGCACCTCTGTACACGTCGGTGTACGATAGGGCCGCAACACTGCCGAGCTTTGCCGAGATGGACATTCGGACCTCGTTTTTGCAGCGCTGGCCGTTCTCGTCGCGCCGCTTTCACAAGCTGGCCCTGCCCTGCTATCCGGCGGCGTTTGAGCGGTTTGATTTCACCGGCTACGATCTTGTGCTGAGTTCTTCCAGTTCGTTCGCCAAGGGCGTTATTACGCCGCCGGAAACCTGCCACGTCTGCTACTGCCATACGCCGTCGCGCTTTGTCTGGCGTCAGCAGGAGTATTTGTCGCAGCGCTCCGCCCGCGCGGCGTCTTCCCTCGTCAGCGCCTATGTCAACTCCCTGCGCTCGTGGGACATTGAAAGCGCCCAGCGCGTGGACTACTTTGTCGCAAACTCCTACAATGTTGCCCGGCGCATTCGGAAGTTCTACCACCGCGATGTCGCCGCCGTCATCTACCCGCCGGTAGAAACAACAAAGTTTCAGCCGGTCAGCCCGGCGGAAGTCGGCGACCACTTTCTGGTCGTGTCCCGGCTGCTGGGCTACAAGCGCATTGACCTGGCAGTCGAAGCCTGCACCCAGCGCGGCCTGCCGCTGCGGGTTGTCGGCATTGGGCCGGATTTGGCTCGTTTGAAGCGCCTCGCCGGCCCAACCATTCAGTTTTTAGGCCGGCTACCCGATGAACAAGTAGTGCGGGAGCTGGCACACTGCAAAGCGTTGATTTTTCCCGGCGAAGAAGACTTCGGCATTACCCCGGTGGAGTGCATGGCGAGCGGCAGGCCGGTCATTGCTTACGGCGCGGGGGGCGCACTCGAAACAGTGATAGACCGGCAGACCGGCCTGTTTTTCCCGGAACAAACTGTTGACTCGCTTGTCCATGCATTAGAAGAAATTAATGCTTACAGTTTCGATCCGGCCGCGCTTGAGGCCCGCGCTTCTTGTTTCGACACATCCGTTTTTGAGAAACAGATTTTGATGCTGGTCGCCGAGGCCCTGGAAGAGCATCGCCAGAACAACAGCATTGCGTGCATTGATCGCAAGAGCTTAGCGCAGAACAAGTCGCATCTGCCGCTGCCGAGACCCCTGACCGAGAACTTTAACTTGGCCGAAAGCCACAAAGCAGATTATCCTAAAACAGATTATCCCGAGCCGTACACTGCGCTGCATCAGAACACCGTGCTGCACCAGAACCTGGGGCAAAACCTAGTTTAATCGGTAAACCTCAGAAAACAAGTAAACCCAGAAAATATGAACGAACTCCAGCCTGTCCGTTTTTCCAGCCCGCCGCCGCAGCCGCTTCCCGCAGAGCCGGCCATTACCGCACGCGACCTCGCGCTGATCGCCTGGCGACGCCTGTGGCTGATCGCGCTGGTGGTCGGCGTCTCGACCCTGACTGCTGCGTTTCTGTCCAAGCGCACCCCGCCCGCATGGCGGGCTACCGCTCAGGTGCTGCTGGTGCAGCGAGCGCCGATCATGGCGACGACCCCGCAGGCTATCGCCAATGCCCCTATGGTCGAGTCGATTGACACCCAGATCACGCTGCTGCAAAGCCGCAAGCTGGCCGAGGAAGCGGCCCCAAAAGCCGGCGTCAACCCTGATGTCCTCATGGGTGCGTCAACAATTACACCTCGCAAGGACGGCGACAATGTGATTGACCTCGCGGTGGAAGCCGACAGCCGGGAACACGCCATTGCGTGGGCCAAAGCGCTCTGCGAAACTTTCATTGAGTACAAGAACCATCTGGCCCAAAGCGGCAGCGAGCAGGACTTACAGCAGCTTGAGGTGCAGGCCGCGCAGGCGAAGAAGCAGGTTGCCGCCGCCGACCGCAAGCTGTTGGATTTCCAACAGTCGCACCATGTCGGCGGCATCGGGGTTCTGGACCCGGTGCAGCAAAAAACCGCTGCCTTGAACGCCGTTCTCGCTCAGGACGCGCTGATCGCCGGCTTCCGCAATGACAACATCGCAGCTCAGGCAAACGCGGCGAACTTGCAGCGCCAGCTTGAGCAGGGCAAGCAAGTCATCGCCGCGTCGCATACGGTCCGGGACGACACCCAGACTCGTGCGCTTCAAACACAGCTCGCTGACTTGAAGCAGAAGCGGTTTGAGTACCGGCAGCATGTCACAGCGCGTCCCGGCAGCCCCGGCGCACTCCAGCTTGACCAGTATGACG
>JAABUX010006896.1_pt1 | contig 13455 bp, 9 predicted proteins | sample 5561851 | NCBI WGS metagenome assembly JAABUX01 (sample SAMN10711883, study PRJNA513361) | rock metagenome | isolation source: Antarctica rocks | place: Antarctica: Victoria Land, Richard Nunatak red sandstone | collected 2016-01-03 | reverse complement strand
CAAGGGACTTTCTATGGTCAATGTTCAGAAATCTGTGGTATTTTACACAGTTCTATGCCTATAGTTATAGAATCTGTTTCAATAGAAAAGTTTGTTTCTTGGTTACAAGAACAATAGATTTTACTTTTTCATAAGTTTCGTTATTAACTAAGTCTGATGTAATAAAAAACTCTAATACAGACGCAACACTAATTATATTTATAAGAGAGGTTTATTTATCTATATAGTGCGGATTGCTCTGTTTCGCAAGCACTAGAGCTTACTAAGATTTAATAAAACAATAGTATGAGGGCACCTTTATAAAAAAAATAATAAATTTATTTTAAAATGTTATAATAGGACAGCATATATGCCATAGTTTAGGTACAACAGGCGGTAATTTTCCATTAATTACAATTTTTGCTTGTATAGGTTTAGTAATAATAGTAACTGTTGTACTAATGCCAGGAGTTAAATGCCCAAATTGCGCAACAATAGGCCTTTAATCCTTAGTGCTAGCTGGTAAAAATTGTAATAAATGTAATTATCTTTGTTTTTGCGGAAGCAATAGAATAAATTTATTTTGCTACAAGCGCACCTATTAAGCCGGTTGTAGCTATAATGTAGTATTTGGAGCCTTAATTCTAGGTGTGGCAATAAACCCCTTTTTAAGAGGACAACTAGCTCTTTTCCTCTGCCAGAATAGGATTTGCTTTTGCGGAAGCAACAAGTTTATTTGCCTTAATGATGGTATTCTTGTTATTATATGTAGCCTAATAATTCTAAATCTAGAAATACAAGTAAAAGTCTTATTAGCTCAATGGTAGAGCAGGATACTTCTAATATCTAGATTTTGGTTCGAATCCAAGATAAGATTATAAGGCTAACTATTGTTTTAATAAATTATAATAATTTTATTCTTATTTTCAAAACTATAGTGCGGAGCAAGAAAACTAAGATCTTATCCTTTTTTTAACATTAACACTAATGATATTATAAATAATAAGGAAAGTCAAAAACGTTTAGAATCTATAATTCTAGACGAATTTGAAACTGTTTTCAGTCCTAATAAAACTAAATTTTTAGTTGGAGGTGTTAATATTGATAATTTAAGTCCTATTTTAAATAAATATATACTGGATAAAAAACCTTTATTGGACATATATATTGGTAAACTTACAGGAAATATTAAGAAAGAACTTAAGGTGTCTGACAAGAATACTAAACATGACAAAACTTTTATTAATACTATTATTAGTACTATTGATCCTGATTATATATATAACCTGTGTTTACATCATTTTTTAATTATTTATACTTACGAAAACACTGAGGAAGAAAATAATACTTTATTAGTTCCTGTTTCCGTTACTATTGGTAAGAAATTAGTTGCTAAATATTTTAATACTTTAAGAGAGATAGAAAATAAAGAAAATAAAGATGAAAATGGAAAGGAAAAAGTTGGTTATTTAGATTGAGTTAATAAGTGAAAGGATGAGAATATACAACTTGCTAAAGTTATAGATGATAATCTTCATTCTACTCTAGGTTGTAAGGTTATAGAAGTTCTAGAAAATTGTGATATGATTAAAAAAGTATTAAGCTATTCTCGTAAGCAAAGTCAATATAGTTTAAAAATTATTGATAACAATATTTTGCCTAAGGATAATAAAACTGCTATTATGAGTATCCCAACTAAATTACCTATGATTTGTCCCCCTAAACCTTATACATGTAGTAAAGTTGGAGGATATCTATTAAATGATGTTAAGTTCAGGGATGAGCTTATATTAAATAAACATCAATTTGGTGAATCTTCTGTTTTATCTAAGGATACTATAATGTATGATACGGCTAATGATATAAGTTCTACACCTTTTAAGATTAATATAGATCTTTTAAACTACCTTATTTTTAACGGTTATAAGCATGATTTGTTAATTGATCCTAATGTTAAACACAAGTTTGCGGACCTCTCTAAGAAAAGTAAATATCAACTTACTAAGCTTAGCAGTCATAATAGTAAAGTTGTAATGCAATAAAATATCTTAGGTATAGCTGAGTTCTTTTCAAAATTTAGTAATATATACTTTCCTATTAGAATTGATCAAAGAGGTAGGATTTATTGTAGTCCTGCTTACCTAAATTACCAATCTAATGAATTAAGTAAAGCACTTCTTTTATTTTCTGAACCCGGTATTATATCAAAGAATGATACTGATTGTATCTTATTTCTAAAGGTTTATGGTGCTAATTGTTTTGGTGGTAGTATCAAAAGACGTTCTATTAATGTAAAAGTGACTTGAGTTGATGATAACATTGATAATATACTTAATTATGAAAATAATATTTTAGTAAGTAAAGCAGAAGATAAATTACTCTTTTTAGCTTTTTGTATGGAATTCAAACGCTTTTACGAGTTCTATAATAATGAAAATCTTATGGAGTTTCATACTTATTTACCTATACAACTAGATGCTACGTGTAACGGTTTTCAACATATGGCATTACTTAGTGATGAAGATACATTATTCAAAGAGTTAAATATTGAAACTACTAAGGAAAATAACATTAGTAATAGGTATGATGAAAATCCCAGGGATTTTTATACATTCATGTTACATAAACTATATAAGTTACTTGCTGATAATGTAAACAATGGTATACAGGATGATAGTAAAGGTGGGAGTTATTCTAGATTATATGATTTTATTTGAAACAGAAAAGTTATTAAAAAGGCTATTATGACTATACCTTATAATGCTTCGGCTAGGGCAAGGAAAAGATATCTAATTGATAGTTTAACTATGGTAAATAGAGACGATGAAAATATGAAATGGTATTCCGATTCAGAAAGTAACAGCAAAAATGCTATTAATACTGATGACATATATTTATTACTTCGTTGTGTTTCATATATTGTAGAAAATGATTTCCCTAAGATTCATAAGTTATGTAAATATCTTAGTAATGTTGCTAAAATACTTAGTATGTTAGAACTACCTATAACTTGAACTTTACCAACTGGCTTAACAGTTAAACAAAGTTATTTGGAGACTAGATCTACTACTATTACGCCTTTTATGTATAGTAAAGTTAAGCTTACATTAAGTGTAACAGTTAAAGATAAGTTAGATAAAAATAGGCAGGTTCGTTCTTTAATGCCTAATCTAATACATTCTTTAGATGCTACTTCCCTTAATATGTTGTACCAACAATTTAAGAAAGCCTATGAATATAAGGAAAGTAATATATTACCACAATTCTTTTCTGTACATGATTGTTTTGGTACTACTTGCGATAAAGTGTCTACATTAAAGACTATTTTAGCATCTGTATACACAGAATTGTACTCAAGTAAACCTTATTTAATAAAGTTTGATAATTATATATTTGAAAATATAGAAAATAATACTAGTTATCCAGTGGACCGTATTAATAGGACCGTAGAAGTATCTGATAGTACTAAATATAAAATCCATGATATCAAGTGAGTATTAAATGAAAAACAGGTAAGTAATAAAGAGATCAGAAATATAGATAGCCAGCATATTATATTATAGTATGAATAATAGCTAACATAAAAAAATGCCCATAATATAAATTATGAGCTAAAAAAAACTACAAAGTAGACAATATACTTTGTAGTTTTTTTTTATTATATAATACAATTATTTATGTATTACAAAAAAAAAATGGAATGCAAGCGAAGGAAGCGAAACAATAATTTTATTAATAGGTGTAATGAGAATTGAACTCATACTTATAATTATTATAAGCTTACCAAACTTATAAATAATATACAGTTTTACCGTTAAACTATACACCTTTTAGTTTTGTTTTATTTATATAAAACTAAACCCTGATTTATCAAGCCAGGAGGACTTGTTACTCTTTTTTTTAATTTTCATTATTTTCATGTATAGAATTTAGCCTTCTATCTTTGAGATTTTCAGATCTTTTGGCTAATTCGTCAACATTTGATTTCAATTCAAAAATATCTTTAGATAATTTATCCACATCCGTATCCTGTAAAGGTGTATTAGATGCTTCATTTTGAATACTAGATAAATGCTTAGCTTTTTGATCTAGTAAATATCTTCTTTCATCTATTAAGTTTTCAGAGGTAGATTCTTTCATATCCTGATCTTTACCTTCATAGATTTTATTCAAGTTTTTGAAGTTCTCTTCGTTACGCTTTATTTCATAATCGAGATTAGCCAACGTATCAGGTGAAAATTTATCATTACTGTTATCTGGTATGTCTTGTTTTAACTCTAGACTAGGTTTATTATTGTTAATTTTGTTTATTGAATTTTCAGATGTTGTTGATGTTGTTGTTGTTGAACTAGTTGGTGATACTAAAGTTGAATTAGTGCTTTCGCTACTATTTGGGCTTATAGGTGGTTTCTTTAAACTATTAACAGTTTCTACAAATTTGTCATCTGTTTGTACTCCTTTGTCTACTTTATTACTTGTTTCTTCTATTCTAGATAATTCTTGTATAAAACCTTCATATAATGACTTCTCTGCTTGAGGTACATTATCTGCTCCAGTCTGTTCTACAAAAACTTCATGTAAAGACTTTTCAGCTTTAGGTAAATCATACAATAGAATATCTTTATATCTGTCTGGTACCTCTGTAGTATAATAATCATTATCGTAACTTGTAACAATTACTTCTTTAGCATTATTATTATCATCTAGGGTTTCACTACCATTATCATTTTGATTATCATTATTATTTTGATTATCATTAGTTAAATCTATAGAATCCGTTTCATAGAACAATATGTTTTCACCTTCTTCTAACATTAATAAACTTGCTATAAAAGATATAGGTACTATTAATAATAATACAAAATAAATAAAGATAATCCTATATCATTGTAAGTTACTATTAGTAACAATTATTCTATTGTGAATTTCCTTATAATTTATAAGAATAAAGTCCTTTACAGGAGCTTTATAGACAACTAGCGATTTTTGTAGCGAAGCAAGAGATTTATCAAGATTGTTAATATATTATAAAATACAATAGTATTGTATAAATGTACAACAATATGGAGATAATCAACGATTTTTATGATCTGAATCTTCTAATATATGACGCTCATAATTGCGTTATTTTAATAGCTTTATACTTAAATTTAGGCAAAATAAAAAAATTAAACAAGATAATTAAATATATAACCGTTATATAAACACATCTATTTAGGTAATAATAAAATCAAATCGTAAATTGGCCTAGTCTATCCCTTGTACAGTTATGTAACCCTAATGAAAACTCGGAAGCTTCTACGCACCAGAAACCTTCAAAAATTTCAATGAAAAACTCTTTATTTTTGAATAACGTATCTCTTTGAGTGGAAAGATGATTTTTATCCACAAATGCTAAAGATATAGGAACTTTGTATCTTATTTTTGCCTTATTAGCAGGTTTAGTAGGTACAGCTTTTTCTGTGTTGATCAGATTAGAATTGTCTGGGCCTGGTGTTCAATTCATAGCTGACAATCAGTTATATAATAGTATAATAACTGCTCATGCAATAATCATGATTTTTTTCATGGTAATGCCAGCTATGATAGGTGGCTTTGGTAATTTTTTATTACCACTTTTAGTAGGAGGCCCGGATATGGCTTTTCCTAGGCTAAATAACATAAGTTTTTGATTATTACCACCAAGTTTAATATTATTTCTGTTTGCTAGTGTTATAGAGAATGGAGCAGGAACAGGCTGGACTTTGTACCCTCCTTTATCGGGTATTCAGAGTCACAGTGGACCTAGTGTAGATTTAGCAATATTCGCTTTACACTTATCAGGTATAAGTAGTTTACTAGGTGCTATGAACTTCATAACAACAATATTAAATATGAGAAGTCCAGGTATAAGACTACACAAATTAGCATTATTCGGATGAGCTGTTGTTATAACAGCAGTATTATTATTATTATCTTTACCTGTATTAGCCGGTGCAATAACTATGATTTTAACAGACAGAAATTTTAACACTTCATTTTTTGAAGTAGCAGGTGGTGGTGACCCTATACTATACCAACACCTTTTCTGATTCTTTGGTCATCCAGAGGTATATATTTTGATCATACCGGGATTTGGTGTTATTAGTACAACTATATCAGCAAGTTCAAACAAAAACGTGTTTGGATTTCTAGGGATGGTATATGCTATGATGTCAATCGGTGTTTTAGGTTTTGTTGTTTGAAGTCACCACATGTATAGTGTAGGTCTAGACGTAGATACAAGAGCTTATTTTACAGCCGCAACATTAATTATAGCTGTACCAACTGGAATAAAAATTTTCAGTTGATTAGCTACATGTTACGGAGGTTCACTACAGTTAACTCCGCCCATGCTATTTGCAATGGGTTTTGTATTTATGTTCACTGTAGGAGGGCTTAGTGGTGTTGTATTGGCCAACGCGTCATTAGATATTGCATTCCACGATACGTATTACGTAGTAGCTCATTTTCACTACGTATTAAGTATGGGTGCAGTATTTGCTCTCTATAGTGCATGATACTTTTGAATACCTAAAATACTGGGTCTAGATTATAATAGGTCATGAGGAAAGGTTCATTTCTGAGTGCTATTTGTTGGGGTTAATTTAACTTTTTTCCCTCAACATTTTCTTGGATTACAGGGTATGCCTAGAAGGATAAGCGATTATCCTGACGCGTTTGCAGGCTGAAACCTTATAAGTAGTTATGGTTCTCTTGTTAGTGTTATAGCTACATTTATCTTTTTAGATATCTTATATATACAACTGACAACGGGTAAAGAAAGCTCAAGATACCCATGACTAACTCCTCAATTTTATAGTGATATATTAAGAACTTTACTAGATAGAGCTTACGATTCATTAGAGTGAGGCTTAAATAGTCCTCCAAAGCCTCACAGCTTTGTTAATTTACCTGTTCAAAGTGATTTTTTAGCGCTAGTTTCTTAATTTTATAAGCATTTATAACGTCTATTAGTCCTAATTATCTTAGAACAGGTCATCACCATGGTCTAGCTGTTGAGCTTTTTCTCCTTGTGTGGGGGCATATTTCCCCTAAAAACCTTAGAAAAAAGCGATAAATAATATTTCTTTAATTTAAAAAGGATATTACTGCTAAAGATAGAGCTATAAAGATTAATAAAGTACTTTTAGCAGTTAAGATATTTTTATTGCTCTGCTTCGCAAGCACTAAAAATATAATATTTAAGTCTAAAAACAAAAGTATTGATAACAAAAAATGATTAAGAGTTTATCACTAATACTATTTTTAATTGGTACTTTAGTTACGTTTTAAATACAGTAACTCGCATACTTAAAATTAATTAAGTAAACGTAATAATTTATTTAGTTCTAAAGGTCTAAAGCCGTATGACTATCCTTTTGAATAAATTATAATAGAAAATGTTTATTTATTCTTTAATCGTAGATATATTAAGTGTGGTGCGGATTGCTCTGCTTCGCAAGCACTATAAATACTACATTATTTATATATAAATAAAGTTAACAGTATTAATTAAAAAAATAAAAAACGATGAGTTTATCACTAATACTGTTTTTAATTGGTATCTTGGGGTTTGTTTTAAATAGAAAAAATATAATATTAATGCTTATCTCCATTGAAATAATGTTATTAAGTATAACATTTTTAATTTTAGTAAGTTCACTTAGCTTTGATGATATATTAGGACAAACATATGCTATATATATAATAACAATAGCTGGTGCAGAATCAGCTATAGGTTTAGGTATATTAGTAGCTTTTTATAGATTAAGAGGAAGTATAGCAATTGAATATAAATAATGTATTTAGCCTTAATAGTTTTACCGTTGTTAGGATCGATAGTTTCTGGTTTTTTTGGTAGGAAAGTAGGAGTTAGCGGAGCACAACTAATTACAAGCAGTTCCATATTCGTAACTACTATATTATCTCTATTTGCCTTTTTTGAAGTAGGTTTAAACAATGTAGCTGTATCTATAGAACTATTTAGATGAATTGATTCTGAATCACTTAATGTGTTATGAGCCTTTCAATTTGATTCGCTAACAGTCTCTATGTTAATACCCGTGCTTATTGTTTCCTGTTTAGTACATATATACTCAATAGGTTACATGAGCCATGACCCACATAACCAAAGATTTTTTAGCTATCTAAGTTTATTCACCTTTATGATGATTATACTTGTTACAGCTAATAATTTTTTATTAATGTTTGTGGGCTGAGAAGGTGTAGGGATTTGTTCATACCTTTTAGTAAGTTTTTGATTTACTAGAATAGCTGCCAATCAAAGTTCCATGTCAGCCTTTTTAACAAACAGAGTGGGTGATTGCTTTTTAACAATAGGTATGTTTGCTCTCTTGTGATGTTTTGGTAATATAGATTACTCTACTGTTTTTTCATTAGCTCCTTTTGTGAGTGAAAATAGTATTACAATAATTGGAATTTGTTTATTAATAGGGGCTATGGCTAAAAGTTCTCAAGTAGGCTTACATGTTTGATTACCTCTAGCGATGGAAGGTCCCACACCAGTTTCTGCACTTATACATGCAGCAACTATGGTAACTGCTGGTGTATATTTACTAATGCGAACATCTCCTTTAATAGAATATAGTTCAACTGTACTATTACTCTGTTTGTGAATAGGGGCTATTACTACAGTATTTAGCTCTCTAATAGGATTATTCCAACAAGACATTAAAAAGGTTATAGCATATTCAACTATGAGTCAATTAGGTATGATGGTAATAGCTATAGGTTTATCGTCATATAATCTTGCCTTATTTCACTTAGTTAATCATGCTTTTTATAAGGGATTACTATTTTTAGGAGCTGGTGCTGTTATACATGCTTGAGCTGATAATCAAGATTTTAGAAAATATGGTGGTTTAAAAGCATTTTTACCCTTAACTTATTCAGTTATGTTAATAGCTTCTCTTAGTTTAGTCGCCTTTCCTTTTATGACAGGGTTCTACAGTAAAGATCTTATACTTGAATCGGCATATGGACATTTTTCTTTTTCTAGTATCGTAGTATACTTTATAGCTACTATTGGTGCCATGTTTACTACTTTATATTCAGTTAAAGTATTATATTTAACATTTTTAACCAATCCTAATGGACCTCTGCTTAATTATAAGAAAGCACATGAGGGTGATATATTTATGAGTATGCCTTTAATTGTATTAGCCATATTCTCTATCTTTTTTGGTTATTTAACTAAAGATATTTTTATAGGTTTAGGTTCAAGCTTTTTTTCAGATAATAGCTTATTTATACATCCTAGACATGAAATTATGCTAGATACTGAATTTGCTGTTTCAAGTGCGTTCAAGTTATTACCTTTAGTCTTAACAATAGCACTAAGCTTAATATCTCTGTTATTTTCTGAGTTTATACCTTTTGCGCTAATCTACTTTAAATTTTCTAGACTAGGTTATAATGTGTTTAGTTTCTTTAACCAACGTTTTTTAATTGAACTTTTTTATAATAAATATGTTATTGGTATTATCTTTAAGCTAGGTGGACAAACTACCAAAGTTTTAGATAAAGGTTCTGTAGAACTAATAGGACCTTTTGGTTTAGAGAAAGCATTACTTAATATAAGTAGAAACATAGCTGGTTTAGATAGTGGTGTAATTACATCTTATGCCCTCTACATCTTGATAGGTCTGCTTATTTATATGTTAATACCTTATTTTTCTCTTATTAATAGTAGCATGTTTTTACTAATTGTACTAGCTTTATATGTAAGTTTAAATAATAGTAAACACGGAGGATTTGAATTGAAAGGCTGAGGGTTAAGTGGTCCTCCAAGAACTCACGCCCTTCAAAGCACAATCTCTAAGTTAAAATCTTAGAGCTTAACGTTACACTATTATGTAATACTTTCAGTGTTATGGTTTAGGGATCATCCCATACTATTTAGAATCCTATTTTGTATAGTTTATTCTTTAGTCATCTCTTATAATGCTGATGTATTATATTGTGGGGATGGCATAGATACGTCTAACGTGAAGGGTAAAGGTAAAGAAATCATTGTTAACCTTATTTGTGATCACGAGCCAGGAGTTTCATGTTTGGACACGCCAAACACGACAAAACACCGGCCTAATTATGGTACAAGTGGAATTACAGATAAAGATGTTAATTGCTGTAGGTGCGGCTGAGGTGTTCTTGGTTAAGTAAAAGTTATGTGTCAACATTGTGCTTGTATCTTACACAAGTCATGTTTGACTGCAGAGGAAATTGAATAACTAGTATTTTTAATTTCCATATAAACGAAAAAAGAAGAATTATAACAAAAAAAATAACTAATTATAAAAAAATTTATAAAATATATTCTTTTCAATTCGTTTTACTGTAGTTTCAGCTGCAATCACTTTAGGTTTTATAAAACATGGTTTAAGGTTTTTTTCATTATTTGTAGCTATATATTTGAATTATATAGTAATAGTGTTCGAGATTATAAAAGAATTAAAATTATACAATATTTGTTTTATTTTAATCTTATTAACCTTAAGAGTATTTATAGTTTCAATTATTAATTTACTAAAGAATCACGCTAATGCGGAGATAGAGGTTATCTACGTATACCATGGCTTAGAGATACTAAAATAAGTAACACTCTTCGATTTAAAACTTAAAACAACTATAAATAGAAAAGAACAAGAAATTTTATTTTAAGATTTAACTAGATTAGTTCATATAATTTTTATTAACTATTAATAATAGATAATGTTTATCTCTCTTTTTTTTTTTCAAAAAATGAAAGGATAAGAAATAAATTTAAGGGCTTTACTTTCTTAAAAAAAGGAAATAAAACTTTTGTTATATTAAACACCTTATTTTTTTTACATTGTTTAGAGTTTAATCAGCTTTTTTTATATGATGCGGAGCAAGAAAAAAAATATTTGTTTTGGAATATATTTAATGTTATACCCACCTATATTAATCTCTATTATTGAAGTTTTAGTTTTGATTGTACCTGTTTTATTGACTGTAGCTTTTGTAACTATAGCAGAGAGAAAAACAATGGCCAGTATGCAAAGAAGACTAGGCCCTAATATTGTTGGATATTATGGCCTTTTACAAGCATTTGCAGATGCTTTAAAACTCCTATTAAAAGAATACATTTCACCAACACAAGCAAACATTCTACTTTTTTTTCTTGGGCCTGTTGTAACTTTAATATTTTCATTATTAGGTTACTCGGTAATACCCTATGGTCCAGGTTTAGCTATATCAGATTTTAATCTAGGTATATTATATCTTTTAGCAGTATCTTCATTATCCACATATGGTATATTATTAGCCGGATGAAGTGCTAATAGTAAATATGCTTTTTTAGGTTCACTAAGAAGTACGGCTCAACTGATTAGCTATGAACTTATTTTAAGCTCAGCTATCTTGTTGGTTATATTATTAACAGGTAGTTTAAATTTAACTGTTAACGTAGAAGCCCAAAGAGCTGTTTGGTTTATACTACCTTTATTACCTATATTCATTATATTTTTTATTGGTTCTATAGCAGAAACCAATAGAGCTCCTTTTGATTTAGCTGAGGCTGTTTATTAACTGATTTGGTCTCGTTAAAGATCGCTGTTTGCTGAAAAACTCTTTAGCTTTAATTTAAAAGTAAAGGACAATCAGCAGGAAACCAAAAGATATGTTTATATCTTAGTAGGATCTTCAGAGACTATACGCGATCGTATGATATTAGTCTAATATTATATAAGATATAGTCCAACCTTGTATGTAAATGCAAGATACGTATAAGTACTAGCGTTAAATTTTATTATAATAAAATTTTAATACTTAGTAATTACACCGTTTAAATGTACGTATAAACTATTATACATCTAACTCACCTTATTTAAATAAGGAAAACACTGTTTATTCGGCTAGACCTCTCTAAGTTTTTATTGCTCCGCACCAAATACGGATGCATAGCAGGAGATAAATTTAATTTTTGTATATATGAATGATTTAGTTATGATGGTAAAATAGTTAGTAGTGAAGCCTTAACTAAGTTAGAAACCAGTTATATTTAAATTTTTTATTTTTATACTGTTTATAACTTTAGTGCGGAGCAAGAAAACAGCATAAAAATAATCATTCCATGTTTGGAAAAAGTTATTATTAATTAGTAAACCTGGCGAATTAAATCCAATGTTTGGTAATAAACATAGTGAGTCAAGTAAAGAAAAAATAAGTGCTAAAATGAGTAGGTATTTACGATTTAAATGATAATTTAGTTTTCTTGCTCTGCTCTCTTCTGCTCTGCTCTGCAAGCAAGCAAGCAAGCAAGCAAACAAGAGATAAATACATTTTATCTTTGTTTTATATGTATAATGGAATCAGAACTTGTTAGTGGTTTCATGACAGAACATGCGGCGGTTATTTTTGTTTTTTTCTTTTTGGCTGAATATGCCAGTATAGTTCTTATTTGTATATTAATAAGTATTTTATTTCTGGGTGGATATGTTTTAAGTCCTTTCTTTTCTTTATCTTATTTACTTCTTGCTATAGTTAAACTATTTGATCTCTATATAACATTTCTTTTAAGTATCATAGATGTCTTAGAACTTATATTTGAGTATACATATTCTTATATAAATACCAGTACTTATATTTACACAAAAGAGATTATTTATGGGCTAGGTTATAATTTATCTTACTCTCCTTTAGAAGAATATATAACAATGGATGGTTTAAATACTATTCTATCTGATCCTATAATAGAAGGAATCATTTATGGTTTAACTTTGGGACTTAAAACTTGTATTATGATTTTTGTTTTTATATGAGCTAGAGCTTCTTTTCCTAGAATACGTTTTGATCAGTTGATGTCATTCTGTTGAACTATACTATTACCTCTAGTTATCTCATTTATAATAGTGGTTCCTTGTGCTTTACATAGTTTTGACACAATACCTAGTAATGTGTTTTTATTATAATAAAATCTTTTGTATAGTTTAAATAATAAAAGGATTCTTTGTAAATAATTTCTTATCTGTTCTGCACTTCACTGCACTGCACTGCTTCGCAAGCAAGCAAGCAAGCAGATGCGAAAAAGAGATAATCTATTATTAGCTATATAACTAAATTTTGCTAGTTTTTATTGCTCTATGTATAAAACTTACCATCTAGATTTAGATGGTGTTACTTGCTTCGCCAGAGGCGAAGCTGTGAAAAATTATTTTTAAAACTTTGTTTATTCCCATGTTACTTTCTTTATTATTAATACCTCTAATGGGTATTTTTATTATATCTACAGCTATTTCTTATGAACTATCAGACCTAAACATTAAACGTATTAAATATACAGCCTTAATCACATCTATAATAAATGTAATTTTGTCGTTATTTATTTTCATAATGTTTGATTTTAGTAGCAATCAATTTCAATTTGTACAAGAATATCACAAAATAAGTTTTTATGATTTTTATTTAGGTTTA
>JAABUX010006895.1_pt1 | contig 13457 bp, 12 predicted proteins | sample 5561851 | NCBI WGS metagenome assembly JAABUX01 (sample SAMN10711883, study PRJNA513361) | rock metagenome | isolation source: Antarctica rocks | place: Antarctica: Victoria Land, Richard Nunatak red sandstone | collected 2016-01-03 | reverse complement strand
ATCGCCCAGTCGCACAGTCAGATCCAGCGCCTGCTCGTAGTTCACCGTTTTGAATGTTCTCTTCATGCTTAAGAGTATACCACGACAAACCGAGAGCACTTGCTTCTCTCCGACAAGCTGCTAGACGAGTAATTCGCTCACTCAGAGCATCAGCTACTCTGAACAAAAATGCTAAGTCCTCCGGTCGATGCTCAAAATATGGTTTGGCGAGCTGAAGGGGGTTGTGTATAAGATAGTCAACGTCGAGCGAGAAGCGTTCATGATGACTGACAAAGCCTTCTGATGCTTGATGAATAACAGCCGTTGCCTGTCCCATCTGATAGCTCTGTTCCTCCGTCAAAACTGGCTCATCCCCTTTAGCATAGGTGAAGAGAGCCATATATCTTGTCCCTTCGGGTGCATTGAGTCCTTGAACGAACGAGCCATCTTTCCTGGCAAGAGGAGTAGAAACCGACGCCCCCTGCTGACGAAGGTATGTAAGCATATCCATTTCGTAGAGGATTTCCGAGAGCGTGCGCCATTTCGGTCTATAAATACGTAGCATATAGGATTCGCTAGCCGTTCGGATAAGATAACTGTCGCTCAGGCCACGCTTGATGAGTTGACAATCGAGTAGGTCATCGAGAGAATAGTTAAAAGCAATTTCTTGCAGAAGGGCGTCAGCGGAGAGAATAGAGGAAGTGACAGGAAATATTTTAGTAGTCGTTTGACTGCTTGCAGGTTGTTTTGTGTGCTGTGTATCTGCCCCTGATGGTTGTATTGTCATTTTTAACATCCTTGACTCAATCAAGAAATCTATACCTTACTACGTTCATATTACCTATCAGATATGATAGATTGTATCATACACATGAGTCAGCACTTAACCTATATTTTATATATTTCCTGGCTTTAACCTCCCCTTGTCACAAACTCAGCGTGAGTGGTGTCTTATAGATGCAAAACAGAGTACGTACCTGCGAAAGCACATTGTAGTTCAACGATAAATGATACTTAAAGGAAAAGAGAGGCATGGTATTACAGAGAACTCTCGCCGCCTCTACTCAGGATGAGTCGTTTGAGGCTGTGTTTACACAGTACTATCCCCTCGTCTATCAGCTTGCATATCGCTGTACGGGGCGATGCGACGAGGCGGACGATATCGCGCAAGAGGTATTTCTGCGCTTCTACCGCATTCCTCCACTGGCGACGAGCGAGGGCGAACAGCGTGCATGGCTATGTCGCGTCGCCACCAATCTCAGCTTGAACGCGTTACGCGCTCAGCAACGACGCATCCATCACGAAGAACAGGCAGGCGATAGGGCAGCACAAGGCGTGTCCAACGGCACGGAAAAAAGCCCGGAAGAACATGTGTTAGCGACGGAGCAGGCAGCATTGATACGCTCCGTTCTCGCCGAACTTCCTGAGCGGCAGCAGACATACATTTTGTTACGCAGTATTGGTTTAAGCTATGCGGAAATTGCACAGGCGACAGGAGTGGCGGCAGCCTCTGTTGGCTCACTACTAGGCCGCGCGGAACGCGAATTCCGAAGGAGATACAATGAACGAGCAGCAGCACTTTGTGCCGAATGATCAGTGTTTAGATAGAGGATTACTCGTTAGCATGCGCGATGGTGAACTCCCAACCGACGAAAATGTACAGGCACTCGCACACCTGATTGGTTGTGCCGACTGTAGTGCTGACGAGCGCGACATCAGGAAAAGTGGTCAGGACGTATATGGCTTACTTGACACGCTCAATCCTTCCGCAAGCGCGATGCCCAATACCGCCAAAGCCTTTACAGCTTTTCAGACGAAAATACATGAGGAGCAACATCCTACTCATGATCTACATATTGTGTCACTTGCCGGGCAGAAGTCACAAAAGCCACTACAACCAACATGGAAACGTAGTCGCGTTCGCTGGATAACGGCAGCCGTTGCCGCAGCGTTGATTGCAGCTCTACTGTTGCCAAACGCGGGTGTGCTAGCCAATCAATTCTTCGCTCTGTTCCATGTACAACAGTTCCAACCAGTAAAACTCGATGCCAACCAGACTACACAGGACCTGTTCAACAACCTGACCGACTTTGGCACGCTCAATGTTTCGCAAACTCAGATTACTAATCTGAACAATCCAACTCAAGCACAAGTTGAGCAGCGCATACATTTTTCGCTCTTGCTGCCTAGCAAGCTACCACAGGGCGTAACCGCTACACCTAGATATGCGTTCTTTAATGGTGCTAAAGCAAGCTTCACATTCGACACCGCGAAAGCGCGAGCAACGATGCAGAGAATAGGTGATGGCAACGTTCGCATTCCAGCACAGTTAAACGGAGCTACCTACACTATCACAGTCGCTCCAGGTGTCGCTATTCAGTATGCACGCGTTTGTAGTAATGAGAAATCCAACAAAGATGCATCAGCGGCGTGTAGCAACCAGCGGCAACTTGATATCGCAGAGGTCCCCAGCCCAACCGTACAGGGTGCCTCGGCGAACTCGCTAACAGACCTGCGTGCCTACATGCTTTCTCTACCACACCTATCGCTTGGTACACATGAACTGTGGCAGAACGTTGATCTGAGTACAGGCACCATTCCGGTACCTCTGCCAACGGCGCAGACAGAAGCGCAGCGCGTGTCTATTCATGGCGCACCCGGCGTCTTGCTGGTAGACAATACCATCAAATATGGCGGCGTTCTCTGGCAAGCCCACAACATCGTCTACGCGGTTGTTACCAACACCAACGACCGTACCCAGATTTTAGATACTGCCAACTCACTAGGCTAATCTATGTGACTTATATGGATGGGCGACCACAAGGGATCGCCCCTACCATATACCCATATATAGGACAATACCAATGTCATATAGTAGGGGCGATCCCTTGTGGTCGCCCGTTCCCGATACAAAAATTCGCGTGCCCGATACAAAGATTCGAGACTATTATTAATTCCACAAATTGAGTAGAGAACAATATACCTCATTATCCACCAGGAGGATTGATTATTTTATGGCTCAGGAGCAAAAACTGCCCGCCATCGAGGTGGAAGGATTATATAAAGTCTATCATCATCTGATCGCGGTAGAAAATGTCAGCTTCACCACCTATCGTGGCGAGGCTTTTGGCTTTCTTGGCCCCAACGGTGCGGGCAAAAGCACCATTGTCAAGATTATCACGGGACTGATTGCTCAGACGCAGGGACGCGCACGCGTACTGGGGCAGCCAGTCAATAATATGGAGATGCGTCGGCGCGTCGGCTATTTACCAGAGCTACCAAACTTCCACCGCTGGCTCAAAGCGCAGGAATTTCTGGAATTTCATGGTCAGCTCTATGGCATGCGTGGAGCCGCACTACAAAAACGTTGTAAAGAAGTGTTGGTGGAGGTCGGTTTGTCGGGTAAAGAGAAACAAAAGTTGGGGACATTCTCGAAAGGCATGTTACAACGTATTGGTCTAGCCCAGGCACTCCTCAATCAGCCTGATCTGATCATTCTTGACGAGCCTGTATCCGGCCTCGATCCCGTTGGGCAGCATGATATGCGAACTCTCTTGTTGCGCCTTAAAGCCAATGGTGTGAGCATTTTTCTCAATTCGCACCAGTTGGCCGATGTCGAGGCTATCTGTGATCGCGTCGCGATTATCGACAAAGGGCATATTCTCAAGGTCGGGCCACCGGAGGAGCTTTTCGACGAACCGCTGACACTGGATGTACACGTTAACGCCATCACCAACGAATTACTGCACAAACTCGGTGCTGTTGCGCTCTCCGTTCGTGAAGATAAAGATCAACCATGTCATCTTCTAGTTGAGGTGCAAGACGAAGAGCAAGCCGCCGACGTTGCTGCCGTTGTGCATGCTTGTGCCCTACGCCTCTACTCATTGGCACCACGCCGTCGCTCGCTTGAGCATCTTTTCTTGCATACCATTGATATGTCACGCTATGAGGGATAGGGAGATATATATACTATGGGCTTACTACTAATTACGCGTTTCACATTCCAGGAAGCGATGCGAAAGCGTATTTTTCTCGCAGTGGTCCTGCTCAGTATTGTAATGTTGATCGGCTTCGCCATTCTATTCAATATCATAATTGACAACAGTAATGGACCGTCTGCTATCAGCCACGATATATTCGTCTATGGTGAGGGCGGTTTTATGAGTATTCCCGCTGTCTGGCTTGTCTATCTGTTAAGTAGTATTCTCACCATCCTGCTCACCACAAATATGATCTCCGGCGAAATCGACGCAGGTACCTTCACTATTATCGTACCTAAACCAATCCATCGCTTTGAAATTGTCTTTGGCAAATGGCTCTGCTATGCCTGCCTTCTTGTAATCTATACAGCCTGTCTCTTTTTCGCCTTCCTGGGTATCATCTTTTGGGAAACAAACTACTGGCCCTCGGATGTAGTAAGTGCGCTAAGTATACTTGAACTGGTTGTTTTTGTGCTGATGGGGCTGACGACACTTGGTAGTACAATGGTGCCAACGCTGGTCAATGGTGCAATTATCCTGGTACTTTTCATTGGAGCGCAGATAACTAGCTTCTTCGATCTGATTATACCCTTCACTGCGCCAAATGCAAAAGATACCGTGCAGAACGTCACCACCACTATGAACCTTATTATGCCAACGGATGCCCTCTGGCACGGCACCTCGTTCTATCTCACCTCTGGTGCCCTCGACATACTGCAAGCTGCCAATGTCAATACACCCTTCACATCAACAACACCCATTCCAACGGCTCTGTTGATTTGGGCTGTTGTGTATGCTATCGTGTTGCCCATCTGTGGCGCGTGGCGGTTCCAGCACCGCGATTTGTAGAGGTTTTGCTGTTGCCGTTGCTGCTGTAAGTGCTCTTCTCGTTGTGCAACAAGTGGCCCTTTTGCGTGGGCCGCTTTTCTCGTAGTATACTCAAAGATATTCAGAGATAAGGACTCTCTACTTTTATTTGTGTATCTATGGAAGAGGAATTTGCCAATGGCACGGAAACACCTAGAGCAGTTTATGAGCCGCCTCTCTCGCCGTGATGCTCTTCGAGGGCTTGCTGGACTCGTAGGAGCCATGAGTATTGAAGGGTGCGCTCAATTTCTTTCCTCTCCATCGGTTGCTACTCCTACTCCGCATCCTCGCGGAAGTGTCCTCTCTAGCTATCGCGGTCATACTAGCCGCGTGACGACGGTGGCATGGTCGCCCAACGGCACCTCTATTGCTTCGGGATCACTAGATCAGACGGTGCAGGTCTGGGCCATCAATCCTAACGCTCGTGTTCATACCACGCTCTATCGTGGTCATGCGGCAGGCGTACAAGCGGTGGCATGGTCGCCAGAAAGTGATCGCGTTGTCTCTGGCTCCCTCGACACAACGGTCCAGATGTGGCATGCCTTTACCGGAGAGCGTATTGCACTGTATCAAGGGCATACTACTAGCGTGATGACCGTCGCGTGGTCCCCTGATGGTCTCTCGATTGCTTCTGGCTCAGCGGATGGTACAGTGTGTGTCTGGGATGTGGCAACCAGCAAACAGAGATACGTCAACCGCGACCATACAGTGAGCGTCAACTCGATTATGTGGTCACCCGATAGTCAGCGTCTCGCCTCTGGCTCTTCAGACAAGACCGTACATATTCTGGACTCTGCAACAGGCACTCGTCTTTCTACCTATCGTGGACATACGGGAGCCGTCAACTCGATCTCATGGGCACCTGATGGACAGCACATCGTCTCTGGTTCGTCTGATAGAACGGCCCAGGTCTGGAATTGGTCAACGGGTGCGCTTCTCTATCGCTATCAAGGGTACAACGTGCAAGCAGCAGAGCATGATAGCACAAAGGGCGTCCTTCCTGATCTCATTCTTGCGGTTGCATGGTCGCCTAATGGAAAGCGTATTGCGGCAACCACACAGGTCTATTGCGGTGATAGTTGTGGCGTCTTAATAAGTTGGGATGCCTATACAGAACAGCATTTCAGCTTTGGCGTGGATTTGCCGATCTTTGCATTAGCATGGTCTCCCGATAGTACGCGTCTCGCCACCTCTGTTGTCGTTTCAACGCAAGGGAGTTTAGCGACGAAAACTGATGGCCCCTATGTACAGATAACGCAAGCATAATCGTCAACTGTTAGCAAGAGAGAGACGGCGCACTTGGCAGGAATGCATCTCTACCAATGCGCCGCCTCTCTCTTGCTTAGGTCCGTTGACCCTGTTTACTTACAACTTCACATCTACCTTCCCTTGCCCCGCCGATACACGCTTCTGTAACGTTCTCTCACCAACCCGAACAATAACCTCATAGGCAGTACGTGAAGGTTGATAATTCTCGTGCTGCTCTTCGAGAGTTACCTCTACATTTTCCCCTATAACCTGGCAAGCAACTTTTGTGTGAGCAAAAGCTTTGCGTTGATAGGCCATACTATTGCCGTCATCCTCATACAAGGTATAGTCTGCTTTCCCACCTTCGGTCATGTAGCAGGTCAGTGTAAGCGGATCGGTATCGTGTTGCCCGATGAATTGCATCATTGGCCCGCCGGGTAAGATACTATTGCCGCGCACAAAGAGAGGCCATTGATCGAGCGGTGCCTCGATATCATATGCCTTGCCGCCTTCGTATCGCTTACCATCCCAGTAGTGTATCCACGCTCCCTCCGGTAGGTAGACCTGGCGACTCGTCGCCCCTTCAGTAGAGATTGGAGCTGTGAGTAGCGACTCGCCCACCAGAAAGGCATCTTCCACGTCATACACGGCTGAATCTTGCCCATAGTGGTAAAAGAGAGGACGTATAATTGGCGAGCCGTTGGTAGCGGATTCATGAAACACATTGTAGAGGTAGGGAAGGAGCCGATAGCGTTGCTCAATGGCCTTGCGATACGCGCTTTCGTATGGCTCTCCAAAAGCCCAGGGTTCCTGTGGAACGTTGCCAGTTGCGTTATGGTTCCAACACAAGGGCAGGAACGCGCCAAGTTGTGCAAAGCGTACTAGCAATTCCCCAGTACAATTTTCCCAGAAACCGCCAATGTTCGCGCACATAAAAGGCTGGCCGCTAATGCCCATGTTCAAACACATTCTCATGGCAAGAGAAATATGTTCCCACCAGCTTGAGTTGTCGCCTGTCCACGTCGCGGCGTAACGTTGTATGCCAGCAGTGCCAGAACGCGACAGTACAAAGGGACGCTTATCCGGCGCGAACCGTTGCGTTCCTTCACGCATCGCACGTGCCATTTGTAATCCATAGGCGTTATGAAAAAACTTATGCAGGATTGGCGGCCCATCTGCACCTGTAACATTTTCCCCACTTGCTATATGCATAACATCATCACTAAACGTCTTCTGAGTTGGTTTATGATATTTCTTCTCTATCATCGTCGCCTGTGATGGCTCGTTCATATCATTCCAACTACCAGCAATCCCCTGTTGCAGAAAACCATGAAAAAGGTCGCCCCACCATCTACGCACTTCCGAGCGCGAGAAATCAGCAAAATTACAATCATCAGGCCACGCCGTACCCATGAAAAGATCTCCCCCCTGCTTGCGACAGAGGTAGCCGTGTGAAAGCCCTTGTTGATATACGAAGTAATCCCGATCAGCTTTAATACCAGGGTTGACGACGGGAATCAAGTGAAACCCTTGCTCCAACATATCCTGGCTCAGCTTTTCGGGGTCAGGAAAAGCTTTTGAATTCCAGGTGAAGGTACGAAAACCATCCATATGATCGATGTCGAGCCAGAGCGACTCGCATGCATGATTGCGTTCGCGGAACTGCGCCGCTATCTCGCGTACCTCTTGGTCCGTATAATAGCTCCAACGGCCCTGATGATGCCCTAGTGCCCAGCGTGGGGGCAGAGGCATGCGACCAGTAAGATCGGTATATTGGCGTAGCACGTCCGCAGGCGTGGGACCAGCAAAGAAATAGAGTGTCAGGCTATCACCCTGAACGGTGATCTGCACTTCAGTAGCATTGGAATGGCCCATGTCCATAGCGATATTGCCTGTGTGATCGACAAGCAAGCCCGTGGCATTCCCCGTTTTTGTAGAAATACTGAGAAAAAAAGGAATTTCGCTATACATTCTGCCTGTCTGAGTACCATGCCCCATATCTGGGTCCCAGTTCCATAACGGCAAGAACTCTCCGCGTTTATTCATCCCTTTTGTATGTTCGCCGAAACCATAGAAGTTCTCGTTATCGGCCAACGCACGTGTCCAGCGCATCTCACTATCACCAAACGCAAAGCCACGTAAGTAAGGTGCGAGAAGGGATCGTACCTCCTCATCATTCTTCGTGGTCTGCCAGGTCTCGTCCCCCGTCGAAACGATCCATGAATGATATGGAAGCGTTCCCTCACACTCATCGACAAGTTGAAAGCGTAACCCTTCGGGATAGGCGCTATGAAGAAAGCGGACACGCACGATTTCATTTCCCAGCAGTGACCCGGCAAACAGGCAGGCACTTACTTCTGGCTTCTCACCATCTAACCAGATATGCTCCTGCGTTTCTTCCCCCGTATAGCGTACTGGTTTTGTTGCGGTAAACATTGAGCAGCAATCTCCTTTCGGTACATATACCTGGGTTTAGTACGTTTTCCGTTTGGGAATGGTTTCGTGGAAGGATTGCGTAGGAGGGCTATCACTTGCCTGTTTCTGGCTCATTCATGACTTGGATTTCATCTTCCCGTGCGGTCCCCTTGTCTGCTCTTCCTTCACGATATATGTTGCCTGTACGCTTCCCTGTCTGTCCGTCCGGCTCAAGCGTAATAGGCGAGGCCAGCCCTAAATTGAAGTGCTGGTAGCAAAATAGAAATTCTGAATATTCCCTGAAATGGATAAATACACAATGATACTACTTGATACTCTGCTAAAAGAATGTTATGCTTTACAATGGACGGGGGTTGAGAAATTGACATCGTTCATTGCTACAGTCGTGGGTTAGTGTGTCTGCTTATCTGTTCACTAGGAAAGGGACGATCAATGAAGAACGGATCATTCGTAATGGATGCACATACTGGCTTCTGGGATGCCAGTAAAGAGAACTGTAAGAATCGCTTCGGCGATGCCTTCGTCGAAACCTTTTATGCGTTCCAAACAGGCTTCAATCCACCCGACAAAAAGTGGACAATGGACTACGAGAAGCAATTCCGTAAGGTTGACCCCGATTGGTATCTTGAGGAGATGTTCGTCAAGGGCGACGCCGATATGACCATCCTCTCGACACAGGTGCTAATGGACTTTTACCATACCGGTTTTACCAACGCTGGGCGCAATGCCGAGATGATTGCACGCGCCCCTGAGCGTATGATTGGCCTGGGTGGTGTTGATCCCCGTATGCCAAATGCCGTACAAGAGGTGGAACGTCAGGTCAAGGAACATGGCATGAAGGGCTTCAAGTGGTATACGGCTGAGTGGCGCGGTCAGTCACGCGGTTGGAGTGCAAACGATCCCGCAGTGTTCCCTCTGTATGAGAAGTGTATCGAACTAGGTATTAAGAATATGCACTTCCACAAAGGTCCTGCCGTCGAACCGCTCACCCTGCAAAAGTTCGACGTGCGTGACATCGACGAACCCGCCTGGCTCTATCCCGAACTGAACTTCATCATTGATCACGTTGGCTTACCTCGCCTCGATGATTTCTGCTGGATTGCGACCCGCTGTCCTAACGTCTACGGCTCACTAGCGGTAGCACTGGCCTTCATTCACAACCGCCCACGTTACTTTGCCGAAATTATGGCGAACCTGCTCTTCTGGATTGGGCCAGATCGTATTATCTACGGAACGGATTTCCCCATCTGGTATCCGCATTGGCAGCTTGATGAGTTTATGGCATTTGAGTTACCAGAGGACCTCAAGGCCGAGTACGGCGTTGACCTTACGATGGAGATGAAGCAAAAGATCATCGGTGGCAATATCACTCGTCTCTACGGTATTGATACTGCCAGTAAAGCTAAGGCGTTTGAGAATGACGAGATTGCTCAGCGCAAACGTGACTATGCCTCGAAACAGGCAGCGGCTGGTACAAGCCCAGGAAGCACAGGTACAGCAGAAGACACGGGTGTAGCAGGAACGGTGTCTCGATGAGTATAGATGTTGAAGCAGTGCGTAAGGTCGCAGGCTCAACACGAGACCCCGAAATTCGCCGTTCGCTTACCGAACTGGGCCTTCTGGATGAGGTGCAGATTGAAGATGGTCAGGTGACTGTACAATTTCACTTGACCAGCCCCCTCTGCCCAACCAAGTTTGCCACCAGTATTGGACAAGAGATTCGGCGACGTGTTGAAGCCATTCCAGGTGTCACGTCATGTCAGGTTGTGCTTCGCGATCACTTTCTGCGTGACAAAATTCAGGAGCGCATTAACGCGAGAGGTAATGCATGAAGACGCTAAGCGCAACTACTGTGCTTAACGGGCGGAGGGAGGGCGAGCTTCTCGCCTTCCCCTCTGTGCGCCGTATGGCTGATATCCTTTTGCTGCGGTGTCGTGAACAGTCATGGACTCGTACCTCAGTAGCGAGTCTTGAACGTTTTCGCACCATGACAGGATATCATGACCTCGAAGCACTCCTGGCACAAGCCCTTGCAGACCCGGCAGTGGCGGCACAGGCTCTTCTGTCTTTCGCCTCTGCTCTTACTCCTTTTACAGATAGTCAAGTTTCCGCTCTTGCAATGGGGGCGAAAATCTGGTTTCGCGTCAATGGCGTTAATGTACCCTGGCGACCCCTTCCAGGTGTTGCCTCTGCCGTAGCATTGCCCAGCGAGACGCATGCAGGACCAGAGCGTATTATCCTTCTGGCACTGATTGGCAGTGGTCTGAGTCTTGCTGAACTACTGCGACTGCGCGTCGGGGACGTAGGTTCACTTGATGGCGAGGGGCGTCTTATTGCTGACACTGAGGCAGACCCGTTAGCGGTACAATATACGCCTCGTCGCGGCAAGCAGGGCGAACGCGTAACATTTTTGACGTATCACACGCGTCAGGCTCTGCTCGCCTCGCTTGCAGAACGGCGTGCTGCTGGCTACTCTGTTGATCTCGATGCCTCGCTCATTGCACAACGCGATGGCTCACCTGTGACCGCATCAAGCGTTCTACGAGCGAGAAAGCGTAGTAAAGCGTTAATTCGAGCGGGAGGCGATGCCAATATCGCACTGTGTCGTACCACAGGTGATTTCTTCCGTACTTGGGGCTTGCCCGGCTCGCGCTTCGTTGGTCTAGAAGATTTTCCAATGGAAGAGTTCATGTAGGGACCAACGAGGCTGTTTAAAAATAATCTAGCAATGTGTGTCAACGAACGGGCGACCACAAGGGTCGCCCCTACCATACACGTTGTTGCTCGCTGTGGAAAGGTATAGTAGGGGCGACCTTTGTGGTCGCCCGTTCCCAAATTAAAAAGTTAAAGAGCATTATCACGTCCTTGTCGGGTGTCAAGATGCTAAGAGGATAGGAGTATCTCATGAAAGCCGTTCGTTTGCATCAGTACCAGGAGCAGCCTAAGATAGAAGAAGTGGACGATCCAAAGATTACAGGCCCACATGATGTGATCGTTCGCATTGGTGGAGCGGGCCTATGCCGTACCGACCTGCATATTATTGAGGGTCAGTGGATTGAGAAATCTGGCGTGACACTTCCCTATACATTGGGACATGAGAATGCAGGCTGGGTGCAAGAAATTGGCTCGGCTGTGAGCAATGTTGCTGTTGGTGATACCGTTATCGTGCATCCGCTCATTACCTGTGGCCTCTGCCGTGCCTGTCGCTCTGGCAATGATATGCATTGTATTAACTCCACCTTCCCCGGTATTTCTGTAGATGGTGGTATGGCGAATTTCCTCAAGACGACAGCTCGTGCAGTTGTGAAGCTAGACCCCAAGCTTGCTCCAAAAGACATTGCCGCCCTTGCTGATGCGGGACTGACCGCCTATCACGCTGTGAAGAAGGCTTCACTCCTGCTGTATCCGGGTACAAAGGTGGTCGTCATCGGTGCTGGTGGTCTGGGTCATATTGGCATTCAGTGCCTCAAGGCTCTTACTCCTGCTAAGATTATTGTAGTTGACAAATCTCCTGCCGCCCTCGAATTGACGCGCAGTTGGGGTGCCGACTATACCATCGTCGCTGATGGCAAACATATAGATAAGGTCAAAGAACTCACGGATGGCAAGGGGGCCGAAGCCATCGTTGACTTTGTTGGCGAGAGTGGAGCGCAACAAGACGCTGTGAAGATGTTGCAACAGGCAGGGTCGCACTTCATCATTGGCTATGGTGGTAATTTGAACGTTCCCACAATCGACATCGTCTCAAGCGAGATAAACTTCATCGGCAACCTTGTTGGCACCTATAACGATCTTGTCGAACTCATGACATTGACCGTGCAAGGCAAGGTCGCGCTGCATACGGCGATCTATCCACTTGATGCCACGCTGGACGCTATTCACGATCTGGAAAGCGGCAATCTACGTGGTCGAGGTGTTCTCGTTCCTGCCTAATATAGGCATCCTTTTGTAGGGACTGCTGTAGTACATCCTGCTACAGCGGTCCCTACAAATTTTGGTTTGAAAATGGTCCGACAAAAAGGGAATACACATTAAATAGGTAGAGATGCTCGTCTTCTTGTTGGAACATTTTCAGGACATCTCCCACGTATAGTAGTGTCTCGAGGGAAGCAGGAAGCAATACAGAAAGGCAGTGATCAATGGCAGAGAGACTCAAAGGCAAGATAGCCTTAGTTACGGGAGCAGGAAGTGGTATTGGGCGAATGATGGCATTGCTCTTTGCTCGTGAGGGTGCGTCCGTGGTTGCAGGCGACCTCAACAATCAAAGCAATGCAGAAACCATCCGCCTGCTTGAAGAGCAAGGTGGAACAGGCTTCGCAGTATCGCTCAACGTTACCATCGCTCAGGAAGTACAAGCGGCGGTGCAGGCAACACTCGACCGCTTTGGCACGCTGAACGTACTGTGCAACAATGCTGGAGTTGGCGAGACACATACATCAATTCTTGACCTGGAAGAGAGCGAATGGGAGCGCGTCTTTGCGATTAACGGAAGGGCGTCTTTCTTGGCATCAAATATGGAGCCGCTACAATGATGAAGTCCGGGCAAGGTGGCTCAATTATCAACACTGCCAGCATCGCGGGCATCGTCGGAAATCCTGGCTACGTAGCCTATGCCTCCTCGAAAGCTGCGTGTATTCATCTAAGCCGGACGGCTGCACTAGAACTCGCTTGCTCTCAAATCAGAGTCAATGCCATTGCACCTGCTTTTACCGCAACTCCTATGGTGGATGCAATGGTCGCGACTCACCGCGATCCAGAGGAAAGGGGTTAATACAGGACCTCCTTCTGAACCCCTTTCTGCAAGAAGTGTTATCGTACTAGATGGAATCTATTTATTGCTTTACGGATGTGTCCATGAGTACGAACCAGTATCGTACTGAAGTCCACTCTTTTGATAGGTGAACGAGTAGGAGATGGTATTGCCTGGATTGATGCCTCCCGCTGTGT
>JAABUX010006893.1_pt1 | contig 13460 bp, 13 predicted proteins | sample 5561851 | NCBI WGS metagenome assembly JAABUX01 (sample SAMN10711883, study PRJNA513361) | rock metagenome | isolation source: Antarctica rocks | place: Antarctica: Victoria Land, Richard Nunatak red sandstone | collected 2016-01-03 | reverse complement strand
CGCGAGGGCGAGCAATTCGCCGGCGCTCACTTCGCGCCGGCCGATAAACAGAAGATCGCCCTGGCGCTCGATCGCTTCGGCGTGCCCTATATCGAGATCACCTCGCCGGCGGCGTCGCGGCGCGCCTTCGACGACGCCTGTATGCTGCGCGGGCTGGGCCTACGTGCCCGGCTGCTGGCGCATGTGCGCTGCGTCCCCGCCGACGTGCGGCGCGCGCTCGACGCCGGCGTCGCCGGTATCAATCTCTACTTTGGCCTCTCGCCGCTGCTCCGTGAGCACGGACACCGCCGCGATGTCGAGGGCATCATCGCCACCGCCACGGAGTGCGCCGGCCTCGTCCGCGACGCCGGGCGCGAGATCCGCTTCGGCTGCGAGGACGCTTTCCGCACCCCCGAGGCCGACCTGCTGCGTGTCTGCACGGCGCTGGACGACGCGGGCGTGGACCGCCTGAGCCTGCCCGACACCGTGGGTGTGGCTACGCCACGCCGCGTCGACGAACTGGTGCGCCTGGTGCGCCGCAACGTGCGCGCCGAGATAGAGTTCCACGGACACGACGACAGCGGCTGCGCCGTGGCCAACGCCCACGCCGCCGTCGAGGCGGGGGCGCGCCTGGTTGACACTAGCGTCCTTGGACTGGGCGAGCGCAACGGCATCACCGGGCTCGGCGCGTTGATGGCGCGGCTCTACACCACTGATCCCGCGCTCGTCCAGGGCTACGACTTGGCGGGCATCCGCGCGCTCGACCGGCTCGTCGCCGGCATCGTGGGTGTCCCCGTGCCATTCAACGCGGTCGTCTCGGGGGCCAACGCCTTCACGCACGCGGCCGGCGCGCATACGGCGGCGGTACTGCGCGACCCGCACACCTACGAGGCGCTCGACCCGGCCGTCTTCGGCGTCGCGCGCACGCTCCACATCGGGCACCACCTCACCGGCCGGCACGCCGTGGCCGGCCGCGCCGCCTCGCTCGGCCTCCTGTTGGAGGGCGCCGCCCTTGAGCAGGCCACGACCGCGCTCAAAGACGCCGCAAGCGCCCGCCTGCTCGACGCCGCCGAGATCGACAATATCGTGATGGCCTATGCCGCTACCCCGCGCCTCGACCCTGTCGCCATACTCGCGACAAACCACTAAACCCGAAGGAGATACTGATAATGACCGGGCACGCCACTCCTCATGACGATAATGGCCCCCAGACACTAGCCGAGAAGATTCTCTCGCACGCGTCCGGTGAGCGCGCCATGGCCGGCGACCTCGTCGTGGTCGAGGTGGACATGGCGATGTCGCACGACTCACTGGCCGCGAGCGTCCGCCAGGCTATGGAGGCGATGGGGACGCCACACGTCCACGATCCCGCGCACGTCGCCCTGTTCGTCGATCACGTCGCCCCGGCGTCGACGGTACAGGTCGCCGAGCAGCAGGCCGCGCTGCGCCGCTACGCCCGCGACGAAGGCATCACCAACTTCTTCGACGCCGGCCGTGGCATCTGCCATCAGCTCATGATCGAGCAGCGGCTGGTCCGTCCCGGCACCGTAGCCGTCGGGGCCGACTCGCACTCCACGCTCTACGGCTGCGTTGGCGCCTTTGGCAGCGGCATGGGCTCGACCGACGTGGCCGTGGCCATGGCGACCGGCCAGACCTGGCTGCGCGTCCCCGCCACCATACGCATCGATATGGAGGGGGAACTTCCGCCCGGCGTGAGCATCAAGGACGCCACGCTGCAACTGGCCGGATGGCTAGGCGCGGCCGGCGCCCGCTACATGGCCGTGGAGTACGCGCTGCCGGAAACGCTGGACCTGCCCGCGCGCATGACACTGTGCGGCATGACCACGGAGATCGGCGCCAAGGCCAGCATCGTCGTGCCCGACGCCGTGACGCGCGGCTACGCGCCCGTCCCCGACTGGCTCTACCCCGACGCCGACGCCGTCTACGCGCGGCGCGAGCGGGTCGACCTCTCCGCGATCGAGCCCCTGGTGGCCGAGCCGGGCTACGTCGACCGCGTGACACCCGTCTCAGCCGTCGGTGACGTGCCGGTCGACGTCGTCTTTATAGGAACGTGTACGAACGGGCGCCTGGCCGATCTGCACGCCGCGGCTGACGTGCTGCGCGGTCGCCAGGTCCACGCGGGGACGCGTCTGATGATCGTGCCCGCCTCGCACGAGACGTTGAGCGCCGCCGCCGCCGACGGCACGCTCTCGACCCTACTGGAGGCGGGGGCCACGTTCGGCACACCCGGCTGCGGACCCTGCATGGGCCGGCACCAGGGCGCGCTCGCCGCAGGCGAGGTCTGCCTCTCCACCGGCAACCGCAACTTCGCCGGGCGCATGGGCTCAGCCCAGGCCCGCATCTATCTCGGCTCACCGGCCGTCGCGGCGGCCACGGCGGTAGCCGGGCGGCTGGCCGCCCCAAGCGAGCTATCAGCAATCAGCCGTCAGCTGTCAGTTGCTGGCGCTCGATAGGCAAGACCAATAACACGATCATCCTTACCAACACTGCCGATCACATCAAAAAGCTGACGGCTGATTGCTGACAGCTGATAGCTAAAGGAGATGACACTATGCCTCGCATCTGGGCATTCGGCGACGATCTCGATACCGATCAAATCGTGCCGGGGCGCTACGCCCCTTACATGACGGGCGAGCCGCCCGCCAAGTACGCGTTCGTGGAGCGTCGCCCCGAATTCGCCGGCGCCGTGCGGCCCGGCGATATCCTCGTCGCGGGTGACAACTTCGGCTGCGGCTCCTCGCGTGAGTACGCCACGGAGGCGCTGGTAGGCTGCCACCTCGCGGCGATCGTGGCGCGCTCGTTCGCGCGCATCCTTTACCGCAACGCGGTCAATCTGGGCCTGCCTCTCTTCGAGGCGCCCTTCACGCGCGACCTGCCGGACGGCGCCGAGGCCGACATCGACCCCGTGACGGGCCGGCTCGTGGTGGAGGGGCGCGTCTACAATCTGGCCCCCATGCCGCCCTTCCAGCGGGATATTGTCGCGGCCGGCGGTCTCGTCCCCTACATCCGCATGCACGGGCGCTTCCCCGGACAGCGTGCGCTCGCCGGCATGGAGGCGCGGCCGTGAACGGGACGATCTGCGCCATCCCCGGCGACGGCATCGGCCACGAAGTCATCCCCGCCGCGGTCGCCGTGCTGCAACACGTCGCCCCCGACCTGCGGGTGGAGTGGGCCGAGGGGGGCTACGAGACGTGGCGCCGCACGGGCGACGCGCTCCCGGAGCGCACGCTGCGCCTCGCCAGGGAGGCCGACGCCACGCTGTTCGGCGCGGTCTCCTCGCCCCTACAACCCACGCCGGGCTACCAGAGCGCCATCCTGCTGCTGCGGCGCACGCTCGATCTGTATGCGTGCGTGCGGCCGGTACGCGGATTAGCGGTCAGCGGTCAGCGGTCAGCGGTCAGCAACGGGCAACACGACACGGTAGGACACTCCCCTCTCCCGCGCACGGGAGAGGGGTCGGGGGTGAGGGCCGTCCCTACCGACCTCATCATCGTGCGCGAGAATACCGAGGGATTGTACGGTGGCGGCGAGGAGTCGGACGGGGAGCGCGCCGTGGCGCGACGCGTCATCACGCGTGCAGCCTCCACGCGCATCGCGCGGCTCGCCTTTGACATGGCGCGCCGCCTGGGCCGGCGCCGCGTCACTATCGTGCACAAGGCCACGGTGCTGCCCCAGACCGATGGGCTTTTCCGCGAGGCGGCCTTCGCGGTGGCGCGTGACTACCCCGAGATCGTAGCCGACGAAGCGCTGGTCGACAGCGCCGCCATGCGCCTCGCGGGGCGCCCCGAGAGCTTCGACGTGATCGTCACGACCAACCTGTTCGGCGATATCCTCTCGGACATCGCCGTCATACATGGCGGCGGCCTGGGCCTCGCGCCTTCGGCCAACATCGGCGAAGCCGCCGCCGTCTTCGAGCCCGTACACGGCTCGGCTCCCGACATCGCGGGTCGAGGCGTCGCCAACCCGCTCGCCTCCATATTGGCCGGTGCCATGCTGCTCGACCACCTCGGTCGCCACGCCGAGGCCATCACCGTGCGCGACGCCGTCGCCGCGACGCTCGCCGGCCCCGTCCGCACGCCCGATCTCGGCGGCGCGGCCACGACAAAAGAGGTAGCAGAAGCAATCAGCTATCAGCTGTCAGCCATCAGCTTTTGTTCGCCCACCGACAGCACTGACAAAAAGCAGACCTTTCAAGAGCTGACAGCTGATAGCTGATAGCTGATAGCTGATAGCTGATAGCTGATAGCTGATAGCTGATAGCTGATAGCTGATAGCTGATAGCTGATAGCTCGTAAAGGAGATACGATGATCACCATGGTCCAGCCAAGATTGCGCGTCGGCGTGCTGCTGTCGCGCGTGCGCGTGGAGGAGAAGCTGCTCCTGACCGAATTGGAGCGGCGCGACGTCACCGTCGACGTGGTCGACGACCGCACGGTCGCTTTCGACCTAGCTCAGCCCCGACGCGACTGGGATGTCGTGCTGGCGCGCTCCGTATCACACTCGCGCACGCTCTACGCCGCGCGCGTGCTCGGCCTGTGGGGTATTCCCACCCTCAACCATCACGACGTTATCGCCACCTGCGGCGACAAGCTGCTGACCACCGCCGCGCTGCTGGAACACGGCGTGCCGACACCGCGCACACGCCTGGCCTTCACCGCCGAGTCGGCCCTTGACGCGGTCGAAGAGACCGGCTACCCCGCCGTTCTAAAGCCCGTGGTGGGCTCGTGGGGACGCTTGCTGGCGCGCGTCAATGACCGCGACGCCGCCGAGGCCATTTTGGAGCACAAGGAAACGCTCGGCTCGCCGCAGCACGGCGTCTTCTATATACAGGAACATGTGCGCAAGCCCGCGCGTGACATCCGCGCCTTCGTCGTCGGCGACGAGACGATCTGCGCCATCTACCGCTACTCGGGACACTGGATCACCAACACCGCGCGCGGCGGCCGCGCCGAGAACTGCCCCGTCACGCCGGAACTCGACGCGCTATGCCGCGCGGCGGCGCGCGCCGTCGGCGGCGGCATCGTCGCGGTCGACGTGCTGGAGAGCGACGACGGCCTGCTCGTCAACGAGGTCAACGACACCATGGAGTTCCGCAACAGCATCGACACGACCGGCGTGAACATCCCCGCGCGCGTCGTCGACTACGCGCTCGCCATGGCGCGCGAGGTTACCCCTCACGCCCACCTCCAGGGCAGTGCCCGTGAAAAGTCTCTCTCTCTCCCCCCCTCCGCCCCCTCCGGGGGAACCTGGGGGGATGCCTCCCCCCAGACCCCCGCCAACCATGGCGCGTGGGGAGAAACGGGCAGGACCATACCTCGACAGTTCACAGATCCTAACTTCCCAGGGCCTGCGCTTGAAAGCGCAAGCCAAAGGCAATCGGGGCAATCGGACGGTGAGTGTGTCCCGTCGACAGTGGAGGTGTCCGTATGAGGGTCGCCATCGCCGGCGGATCGGGCTACACCGGCGGCGAGTTGCTGCGTCTGCTGCTCGCTCATCCAGAGGTCGAGGTCGCCGCGATCACCAGTGAGAGTAAGCAGGGTGATTATGTGCATACGGCGCACCCCAACCTGCGCGGACGCACGGCGCTGCGCTTCAGCGCCCTGGACGACCTCCCGCCCTGCGACCTGCTGTTCCTGTGCCTGCCGCACGGCGCGGCGATGCGCCGAACCGCGCTGCTCGACCATGCCCCGCGCACGATCGACCTGAGCGCCGATTTCCGCCTGCGCCAATCGGCCGACTACGCGCGCTGGTACGGTCACGCGCACGACGCGCCGGACCTACTGTCCGATTTCGTGTATGGCCTGCCCGAACTGCACCGCGCGGAGTTGCGCGACGCGACACGCGTCAGTGGCGTGGGCTGCCTAGCCACGGCCACGATCCTGGCGCTCTACCCATTGCTGCGCGCCGATGTCGTGCGACCCGACCCAGTCGTGGTCGAGGCCAAGGTTGGCTCCTCGGCGGCCGGGAACAGCGCGAATCCCGCCGACCACCACCCCGAGCGCGCCGGCGTGCTGCGCTCGTTCATGCCGGTCGGACATCGCCACACTGCCGAGGTCGAACAGGAACTGGCGGTGGACGGCGCGCGTCCGGTCGTGCATCTCTCGGCCACGGCGGTCGACGCCGTGCGCGGCGTGCTGGCCACGGGCCACCTGTTCCTGGATAGCCCGCTGGAGGAGCGCGACATCTGGCGGCTGTACCGCGAAGCCTACGGCGACGAGCCGTTCGTGCGCGTCGTCAAAGAGCGAACCGGGTTGTACCGCTACCCCGAACCCAAGATTTTGGCCGGCTCTAACTACTGCGACGTCGGCTTCGCGCTGGACAAAGAGCGTGGCCGTGTTGTCGCCCTCGCCGCGATCGACAATCTGATGAAAGGCGCGGCCGGCAGCGCCGTGCAATGCATGAACCTGATGTTTGGCTTCCCCGAAACGCAGGGGTTGGAATTCGCGGGGTTACACCCGATCTAACGCAAGGAGCCTGCGACTGCGGTCTCATGGCAAACCACGGACACTGCGGTGTCAACAACACCCGACCGCGGTCGGCGCTTGTCTGCCATGCGACCGCAGTCGCAGGCTTTAGGGACGCCGAAATACTAATTCATCCCATAACGGCGCTGCTTTAGTTCGCACAGGCGCTGCGTCCCCTGGGAAGCGGGGGAAGCCTGGGATACGCAGGTATTTCGGCGTCCCTTAGAGGAGTTCATATGATCGTCATCAAGATCGGCGGCGGGGGCGGGCTGGACCTCGCGGCGTGCCTGGACGACCTGACGCGGCTGCGCGCCGACGGTGAACCACTTGTCTTGGTACACGGTGGTTCGGGTCCAGCAACAACACTCGGCGAGGAGTTGGGCTATCCCCCCCGCTTCATCACCACACCGTCCGGCATGCGCAGCCGCTACACCGACGCGCGCACGCTGGAGATCTTCACCATGGCCCTGGCGCGGTTCAACACCGAACTGGTGGCCGGGCTGCAGGCGCGTGGGGTCCCGGCCATCGGACTCTCTGGCGTGGACGGCCGTGTGCTGGAGGGGCGCCGCAAAGAAACGGTCGTCGCCATCGAGGACGGCCGGCGGCGCGTCATCCGTGACGACCGCTCAGGCACGGTCGAAGGGGTCAACGCGCCGTTGTTGCGCGCGCTGCTCGATGGCGGCTACCTGCCCGTCATCTCGCCGCCCGCGTGGAGCCCCGACGGCCCCATCAACGTCGACGGCGACCGCGCCGCCGCGCACATCGCCCGCGCGCTCGACGCGCACACACTCGTACTGCTGACCAACGTGCCCGGCCTGCTGCGAGACCGCGACGACGAGACGTCGCTACTCCGGCGCGTCGACGCCGACAATAACGAGGCGTGGGAAGGAGCGCTGACGGTCGCGGCCGGACGCATGCGCGTCAAGCTGCTCGCCGCGCGCACGGCCCTCGACGGCGGCGTCCCGCGCGTCGTCATCGCCGACGGCCGCCAAGAGCGACCGATCACGCGGGCGCTGGCGGGAGAGGGGACAACTATCAGTGGCGAGTGACGAGTGGCGAGTGACGAGAACTAGACACTCGTCACTCGTCACTCGCCACTCGCCACTTAGGAGGAAGATATGGTCACCGCGACGACAACAACGACAAGCGAACTCACCATCGTGCGCGGGGCGGGCGCCGAACTGTGGGACGACACGGGCCGCCGCTACATCGACTGCGTGGGCGGGCAGGGCAGCGCCAACCTGGGGCATTGCCACCCCGCCGTGGTGCGCGCCATCCAGGAACAAGCCGAGCGGCTGCTCTCGTGCCCGACGCTGCTGGGCAACGACGCGCGCGCGACCCTGCTGCGCCGGCTCGCCACGGTCACGCCGCCCGGACTCGACCGCTTCTTCCTGTGCAACAGCGGGACCGAGGCCGTCGAGGCCGCCATCAAGGCCGCGCGGCTCGCCACCGGACGAGCCGGAATCGTCGCGGCGCAACGCGGCTTCCATGGACGCACCATGGGCGCCCTCGCCACGACGTGGGAGCCGCGCTATCGCGCGCCGTTCGAGCCGCTGCTGCCGGAGGTGCGCTTCGTACCCTACAACGACATCGCCGCATTGGACGCGGCCGTCGACGAGACGGTCGGATTGGCGCTGCTGGAGCCGGTTCAGGGCGAGGGCGGCGTACACCCCGCCGCGCCTGGCTACCTGTGCGCCGCCGCCGAGATCGCGCACGCGCGCGGCGCGGTGTTGGCCCTCGACGAGATACAGACCGGTTTCGGGCGCACCGGGACGATGTTCGCCTGTGAGCAGGATGGCGTCGCGCCGGACTTGCTGTGCCTGGCCAAGAGCATCGCCGGCGGCCTACCGATGGGCGCGCTGGCCTTCGGTCCGCGCGTGGAGAGCTTCCCGCCCGGCACGCACGGCTCGACTTTCGGCGGCAACCCACTTGTCTGCGCCGCCGCGACGGCAGTCATCGGAGCGCTCGTCGACGAAGAACTGCCGGCGCGCGCCGCCGCGACCGGGGCATACCTAATGGAGCGGCTCCAAACGATGAATGCGCCCCCAGTGCGCGCGGTGCGCGGGCGCGGGCTGATGATCGGGCTGGAGCTGCGTATGAAGGCGCGCCCGGTCGTGGCGGCGTTGCGCGAACGCGGCGTACTGGCGCTCACGGCCGGCCTCACCGTGCTGCGGCTGCTCCCGCCGCTGGTCATCACACGCGCGCAGTGCGACGACGTGGTGGCGGCGCTGCACGATGTGTTAGTCGATGGTCGATAGTCGATGGTCGATAGTCGGGGAACTGCGACCTGAATAGTATACTGGGAGCAGGGACGGCATAGGCAGGAGGTTATCATGAGCGTGAGCGTCGATACGCGCCACATGCTCGACTATAGGTGGCTACACGACGACCTGGAGGAGGATCTGGTGGGAGCGGATTGGCATCAAGATGCGATACGCGCCCTCTCCACGTCCTTGAAGATGCTCGCCGATGAACGCGGCTGGCCGTGGCATGTGGGCGACCAACTGACCGTGGTAGGCGCAAAGCCGGACGGAACGGATTGGCGGCCTGGGCCCGATATCTCAATACATCCTCGACTTGGCCCGGAAAAACGCCAGGACATCGACGTACGGGTGGACGGACCGCCATCTCTCGTCATCGAAGTGGCGAGCCGGTCCACCTGGGCATACGATGTGAGCGTGGAGAGCATCCGGCGCGGCAAAAGGCAGGCGGGCAAAGCGTACGGCTACCTCAACCTGATGCGTGTCCCCGCATACCTCGTGTTCGATCCCCATGGCGAGTTCCTCGCCGGCCAGATCCGCGCCTGGCGCCGCGTCGGAGACGCGGTCGAAGAGTGGCAGCCCAACGCCGATGGGCGCTACGACAGCCAGGCGCTGGGCATCTCCTTCCACCCCGATGGTCCCCTGCTGCGCGTCTTCGACCCAGATGGGAACCCCGTCCCCTACTGGTTTGAAGCCAGGCGCGAGAACATGGCCCTCCAGCAGAGGATCGCCGACCTAGAGGCGGCGTTAGAGCGGTTGAGGCGACAGGACACTATCTCCTGATCCCTCGTTTCGCCGTGGTTGACATCACCGTGCAACCGGCCTACAATGGCGTCAAGTAGAACGTAAATGATTTACAAGTTACGGTCTACCATTTACATGACCCTTTGTGGGCGGAGGCGACAATGAGCGAACACGGCGACGCGGACAAACAGAGAAAACAACCGTTCAGTAAGCTCAAGGAGCGCGTCGGCAAGGCCAAGGCGCGCGAACGGCGTGAGCTTGACGACCCCAACGACCGCTTCGACAAGTTCACAGGACGGGCGCGCAAGGTGATGGCGCTAGCCCAGGAAGAGGCGACCCGCCTCAACCACAACTATATGGGGACAGAGCACTTGTTGCTGGGACTCATCCGCGAGGGCGACGGCATCGCGGCGAAGGCGCTGGCTAGCATGAACGTCGACCTAGTATTACAACGCGACTTCGGCAAAAGCTTCATGTCACACTTAACATTCGCTATGGCTGCATGATTCAAAAGCATACATGGCACCATCACTAATCGTAGGTGTTTCACCGCGCTACAGATCATCCCTCGTTGTAATACTAGAGCGGGCGCGGGGCGAGGTAGAAAGCATCATCGGGCGCGGCGACCGCATGGTCGTCGGCGAGATCGGCCTGACGCCGCGCGCCAAGAAAGCGATTGAGTTAGCCGTCCAGGAGGCGCGACGTCTCAAGCACCGCTACATCGGCACGGAGCACCTGCTGCTGGGGCTCATCCGCGAGGGCGAGGGCATCGCGGCCGCCGTGCTGGAGAAATGCGGCCTCAACCTGGAGCAGGCGCGCACGGAGGTTTTGGGCATCCTCAGCAACGCCGATCACACATCCAAGGGAGTCGAAACGAAGAACAACGTCGTGACGTGCCGCCTGGGCGATAACGACCTTGACGCCATCGACGCCCTCGTAGAAGCCGGCATCCGTGGGACACGCAGTGACGCGGCATCCTGGCTCATCCATGCCGGCATCGAAGCGAACCGTCCGCTCCTGGAACGCGTCTACGCCACCGTCGCTGAGATCCATCGGCTGCGCGCCGAGGCGCAGGACATGGCGCAACAACTGATAATCGGCGAAACGCCCGCGGACGCGACCGCGCCTCCTGAGCAAGCGAACGACAAGAGCGAGGGGCGCGCATGAGCGGCGTGGTGGTGGCCGCTTCGACCGGCGACGAGAACGTAGACACGCTGCTGCGCGAGGTCATCAACCGTGTCGAACAGGCGCTCCCAGGGCGGATTCGCGGCTACTATGTCGTCGGCAGTCACGCCGACGGCAGCGCCCTACCCGCGAGTGACATCGACCTGACCATCGTCGTCAAGGGCGCCCTTGACGACGATGCGACGCAGGCGACCTGGGCTATTGCTCTGGACATTGTGAATGGTTATGCCGCGTCGCACGCCGTGGACCTGGGCGCCTTCCTCATGCACGAGGCGCGCATGCAAGGGATCGGTAATCCCGCCTTCAAGCTGGCGAGCCTTTTCCTCTACGGGCAAGACATACGCGACAACCTCCCTTTGACATCCAGCGAGGAATGGGCGCGCCAACTCATGCACGGCATGTATCTTGTGACCGGACGCGAACGCGGGCTATCCGCGCTGACCTATCCGCTCGACTACCCTGATCCGCACGGGGAGTTCTATGGCTACGACCACAACACAAAGCCTCACCCCGATGGGACGATGACGCGGGGAACGCGCGGCCTGGTAACGGGAGCGGGTTGGTACGCGACCGCCCTGATCGCCCTGGGGACAGGGCAATACGTGTTACACAAACGCGATGTCCCAGGTTGCTACCGGCAATACGTCGGCGACGAGTGGGCGCCCTTTCTGGACACGCTGTACGCGCGCTGCCGGGCCGAGTGGCGCTATCAACTCCCTGAGCAGCCGGGCGACCGAGACATCCTGCGTGACCTGTGTGAGCGCTATCTCGCGTTCGAAAACCATTTCCTGTCCGCCTACAAAGACTTCGTACTGGCCGACCTGCGAGGCAACGACGAGCCGGCCGTGCGCCAAACGTTGCGCGCACTGCATCGCTTGCCATATAAAGACGAGGATATCCGGATCGCCCTGCAAGACATAGGCGCCCGTGGGACGCTGGAGGCGCGCCAAGCGGCGGCGGACACGCTAGCGTATTATTAAGACATGGTACGAGTGGTCTCACAGGGCAGGTACCGCATCTACGTACGGGCCGAGGAAGGCGTGCGCCACCATCGCCCGCACTGCCACGTCGAATGGACCGATGGCCGTTGCGTGGTTGCCCTGGACACCCTCGACGTGCTAGCGGGACACGCCACGCCCATGGCGCTACATCTCGTCGCGGCGCACTGGGACGAGCTACAAGCGGCTTGGAGCACGCTTAATCCACGAGGAAACGCATCATGACAGAGTCGGCACATTGGTCTACAAGTGGTTACCTGCGGATCGTAACGGCACACTATGACCCTGAATCGGGGAGCGTGGCCGTCGCGTTCGGCGACGGCGACAACGCCGTCGTAGCGACAACGCGATTGACGCCACGCGGACCACGGGAGTTAGATTGGCGGCGTCTGACGGTAGAGGATTCCTCTTACCTACACATCCCTGCCTTACCCGATGCGAACCGCGACGCAGCCGACATCCCCAGTTTCGATATACGCGCCCTATCGGACGCCGAGTTTGCCGCGCACCTCGATTACGCGGCGCGGGAAGCGGCGCGCCGCGTTGGCGAGCGCGTCCGTGTGTTGCGCGAGGCGCGCGGGCTGAGCGTGGAAGACGTTGCCATACGTAGCGGGATCACGGAGCGCCTACTGACGCGCATTGAAAGGGGCCAGCAACGCGACGTCGATTTCCCGGCTCTGGAGCGCATCCTTACCGCCATGGGCTACTCGCTGAAGGATATACTGCCCGCACAGACAGCCGCACTGGTCAAGTAGAGGAGGAGCGTCGTGTCACGGATAGCGGACCAAGAGTATCTGTTGAACAAGCAGTACCGAAACTCCTCGAACTTGCAGGCGCGCATCGACCTACACGCGCGCTTCAGCACGAACACGTACGGCTGGTTCCGCTGGATCTTCGATCGCCTCCAGCTGCCGTCACAAGCTCGTGTGCTCGAACTCGGCTGCGGACCGGGGCTGCTCTGGCGCGAGAACCTGAGCCGCATCCCCGCTGGTTGGGACATCACGCTCTCCGACTTCTCGCCCGGCATGCTCCAACAGGCGCGGGATAACCTCCGCGACGCGGGACGCCCCTTCACCTTCACGCTCGTCGACGCACAGGACATCCCGTTCGCGGACGACAGCTTCGACGCCGTCATCGCTAACCACATGCTGTATCACGTCCCGGACCGCCCACGCGCGTTCGCCGAGATCCGCCGCGTGTTGCAACCCAACGGGCGTCTGTATGCCGCGACGAACGGTGAAGCCCACCTCCAGGAGTTGGAAGCGTTGCTGCCGGAAAGCAGGTTCGACTTCAGCCACAATACGTTCGGCCTCGAGAATGGCCGCGCACAACTCGCGCCGTGGTTCCCCACCATCACGTTGCACCGCTTCGACGACGCGCTCGTCGTTCCCGAGGCCGATCCTCTCATCGCGTACCTGCTCTCGATGCGCGCCGCGTCCGACCTGGACGACGCGGAGCGGGCGGCTATCGCCGAGCGCGTGGAACGGGAACTGGCGGCTCAGGGAGTCATCCGCATCACGAAAGATAGCGGCCTCTTCGAGGCATGGGCGGAAACGCTGGATACATTTGCATAGAGGTATGCAATTATACGCTTGAAAGGAGTACATCTATGGCTGGTGACTATGCCTCTATCGATATTACCGAGGCTCCTCCGCTACCAGAATTGGTCGAGGAAGTGCGGCGTACGAAGCGTCCGCGTGTGCTCAGGAGCGTCAATGAGAACGTCGCGATTATCGCACCTGTCAAAAGACCGGTGCGCCAAGGCGGCAAAAGATTTAGCGAAGACGACCCGTTCTGGGAGGTTGTGG
>JAABUX010006888.1_pt1 | contig 13468 bp, 24 predicted proteins | sample 5561851 | NCBI WGS metagenome assembly JAABUX01 (sample SAMN10711883, study PRJNA513361) | rock metagenome | isolation source: Antarctica rocks | place: Antarctica: Victoria Land, Richard Nunatak red sandstone | collected 2016-01-03 | reverse complement strand
AACACGTCCTGCGCACTGGGGATCGACTCGCCGTCGCTGAAGTTCCAGCCCACCCGGAAGCTGGTCACCGTCGTCTGGCAACCAAGCAGACAGTGCGCTACCGTCAGACTGCTTCAGCGGAGCTAAAAAAGCTAAAACCGAGGACACCACGATTCTCTGGAGAGCTACCCATCGCCAGACTAGTTCGCTGCTCGAGTATAACCGTAATGCTGAGGTGTCCGGAGTGCGCAGATGCTATGCACAGCACGGAATCTTGAAGTGAAACACATCATGCAGTGTGCACCCTGCAGAGGCATGACAAACAACGCGTCCACACCGCTGGAGATGTGTTTTGGATGCTGAGAGACCCGACGAACGGCACGGAGGACGCGTTGGCGCTGCTGCCCTGCAGCAGCTTGGCCTCGTAGTCGACCGTCACGGCGCACTGGCTGCTGACCGCCTCGGCGCTCGGTGCAATTGCCTGCCACATCCCAACGGCATGGCCTCAGCTCTGGCGCTGTCGTTAGAGTCACAGCGTTACCCAGAGGGCTGTCAGATACCAAACGACAACGTGAGCATCAGCTTCGCGGGCCTTGCATGCGGAGCCTCTGATGCGGGATCAACAGCGACATGAATGTCGAGTGTTTGAGCGAAAGGTGCTTGCCTCAGCAGCGGGCGCGGGTGCTTGACCCCGCGCCGCCGGCAACGCGACGCCTGCAGCGACGGCCAGCACAAGCAGGACTGTGTGCTGCCAGCGCGCGCTCGCAGCCCGCTGTCGTGACCCGCAGCCTTTTGTTTCGTAAACATTGTGCCGCCTTCGTAGCCCGCTGCGACCCCATTGGTGCGCATGCTGACACGGCGGCTGCTGTGCAACCCGCCCTCCTGCACTGCTGCTGCGAGCAACGCCTCCACCACCCTCGGTCTGCGCAGACGTGCCTGCCCTGTGAGTCAATGCCCTGCTGCTGGTAGAGTGCACCTCGCAGGAAAGCATCAGGTTCGCACCATGCTGCAGCCGAGCCGCGCATCACGGCGGGTCATCGACCGTCCGATGATCTCGGCTGCGCCTCATGCAGCCTCTGCTGCTGCGCTGGCTGTGAGGCTGCGAGGCGGACCGGAGTGGGCAGCCGGCAGGACGATGGGATCTGAGTCGAGACAATAGAGGTGAGTACAGCAGTAAGGGACAGGATGTACGCAGGGGTTCAGCCCTCTCCTCGCCATCGGCAACCAGCCTGACTGTGCCAAGGCTGGGGCCTCGGCATAATGCCTGGGACACGTTTGTGTGAGCACACCATACAAGAGGACATGTCTTGAATACTGCTTCAGGCCTCAATGCATCCTTATTGGCACATGCAAGCCTAGGCCAGCCTTGCTGTCGTGTGTAGTGCTAACAGCGCTTGCTTCGGCTCACAGCAACTGTAATTGTGTGTGCGCCTCTTGTCATGCTTCTCATCACATGCGTGCAGGCAGATTGGTCCAGCATGGCAAGTCCGACGCTCACCTGTCACTTCATGTGCCGTCACATGCCGATGCGCTGTGATCCGGAGCGCTACGCATCGCAAGCACAGCTCACAACCGCTGCCGATGCAGCCCCATCCGTTACGCTGCCGTCCTCTTCCACAACCTGAAGTGGAAGGGATCCTGGCAATTGTATCTGACGCACGCATCGTGCACAACATCAACACCGGCGAGTGTCCGTGCTCCTGATCAACCGAGGGTTGCCAGAGTATCTGCCGCTCCGCCACCAAGAAAGTCAAACATAGATTCCGACGGCACACGAACTACGCAATTAGCCTCCATTCAGACCAGCCTCTCTTTTGAGTTCTGTGTCAGCATGCGTGCCGTGCATGCGTGATCGCAGCGCAGCAGGATCACTGCTGACCATCAATCGTGGTCTTTAGCCTCGCAGTCAGTGTCGCAGTCAGTGTCCGCATGCTCGGGGAGCAAGTCAGCGAGCGATGCGCGGAGGAATACGTGCGCTGGTGAACAGAGCCGCGAGCCTCCTCAAAGCCGCTGCGACCCCTGGCGTCGCCGCCCCTCGCTGCGCTCCGGCCTCCCCACCGCCAGTGGAGGCATCCCAGCAGGCGGTTCACCGAGCCTTCGGCGGGTTCTCCAGGAGCCATGGAAGTGTCAGGGACGGCACACTCACATGCGCAGACCTCCCCTGCCCGCACGGAACCAGCGCTAGGCGCTGCAACACAGCGATGCCAGCAGCTTGGTTCGGACAGCACGACATGCGGAGTGCATTCACAGCGACTGCGCTGCATCGCGGCAGGGCACTCAGCAGTGAGGCATGGCCGTCTGCGGCGCTGCAAACGGCCTTGCTGGCCGGACTGCACAGCAGCGCAGCGGCACGTGATGACGATGACAGGAGCCAGCGCGGGAACTTGCAGTCGGAGGTGCACGCGGCGAAGCAGCAGCTCCAGCAGACCGGCGCGACGCCTGCGAGCGGCGCGTCAGCAGGCGGCAGCAACGACGGTGCGACCTCTATTGCCCTTGGCCGCAGACCGCGTTCGCCTTGAAGTTCATATCATGTATTCAAGGGTCTTCTGCTTCGTCGCTTTGGCGACATGCAAAATGCTAGGACAATGACAATGCAGCGACACGTCTCTGCGATGAAGCAGAGGACCGCAAGGTAAACTGCGTCGCGTTCCGGAATATGCTGGGACCTGTACTCCATGCCCGGTATTCCGGATCATGCATCAGGTGCCGACGTCGCGCAGGGAAGGACACGGGCCCCAACCTGGCGAGGATCGTGAAAACCATCCGCAGCACCAGGCTGTCGGGCAACCACATGTCGCCGTCTCAGCACCACAAATGGGAGGTGCGGCATTGGTAAATAATGACCTCCTTCTCCGTACGGCGCGATGGCTGTGTGCTCTCCCTGGAACGCTGTCCGCCAAACCCGTCTGGGGGCAGCGTGTCTGGGTGCAGTGCGCCACCTCTGGCAGATGCTGAGGAGCGCGATCACGGCTGTCGACATGTTGGACGGTCGCTGTGTGCCCTCCAGCACCTGAAGATCGGTCCAGCAACTGCTGTGCCGCTTGCAGGTGTTGGAGTTCGATCCCGAGGGGAACATCACCACCAGCATGGTAACGCCCGCGATGCTGGGTCTGCAGCCGCGCGACGTGTCGCTGTTTAAGACCACCGCGGGGCCCGGCAAGCAGCGGGCGACGATCACCGTGCGCGAGGGGCGCATCCTGTTCCGCAGCGAGCACTGCCAGGCCATAGTCGCGCCCGACCGCGCGTACCTCTTCCCGAACCGGTGCGATGGTCCAGCATTGTTGAGATGGTCAGCATTGGTGGGCAGCAGATTTGCCCCTCGTCGGCCTGCGATTATGTATTCTCCATGACTGCATTTGGACCAGCAGAGTTAAGACCCCGCATGCTGTCCGCTGCTGATCAGGTTGCTCGAGCTGGTTGAGTGCCGCACACACCTTGGCGGCACACATGCGCCAAGCTTCCAACTCATCAAACATCCGATGATATATAATACTGTGCTGCCAGCTGCCTGGCGCCCCTTAGGTCGAGCATGACAGAGCAATGCAAATCCAACCGTGTCCTTGGGCCATGTGCTTGGTTTCAATGGAGTTGCTGAACAGACTCATATCGAGTTCACAGAAACACATGGCACTCCAAACTCTACTTATGTAGACGTAGAAGTTTGGTCCCTTAGAATTTATGGTTCAGTAACGTTGGTCATAACCTTAATCTGCTGTTTGTGCGGGGACGCGTAGGCGGGAGAAGGACACAATGGCGCTGGCGGCGACGATCAGCCTGAACATCACAAAGCAGGCGGAGGCGATGCTGTTCGAGCTGCGCGTGCTGGAGTGCCTGCTGGCGGACACGGTGCAGTACTTCGAGGCCCGGGCGCACCGCCTGGAGTTCCTCATGGAGAGCGTCCTCACCGAGGCGCGCCCTGCGGGGTCCCCTGTCCCTGACGCAACAGCCTGGGAGTCAGTCCTGGCCAGCTCCGCGATGAGAGTCAAAATTGTAGTAAGTTTATCGCTCACGCTCCCTCTCCCTCATGGAACCTAGCACCAAACAATGCTGCCCGTCCTGACCGAGGCGCGCCTGCGCGCTGTCTTTTCCTGAAAAGCCTCAGCGTCTAATGCGAGGCTCAGATAGTCTAGCGCTCACGCTCCCTCACACAGCTCGCTTCTAGCAGTGCTGTCCAATGAAGCGTGAGTGTCATGTGACTCCCCATGTTGATCCCTGCGTGTGCAGGTCCGCGGCTGGAACAAGATACCCATGGAGCATGCTGACACCAGCCTTCCCGACGAAAGCGTACCATTGCAGGCACCTGCAGTCCTCACCGGCGAGCTTTGTGCGCAGGTAATGCGGGTGCTGCGCAACAGCGGGCGGGTCAGCTGGCGGAGCATGCTCAGGCAGCTCCCGCAGCAGGTGGACCTCCAGCGGCTGCTGCCCATCCAGAGGTGCGGCGCGGATCCTTGCCTTGAATCACTCCAACCCTAACTCTAGCCCGCCACCCGTGCAACATCACCCAACTCCATGTCAGACCTCACCACATCAGCAGCCATTTACACAGTAGCGCACCACAGCTAGGATCACAGGTTTGCGCATAACACCTGTTACCCTGCGATATGCCCTGTCTGGGTCACCATCGCACGAACGCGCAGGTTCGTAGCTGCTGCCGGTCGTCGACGGGCGTAGATCACTCGCCTTGTGCCGGGAGTTGCGTGTTGTGGCGTTGGTCCTCGATGCATTTTGGGTATCGTCAGGGTGTCATCTTGAGTCCATCTTGAGATCGTCTTGAAAGCATCGTGGAACACATTTGCATGAAGACATGACGCCATGTGCGCCTGACGGCCCAAGATGCCCACAGGATCCTCAGTCTGCATTCCCAGAATGATTGCTAATGTCTGCATAAAGTTATATGAGTGCCGACGCGGTGCGACAGGCAGGAGCCTTAATACACACCTCCCTGATTGCTAGCATGATGCGCATGAACAAGACCGGGAAGGCAAACCTCCTGAATTGCTGACATCATACCCTGAGCAGGAGCCTGACGGAGATCAAGGCGGACGTGAAGGAGACGCGGGAGGCTATCAGCGCGGTCGCCAACGACGACGGCGCCCTGGCGGAGCTCTGCCTCACGGAACGCCACGGCGACGAGACGCCCTGGTGCGGTGGTCCCTGCCCGCTGTGGCTCACAGGCAAGCTCAGCTATGATTTGGGAGGGAGAAACCAAGCGCCTCGAGCCAGGCAATTCGAGACATTCTTTTGCCAACATCGGCTGTGCCAAGTAGGGAGCCTGTCTGCAGGGCAAATCCCTGTGCTGGGTTTGCAGGACAGGTTCCTCTCCTTCACAGTAGGGGCTGGTGCTCAGGGATCAGGGTCTTCAACATCAGTGACCGGGGTTCGGGTTGGGCTGAGCATAGGTGTTTGGGTCCATCATCTGGATGATGCATTTGCCACCTTCGGCAGGCACACGGGCGACAAGCACTCGGAGGGCATGTTCGCGGCGGCGGCGCTGCTGGAGAGCTACCTGCGCCAGATCCAGTCCATCGAAGGCAACCTGCGGGAGGCCGACGAGAACATCGACACCGTCCGCGAGGTGCCCGCTGCTGCTTACCGTCAAACCTTGCACTGCATTCTGCTCTATTGTGCTGCCGTGCCGCATGCTGTAGGTCTATTGGCGCATAGGACCCGCGACTGTCTCCATAATGGACCGTGCTTCCTGTGTTCCAGATTGCGACCGTAACTCAACAGTGCCAGCGTTCGTGCCAGACCGGCACTGTTCGTGTTTGCTCCGGTACCGTGCAGCCCATCGCTGTTTTAGATGTATGGCAGGCCGACATGATGTGTCCGAGATGATCGTCACCCGCATGCAGATCTGGCATATGAGCCTGGACAACACGCGCAACCGCACGCTGCAGACGAACCTGACCATCAGCATCGGCAGCCTGGCGCTGACGACGGCGACGCTGCCGGCCGCCATCTTCGGCATGAACCTGCACAGCGGCTGGGAGGCGCGCTGCCAGGCTGTTGAAAACGCTTTGTCTATTGATTGCTGTACCAGCGTCACTCCGGCATCGCAAATGAGTTCAGCAGATAGTAGGCACCTTCGAGGGCAGTGGCCTGCGGTCCAGCATTGACTGCACAAGCCTCAGCTTCCTCAAATTCGTACCAGTTGCCTAAAGTGGCTGTTGCAAGGCTGGTAATGAACTTCCAAGCTTTAGCAGGGGGCATAAGCTCACGTATGACGAGCCAAACCATGCCAAACAGTGGGACACCTCCCCTGTTTCCAGTGAGCACAGCACTTGACACGAATACCTGTGCACGCAGCAATCGCCGAACATGCTGTGGCTGGTGTCCGCCGGCTGCTGCGCGCTGTCCGCCGCCACCTTCCTCGCCGTCTTCGCCCTGTGGCGCATGCTGCCCAACAAGGCCCACGACCGGCAGGCACGCGTCGCTACAGCTGCACCACCGCCCTATCGTGAAGTCCGTCTGCGTCGCTCATGGCTGTCGTGCACACGGAAGACAAAATTCCATGTCAGACTCTCGCGTCTGCAGCCCCTCCTCTGCAGACCGATGCGCAAGCTGAAGTGATGCGTTAGCTTCTAAGGCAGGCTGTTACACTTGTGTCGAGGCCTGAAATTTGAAGCCGCACCCCCCGTGCATCGGCCTTGCAGCGGGTCCCGAGGCTGAGAATCCACTGCAATACACTGCGGCGCAGGTTAAGGACCTGCGCGCCATCCGGGACCTGCTGGACCACCACATGGACGACCTGGACGACGTCTTCGCGATGCTGCGCGAGCACGGCGTGGACGGTGCGCTCTCGACGATGACGTGCAGCACAAGTCCCGCTTGTGCCGTGCGAGGCGCACCCTTATGCGGCTGCCTGATAACCATGATAGTTGCGTTTGTGTCCCTTGCTTGTCCATGTCAAGGTACAGGGCGGCGCCCTTGGCTGCACATACAGCGGGCTGTATGATGCAGTGTTGGCTTTCCCAGCAGCTTGATGATCTGCTACGCTGTATGGTAAGTGTAAACAGGGCCCTGCTGCTCACAGCAGGCTCGGTGAACCACAAGGAGTTTGCCCGGATGGTGAGGGAGGTGCTGGGAAAGGGCGGCTCGTCGATGACGTCGGCCGAGATCGACCTGCTCTTCCGCGCCCTCGACAGCAACAAGTGCGCTGCAGTGCCGTGGCACACCGCAACTCTGCGCGGCTGCATAACGATCCATGCTCGGCAGTGCCGAGGGGTTTTAGGTGAGGTTTTGCTGCGGCAGACTTGCGCCTGCCTGCATTGAGAAAAGCCATCGCTGGCTGTCGCACAACCGAGCAGACAAGTCTGCCGCAGTCAGACACGCTTACATACCTCAGCTACTGCCGGGCTGGGCTACCTAGGACGCTCAGACTAGCTCAGCTCCAGACGTGATTGCTCAGCTGTAGCCCCGTTCGCTTAGCAAATGTGCTGTTTTATCCCAACGCATGAGCTTACGGTGAGCAGTGCAATGACCTCTGTCCAGCTCCGGTCCTGCGCAATCGGACCATCCTGCGTCTGCTCTTTGCGCAGGGACGGGTTCCTGCGCAACTCGGAGAAGCTGCGCGGCGAGCTGCGCCTGTGGACGCCGGAGCTGGCGCCGCACCAGCAGTCGCCTTCGGCGCCGGTGTAGCAGCTGCCACACCCAGCCTCAGGAGCCTCCGGAAGAAATTTATTGCAGCGATGGGTAGAGGCAATGCTGTTGGCTCTGCCGCGGGACCGCTGGCAAGACCGACCGACAGTCCCGGGACATGACTGCTGATCGCGAGATGCCGCAGTGAACAGTCCAGGTCAGTGTTAGCGTCGCTGTCAGCGCTGTGCACTAGCATTCGCTGTGGCACGCAGTAGCTTGGCAGACCAATGTGAAGCAAGCAGGCTGCACGATGCGTGAACATGAGTGCAAAACGGGCACAGCTGTTTTGTATCAAGGCATGGTGAACACGACATGCGGCTGCAGGCTTGGTCTTGGAGTAATCTGCATACTGTTGTTGTGATTGGCTATTGCCTGCAGGTACGGAATTTGACAGCCACCATAACTCTCTAGTGAAGGGCCACAGCCCTTGTCGCTATCAGTCGCTGCCTATGTAAAAGATAGATGTTGCCGATCCCAAAGCACGAGGTTTCAATGACCACCTGGCGGCTTCGCCAGGCAGCTGAGGCAGTTGCATACGCTTGTTTCGAAGCAGTCGGTGTAACACAGGATGTGTTACCACCCAGCACGGCCCGACAAGGACAGCACCGGTATGTCAACGGCTGACTGTCCACAAAAACGCAGTTGCGGTGCTGTCAGGGGCAGCAGCAACAGCAGCAAAGCCTCAACAGCTACACATGCCAGGCTGTCATCCCCGCTCAACGGTCGAATCCCTCAACGGTCTCGGGCTTGCTTGCGTCCTGAGGATACTCGACGCCAAGGTGCTCCTGCTCGCGCAGCTTGTCGCACACTTCCATCAGCATCACCTGCGCCGCAGCATTGTCATCACACAGCATAACTGCGGGGTTCCCCGGCCGCGCACAACGCTGCTGCGCAGCTTTACGTCAGCATCTGGCACATCTGCATCTAACAAAATGAGCGCAGCGGACGACGGGCGAGTCATGATACAGCTTCCGAGGCAGGCTATGGCATTGCCTCGGTCTGTTGCCCATCTGAGTCGCAACTCGTCTCCCACCAAGCGCTAGCATGCGCCGCTCATGCTGCAAGAGAGTATGCCACTTGCAACGAGCCGGACTGCAAGACAACGCTCACCGTCTCCGCGTGGCTGATGTCGGCCATCTCCTTGCGGCCCTTGAGCACGGCGCTGTGCACCGCCATGGCCTGCCAGATGAAGCCCCCGCTGCCGCCGAAGTTGAAGCCGCCTTCCTCCTCGCCGTGGTCGATCTCCGCCGGCTTCTCCGGGTTCGGATACCGCAGCTCGTGGGTTTCCTCGCCGCTCTCGCCTGTCGTGCACTCGCATAATCAAACAAATTATACGTTCTTTACTTGATTAAAATGAACAGTTTAAGACTCATATTTCAAATTAACTCATATAATGCGCAACAACTTCAATGATCAAAGCAGTCGTCTCCGAGGCATGTATGTCAACAGACGCAGTGCTGCGCTCAGCCTGCGTCAGCCGAGTTGTCGCCGCGCTGTCCTCAGCAGACGGCGTTTCGTGCTACAAATGAGGGTTGTGTGCATCTCAGCTGCCACTGATGCATTGCATGAGCTCGACGTGAGCGGACCAGCACCGACCAGCCTGCGTCTAGACGTGCCAGGGTGACAACACAGCCTTGGCAGGTAGCAAGCGCACCGTTGAGGACGAGCGTGATGGACTCCGGGTTGTGGGCGCGGTGGTTGATGTGTATCCTGCCCTTGGGCCCGTAGATGGTCGCGATGATCGGCGCGTCCATCTCGATGCTGTAGTACAGGCTGGCGAACGCCGAGTGGCCGTACCTGCGGCGGAGGCATGCGACTATGCTTGCGCGCCTGAGCAGACCACGTCCCCATACACACGGCGTGAAGCTGCAACGTCACATGCGCAGCATGTTGTGCTCGAGTGTCACCAGCTCGGAAACAAATTATATGAGAAGCGCGCAATAGCGTGAAACATTGAAGTTGTCACCCTCATGACATGGCACGCTCCAACTGGCATCGCATGACCGACGCGAGGGCAGCCACAAGCAGTGCGTTTCCAAAGCTGGTTATGTCTGAACTGGCTCGTGACGTCCTACGGTTTGGCATGGCTTCATTCCGGGACTGGCCACGCACTTGAGGTTGACGCAGCCGGCGACGTCGACGCCGTTGTGGGAGATGGCGCCGTAGCCGTTGACGCCGGACGGCTTTTGGGTGCCGAACGCCCAGCTGGCGATGGTGATGACGTACATGCCGCAGTCCAGCAGCCCGCCGCCCCCCATCTCCAGCGTGTGCAGCCGCGTCACCTGCTTGAGGGTCAACACTTGAGGGTCAACATTTGAGTTCTGTTGATGGTGTGGATCTAGAACACCCATTGAAAAATAGAGTCAGGGTCAACAATCAAGATTAGGGGTTGAGTAGACTCCAGAGTCGGGGTCAGGGTCAGGGGCAGGGTCAGGGTCAGGGTCACGGCTTCATCAACGTTTTTTTCAGGAACAAGGAAAACTCGGCGGTCAGGTGAGCAAGGTCGCATCAGATCTCATCAACGTTTTTGAGAACAAGGAAAGCTCGGCGGTCGGGTGAGCAAGGCTGCTTGTGCTCACAAGCCACACCCTCATCGTTCTCAACAGTGAGCCTCTGTCCCATGATGTACATATCGCGCTGTCATGAAATCCTTCGTCTGCTCATATTTCGAGGTGCATCGGGCACATTTGATGGTGCTGGGATGCTCACATTGGGTGGACATACACGAGGTCAGTGATCCAGTGACACAAGCATCACAGCGTGCGCACCTCTTCCTCCATCTTGACAAAGATCTGGGCGGTGACGTAGTTGACCGGCCCAATGACGTCGGCTTCGATCAGCTGCCTCACCCTGCATGTGAAGCAAACACACACGCTATGCATACGCTCAGCCTAGCCAAGGTGCGCCATGCCGTGCCGGCGACATCGTCGGACACTGTTGCCACGCTGCGAATCCCCATTGGCCGCCTGAACAGGCACCGTTACGCACTTCTGGGTGGCCGGGAACCAGCGCGTCCAGAGTCCCTCCGTCAGGAACAGGTCCTTCTCCTTGGCCTTGTCGATCATCTGCCGCGCCAGTCCCGAGTTGACCTGCGGGATGAGCAGGCGCGCTGAGCAGCATGGGTCGGAGCCTGGGGCCACCGCTTCTTATAAATGTCTAAATTTTATTGACGGTTTATTATATTTTGCAATAATAAGAAAATAATTTGGGTTCATCTAGCCGCTGCTTCGCTGACCAGTGATGGATTATTACTTGGCCACCGGAGCAGCCAACGTGAGGTTGCTTCACGCAATGCACCTTGAACAATGATACACATCACAAACATGCGGCGTGGTGCAAGGGGTCAGATCATACTCTAGGGTCAGATCTGGGCCAGCAGCAGCGCCAGGACCCGGGCAGGGGTCAGGGTGAGAGTCGAGGGGGTCGGGTCAGGCTCGGAGAACAGGTGAGGGTGCAAGTCAGGGTCTGGGCCCACGCTCACCGCGATGGGCTTTTCACACAGCACGTGCTTCCCGTGCTCCAGCATCAGCGCGGTCGTGTCCTTGTGCGTCGTGTGGATGGGGTTAACGTAAACCAGGTCCACGTCGGGGTTCTGCGCCACTTCCTCGTAGGATCCGTGTGCCGCCTTGCCGCCTGCACGCGAGCGGCCTGACAGTGAGCATTTTTGAAAAGTCCTGATCATCGTACCGACCGGCCAGCAATCCGGCGTGGTTAGAACAGGTGTTGCTGACCTGCCACCGCAGAGGCAATCACTGGTCCCAGCGACCCGAGCGAGTTCACAATGCGAGCATGTCGGTGCCAGCCAGCGAATTCCTGCGATGACACTGAGCGGGATTGCAGCGACAACTGCGGCCACTCTACATCCCGAGACGTACGAGATGCCAGCAGGCCGGAAGCTGCGGTGACGAGCGGTCCATGGATTCAGCTCCGGCGCAGGTCGGTCTTATTTCTCGATCAGCTACCACGGCTCACTCAGAACCTCGCTATCGTACCCTTCACCACAGCAGGGAGCACGGGGCGTGAGGGCGCACCGTGCTGCGACACGAAGGCTTTGGCCTTGTCCTCGTCCTCCCGCGCGCCGACGGCCTGGATGGTGACCCCGGGGATCATGCTGGCGACAGCCATCATGTCGGACGCGATCAGGCCGGTGCCCGCCACGCCCCACCGCAGCGGCCGGTGCACCGCCAGCGCCCACCTGCGAGGACGATTTTGCTGTATCGGCTCAGTATTTGTGGCCATCGTAGGTCGGCTCTGTTGGCAGCCTCATGTGCCGCGGTCCGATGTCGCGATGTCGGTGGCAAGAAACACGCTCGACTTAACCTCCGTGCCGCAGCTAGGTGCTCATCGAGACAGGGCTACAGAAACCACCTGATACAGTCATATAGACAGGGCTCCGCAGACCACCTTACACGGTCTGAAAGGTTGGATATCCAACAAGGCTGTAGTGACACAGGGGGTTTGCGGGGAGCGCACTTGGAGCTGCTGCCGACGGGCTTGCCGTCCTCCATGCGCGTGTCAGCCGGCACGTAGTAGATCGTCTCCCGCAGCACCTCCTCGACCTGCACCAGTGTCGAACTGTTTTTGTGCAGCTGTGCACAGCGGCGGCCAGCAGGTGCCTTGCGCGTCCTGTCCAAATCGAAACAGCCCATTTGCCAACCAAGCTGGACGACCGGCACAAGGCTGGCTCGAGCGTGGAACTGGCAGGCTCTGCGTAACCAGGCCGCGCAGTAGCCGGTGGCCATTGCTCACACATCTCGCATTATGTGCATGTGGCGTGACACCTGGTAGCCGGCACATGGCAAGACGGCCAAATGCTACGCTTTGTGGCGAATGCCGTGCTGAAACTTTTTTAATTTTGTTAGTCAGCAAATCATTTTAGTTTATCTGTTAATCTAAAGCTGCTAAAACTCAGAAAAGTCTAATGTTAGCCACAGCGCACCTCGCTGGTGCCGCTGCCGCTGGTGAGCTTGTAGCCGCCGTCCGCGACGTGCCGCGAGATGTCCTCAGCCACCAGACCCTCGGGCTCGGTCTTCAGCACCTCCCACACGGCGGCGCGCAGCGAGTCCTTGCCGCCCCACATCGGCCTGTCATGGCAGCAACACAACCCTTCGTTCTGGTGCTGACTGGCGGTGACATGTTCGCTGCTGTCACCCGCAGCAGCGAGGTCACAGCGCGTCTGAAAGCATCAGGAACACGGATGCTGCGGCGCTGTGGTACTTGCAGTGTGAACACTAGTGATGCAGAGCTAAGAAGCTTATCCATGTGTAGTGTACGTGTCATGACCAGGATTCAGCTCGTGCACATGTGCGGTGGCATGGGCGGCGCGCACAGCTCATGGGCGTAGGGGTTGGGCAGGTCGGCCGGAGCCAGCTTTGGCGTGGGCGCCATGGCCTTGTCTGCTGTGGCTGCCGCGCTGAGTGCTTGCAGCGGGGGCGGGCAACTCTTTCTGGAGCTCGCGATGTGGAGCAAGGGGGACCACGATCGAGGTTGTGGCGCGCTGAAACTACGTGCTGATGCAGCGAAGAGCCTGGCAGCCTTGCGAGAATGGCACGATGCGTCGCATGCCTTTGTGCACAGCCGAAGCCCGTCGTCACCGCTTCAGGACAGCTCCCTCAAACAGATCCTTCAGCGTCCAGATCAAACGATCCCACAGCGGATCCGGCTGCAGCATCTCTGCTCTGTCGCTCTGCGCCAGTGAGTATGAGCATGGCCTAACAGCAACACGGTTCCGCTCACACTGCCGCTCACCCACCAGGCAGGGCGCAGCGACCGCAGATCGTTCAGCCTGTGCAGCGGGGGCTGAAGAACGTGTGCGATTCGTGACTCCTGACAGAACGTGCTGTGAATCGTC
>JAABUX010006887.1_pt1 | contig 13471 bp, 12 predicted proteins | sample 5561851 | NCBI WGS metagenome assembly JAABUX01 (sample SAMN10711883, study PRJNA513361) | rock metagenome | isolation source: Antarctica rocks | place: Antarctica: Victoria Land, Richard Nunatak red sandstone | collected 2016-01-03 | reverse complement strand
TGCAGCGGTAACCGTACTGCCAATGGGACTAATGTCCTCTTCTATCGTGCTCATCGCGTCCACTCCCCCCTACATCTCCTATCGCTTCTTATTACTCGAATGTATCATTTTTGATAATGTCTTGCAATCCTCGTATCCGTCGGCCGTTGCCGTGATCCGTATCCTTGTCCTCTGGTTATCGCTTATCTGGTGGGGCATCATGACCCGCGGCGCGAGGAGGCTTGCGCGGATACGCATTCATGCGCTCCTCAAAATCCTGCCAGCGCGCCTTGGCGATAGCGATATCCTCCTGGGGAATTTCCCTATCGCGCTTGTTGATGATGTGCAGCAGGATAAACAAGTTGCCCGAGCGCCGATACAAGATGCGATAGAGCGTGCGTCCATGATGACAGCGCGGTTCCCGTAGCTGCCCGCTAACCTGAGAGGAATGTGGGAACACGAGCGGCGGGTCGTGCGGGTCGAGTCCGTTCAAGAGAGTGACCTGCGCGTCGATGCTAAGTTGATGATCGATGCGTCGCTCCATGATGTATTGGTTCACCGGCTCGTTGCCAGTGGGGTCACGATAGTACACCACTTGGGTCGGCATCTCGTCACTCCTCGATACGGCGCATCAACGACATGCATCGATAGTCTACTGGAAATGTACGCCGTAGAAACACTGACTCACACCACGACCACAGCAAACGTCGCTGAGACGCGGCGGCTCCTATATCATGGAGGTATGCGCAACGATACGGATAGCGACACGACACAGGCTTCTATGGGCCAGCCCTACGACGACGAATATCTACGGCAAACCAGCGGAAGCAGGGCGCTCTCCAATCGCACCCTGCTGATCATTATGGTCGCCTTTATCGTCATCGGCGCGGTCGCCCTCGGCGGCCCCGTCGTGGTAATGATGTTCCACCATTAGGCAGGGTCAACCCTCATCCCCAACCCATGACGACTGGACCCTCGGCCCTCCCCATGCGGATAGACCGTCGACTCAGGGGGTAATCAAGGAGTCCGTGGACGCCGCATGATTTGCGTGACCGAGCCGTAGGTCTCGCCCTCAAGCGACGACAAGGTTTTGTGCTCGCTATCCTCGGCCACCACCACTTATTATCTCGTCCGGCAGCCCAGGCGATGCAATTGTATCGCGGCGTCGATAGGCTCGTTATCCGATAACCGTCGCCTCTCAACTTCGGGAACCAAACTTCCAGATGCGAGACGGACATCTATGAGACGTACCCTCTCGCCCGCCCCCAATTGAGCCAAGCGTCAGTCGCCGCATCGACGTCATCCGTTGAGTGCGCGGGGTCCTCGCCCGTGATGGCATGCAGCGCCCAGAACCAGTGGTCCGGCCTCCGTTCGAGCTCTTGCAGGATAAGCGGCACTGCCGGCTGTCCTATACCGATAATCCTCTGGTAGCTCGGGTGCATCGCCGCCTTCGTCGGTGACGAGAGCATCATCGTCTCGTCACGCCACTGCTCGGCCAAAGCCTCGAACTCCTGTTGCGATGAGCGATCCTCAGGTACGCTCCTGCTCCGCAACGATTCCGCGAAAGTGAGAACCTCCCGCTGTCGCTCGGGCGGCAACTGCCGCAACCTCTCCAACAGGTCTTGTTCGATGCTCATCCCGTGCTCCCCTGCTCTCTTTTTATAATAATACTGCGGAGATGCTGTCACTGGGCAGAATGCGGCATACCAGCATGTGAGATAGACGGCACTGCTACGAGCCCGGCATCAATTTCACTGCCTTGAGTTTCACGAGTTCACGCAGCAACTCCATAGACTTCTCTGATAGGTGATCCTTCACGTATTCTATGTACCCCAAATCACGGAAGTCTGTCGGGAACTCAACCCCTTGCTCTTTGAAAATGACGACTCGCTGTCCGTATTGGAACGAGGCAGCGCCTAGTTCAAACACGACATTTGGACGTGGGCGCCGGACAACGTTACCGTCGACGTCTCGAACCTCCTCATCTCCTGAAAAGATGAATATTCCGGCAGAGCATGCACGCATCAAGTCGGCTATCTTTTGAGAGATTGGACGTCCCACATTAGCCTCTTGTTCGGCAACCAGATAAGGGATGTCGAGATCCTTCAGGATTGATTGCAACTGTGCGAGGGCCGTCTTATCACGGCCGTGAGCGACGAAAAACTGTCGCGTTGACGGGACAGCAGGTTGAGAAGTATCTGCTGGCAACGACGACATAGACGGCAGCGAAGGCGGTGCTGGTGCGTTTGCCGTAGGAGAAGCCTGAGGGAGACTAACTACAACGTTAGGGACTGGGATATCTTCCTCAAAGTCTTCAGCGATGTCTTCGGAAACTGGGGGGCCAGCATCTAAGACTACGTATAGCGCCCCCCCAACGTCCCGTATCAACCCAGTGAATTTCCCGGTGTTGGTGAAAACTTCTGCGGCTTCCTTCGACCAAGTCTTATCCACGCTGAATGGTGGAAGCTCCAGAGCCGACTTTAAAATGTTTACCGCTGGGAGACGACTATTACTGTAGTGATCCAGTAGCTTTGAAAAGAGCGATACCTTTCTCATTGCCTGGCGTAAGGCATCAATTCGCTCTTCTTCAGAACGCGGCTTGGCCACTTGATTTCCGAGAGGAGTAGCACCAATCATCTCGGAGTTGTAGTTGCCATTGATAAGGCCGAATTTGTTCGCCGCCGTAATATAGTCTCGGTATACGGTGCCCGCAGGTGCCATACCCAATGCTTGCGCTAGGAGGATTCTATTCATAGGGCGACCAGCGTTGTGATCATAGAGACCGCTCACTAATGCGGTTGCATCTTCGAGGCTAACAGATGGATATGGTCGCGACGGTCCTCGAGCCACGGTTAACTCCTTTGTGTACGCGATTAACGTTATCATTATATCAAACGTTAATCAAATGTGCAAGGTGCGTAATTACTTGTCCACCGCAGTCGCCTATGGCCGCTGCGCCGGCCACCCCCGCCCATGAAAAGGGGGCTTTTTCATCCGAGGGGAAAGGGAATGAGCCATGGGCCTGACACAACGCGTGATTGGTCGTGTGCGCGAGGACTTTCCCACCCCACCGGATCAAGAGGACATCCGCACGGCCCTGTCATGGTACGGAGAGGAGTCGTACGAGCGCGAGCAGGAGCGCGTCCAGATAGCAATCCTCGATCTGGCGAAAGGCAGCACGGATCAGGTGCTTGGCTATGTCCTGGCCGCGAAAGAGGACTACCGCGATGTGCTCTACTGGGCCTACTACTATCCCAAAGAGAGATCGACGACGTGATGGACCTGCGGTATCGTGGTGATGCGGTATCCTTGACGATGTGGAGCTACGTATAGGGCAGGGCTACGATGTGCATCCGCTGGAGGCGGGGCGGCGGCTGGTGCTGGGCGGCGTTGAGATCGCGCACGAGCGCGGCCTCGCCGGTCACTCCGATGCCGATGTGCTGCTGCATGCCATCTCCGACGCCGTGCTTGGCGCGGCGGGACAGGGCGACATCGGGCTGCACTTCCCGCCCTCCGACGAGCAATGGCGCGACGCCTCCAGCCTCGACCTGCTGGCGCGCGTCGTCGCCATCGCACAGGCCGATGGCTGGAGCGTGGTCAACGTCGACGCCACGGTTATCGCGGAGCGTCCGCGCATCGCGCCGCACGTGCCCCTGATGCGTGAGCGCATTGCCGCGCGGCTGGGCATCCCGATCGACGCCGTCGGCGTCAAGGCAACGACCAATGAGCGCCTGGGCGCGTTGGGCCGCGAGGAAGGCATCGCGGCGCTCGCGGTGGCGTTACTAAGCCGTTAGTTGTTAGTATTTAGTTGTTAGTTATTGGCTGTTGACGAGTCGCCCAATCCTTCATGTCCGACTAATAACTAACGACTAATAACTAACGACTAATAACTAATGACTAATAACTAATGACTAATAACTAATGACTCGTCGCTAAAGGACGCAACAGTGCCGCTACGCATCTACGATACCCTGGCTGCCGCCAAGAAGCCGTTCGAGCCGCTGGGCTCGCCGGTCAAGATCTACTTCTGCGGCCTGACGCCCAAGAACTACCCGCACCTCGGCCACGCCAAATCGTTCGTGATGGCCGACGTAATGGCCCGCTACCTGCGCTTCCTCGGCCATGAGGTGCGCTACGTGCAAAACTTTACCGACATCGACGATAAGACCATCGCCAAAGCGCGCGAGGAAGGCGTCACCGTCGAGGAGGTGGTGCGCAAGTACACTGACGCCTACTTCCGCAACATGGACGCCCTGGGCTGCGCGCGCGCCGACAGCTACCCCACCGCCACCGGGGCCATTCCTGGCATCATCCGCATGGTGGAAGGGCTGATCGAGCGAGGCTACGCCTACGCCGTAGGCGGCAACGTCTACTACATCGTCGATCGCTTCGAGTCCTACGGCCTGCTCTCCAAGCGCACCGCCGGCGACAACCAGGCCGGCGCGGGACTGCGCGCGCGCGGCAAGTCCGTCGCCGCCGATGTCCTGGCCCAGGAGAGCGTGGAGACCGGCCAGGCGGCCGCGAGCGGGGTCTCCGAGGAGACATCCGCGCCGTCCGCCGCGCCCACGGATGCGGCCGAGGCAGCGGAGACGGCCATGATAGGGACCGTGGACGCGGCAGATACCGACCTCACGCGCGACGAGGGCTATATCGTCTCCCTCTCGGCCGACCTCGCCGACGCGGTCGACGAGGCCACGGCGCTGGTCGAGAAGCGCGACCCGCGTGACTTTGCACTGTGGAAGGCGTCCAGGCCCGGTGAGCCCTGGTGGGAAAGCCCCTGGGGACAGGGCCGACCGGCCTGGCACATCGAGTGCAGCACCATGATCTTCGAGGAACTGGGCGACCGGATCGACATCCATGGCGGCGGGCAGGACCTCATTTTCCCGCACCACGAGAACGAGATCGCGCAGAGCGAGGCCTACTCTGGCCACAGTCCCTTCGTCAACTACTGGGTGCACATCGCTCCGCTCAACGTGGTGACCGCGACCGGCCAGCAGCAGAAGATGGCGCACTCGCTGGGCAACTTCACCACCATCAACTTCCTGCTGGAGCACTTCGAGCCCGGCGTGGTGCGGCTCTACCTGCTCTCGCAGCACTACCGTTCGCCCGTGACCTTCGACCTCTCCGTCCTGGCCGACGCCAAGCAGGGCTGGGAGCGGCTGCGCGCCGTCTATAGCAACATGGCCCTACTACGCGGCTGGGAGCCGTATCGCGACACCAAGGCCGACAAGCCGATCAGCATGGAGTTGACCAAACGCGGGCGCGGTCTGCGCGAGGCTATCGACGCGGCGGACCGCGACTTCAGGGCCGGCATGGACGACGACTTCAACACTTCGCAGGCCATCGCTGCCCTCTACGACCTTGCGCGCGAGCTCAATCGCTTCAAGGACAGCCTCGCCACGCCGCAGGCGGTAACCCCCACGGCCAAGGGCCTGACCGAGGACGCCGTAGCCACGGTCGAGCGGATCATGGCCGTGCTCGGCCTGCCAGCGCCCGACGTGGGCACGGGCGCGGACGAGCGGACAACCCGACAAGTGGAAGACCTGCTGGCCGAGCGCGAACGCCTGCGCGCCGCCCGTGACTTCGCCGGGGCCGACCGCGTGCGCGACGAGTTGACCGCGCTGGGGGCGCTGGTGGAGGACCACCCGCAGGGCAAGGTGTGGCGCCTGCGCCCGCCCCAACGCGCGGTCATCTTCGACATGGACGGCCTGCTGGTCGACACGGAACGGTTGCAGTTCGGGGCCACCGACCTCGTGCTGCGGGAGCGCTACGGCGTCTCGCTGCCGCGCGAGGTGATGGTCTCGCTGGTGGGACGCCGCTCCGACGAGTGCTGGGCGCGCCTGCGCGAGCTCTATGGGCTACGCGAGAGCACCGAGGAGTTGGAGGCGCTGCAGACCGAGCGCTACGGCCCGATGCTGCGTGAGCAGGCCGAGGCGATGCCCGGCGCCATGGAACTGGTCCATATCCTGCACGCCCTGGACTACCCGCTGGCCATCGCCTCGTCTAGCCCCTTGTGGCAGATCGAGACCGTGGTAGAGCGATTCAATCTCGGCGACGCCATCAAGGCCTGGGCCTCGGGCGAGGAGGTCGCGCACGGCAAGCCATCACCCGATGTCTACCTGCTGGCGGCGGAGCGGCTGGGCGTGCCGCCGGGGCGCTGCCTTGCGCTGGAGGACTCCGGTCCCGGTACCGCCGCGGCCTTGGCCGCCGGCATGCTCGCCGTGGCCGTCCCCAGCGACGACACGGCAAGCCACGACTTTGCCGGGGCCGACCTGATCCTGCCCACGCTGGCCGGCGCCGCGCCGGCCATCACAGGGCTGCTGCGGGCTCGTGAGTAGCCCTCACCCCCACTGCATGGGCCTGCGACCGCCCAGCTGGACCGGGACCGGCCGCAGCCGGTCGGGGGCCAGTCTGCATGTGTCGCATGGCAAACCACGGACACTGCGGTGTCAGGACGGGAGCCTGCGACTGACCTGCCAAACCGGCACGTCCGCGGATGTGGGGGGCTGTTCTTTATGGTCACATGGCAAACCACCGGCCGACTGCGGTCGGATGTGGAACGACAAGTGGGGGCAGTCGTATCCTGTGGGACTGCCGGCTTCTAGCCGGCCTGCGCTTGCTTTCCACGCTATTGGGAGCACAGACCACGGCGGCCGCGGCAGCATCGTCCTGGCCAATAAGCGATCTAGCCACGGGACTGGGAGCGCGGGCGGCCCGCCCGCTTCGGTCCACGGGACTGGGAGCGCGGGCGGCCCGCCCGCCAGGTCTCGCAGTCGACGCTTTGGACGCAACCGACCCGGTGGCTATGACGGGAGCGGGCGGGCCGCCCGCGCTCCCAGTCCGGACGCCTCACGCCCATGAGTACCGCCGCGATAGGCAAGGGAGCCTGGGCACTGGAGGTGCTGCGCTGCCCCTTCTGCATGTCCGAGCTTGCGATCGACACACGACATGCGGATGGCGTGACGCGGGACGCGGATGGTGTGACGCGGGACGCGGATGGCGTGACGCGGGACCAGGACGGGAGAATGGAACAGAGGCAGGAGCAGGGGGATTGGGTGTTGCGCTGCAGTGGTTGCGAGCGGGTCTATCCGTTTCACCACGTTCCGCTCGGTCACGCGGAAGGTGATACCCAAAGGTCGGCGCTGGTCCCGCGGCTGCGGCGTGGCGACGATCTGGCCACGCTGGAGCAGGACATCGTGGTTAACCGCGTCGATCCCGACTCGACACGGCTTGACCGACGCCAGCATGTCGCCCAGGCCGAGCGGCGAGAGCGGTTCCTGCGGGCAATGATGGGCAGCATCCCCGAGCCCTACGCTATCCTGACCACGCGCAAGCGGTCGAGCGGGCGGGACGGACAGGCCGTCTCACCGCACGAGGCCGCCACGGTCGACCGCTTCCTGAACGCGCTGCCCGGCAATGTCCGCGCCAGTGGCAAGAACGGCGGGACCACCGCTGGCAACGCCGACGGGACCGGCAGGACAACCGTGCTCGACCTGGCCTGTGGCGAGGGCGACTGGACGGCACGGTTGGTCAAGCGCGGATATAGCCGGGGGCTGCGCGCGATCGGGCTGGACGGTCGTTTGCCCAGCCTGCGCCACGCCGTGGCGAGCGTGATCACGACCGATCAGGACACCCTGTTCGTGGACGGCGACCTGATGGAGATGCCGCTGGCCTCCGCCTCTCTCGATGGCGTGTGGTGCCACGAGGCCTTCGAGTATGTGCGGCCCGACCGGCGCACGGTCTTTTTCCGCCAGGTCAACCGCGTGCTACGGCCGGGCGGCGTGCTGTTCCTCTCCGCCGAGACGGCCGGCATGCGCGCCATCACGCGCCAGTACGCGCTGTGGCGCTACGTCTATCGCAAGCCAGTCATCTTCTGGGAATACATCTATCCTCCGCCACGGGCGCACGGCGGCGGCTGGCACTACCACGCCATGACGGCGGCGCACACCCTGCGCGACCTCTGCCGCGCGCACGGCTTCGCGGTGCTTTCTCTACAACGAGCAGGATCACTATGGCTGCTGCTGGCCCGCAAGCAGGAGGGGACACGCTAAATGGCCCGGTTCGAGCCCGATGTCTACGGCCGCTGGCCGGTGCTGGAGGCGCTACGCGCGGGCCACGTGGCTCGCGTCTTCGTGGCCCGTGAGAACCGTACGGCGCAGGTATTGCGCGACCTCCAGGAGGAGGCGCGCGCGGCCAACGTGCCGGTGCAGGCGGTGCCGCGCGCCGAGATGGAGCGTACGCTGGCCAACCGCAACCACCAGGGCGTGGCGGCGGCGTACCACCAACACCCCTACGCCTCGCTCGACGAGATCGTGGCCCTGGCCGCGGGGTCAGACGAGCCAGGCCTGGTGCTGCTGCTCGACGGCGTGCAAGACCCCGGCAACGTGGGCTCTTTGTTGCGCAGCGGCGAGGCCGCCGGCGTACACGGCGTGGTGTTGCCACGCCACCGTGCCGCCGGGGTCACGCCCGCCGTGGTGCGCGCCTCGGCGGGCGCGGCGGAGCACCTGGCCATCGCCCAGGAAACCAACCTGACGCGCACCATCGCCTGGTTCAAAGAGCAGGGCTACTGGGCGGTCGGGCTGGACGAGGAGAGCAGCACACCGTACGACCGCATCGACGGCAACCGCCCGCTGGTGGTCGTGGTGGGCGGCGAGGGCAAGGGCATCACGCGGCTGGTGCGCGAGGCCTGCGACACCGTGGTGCGCCTGCCCATGCGCGGACAGGTTGGCTCGCTCAACGCCGCCGTCGCCGGGGCCATCCTGCTCTACGAGGTACGTCGGCAGCGGGAGAACAGCAAGCAATGACAACAGATCAACAGGCATTGGTCGCGCTCGGCCGCGTCTCTTAACTCAAAGCCAATGCCACCTGCTCTACTGGTCGAGACGATGCAGGTAGTGTGGCGGGACCTCGTCGACCAGCCAGACGCCGTTGTCCGAGACATAGAAGGTGTGGCCGTCGCGCCCCATGGCCGCCGCGTCCACGGCGAAGATGACCGGCCGGCCGTGGCGCGTGCCGACGGCCCGCGCGGTCGGCGCGTCGATTGAAAGGTGAACGTGGTGGCGGTTCATCCTCAGCAGGCCGTCCTCCTCGATGGCCGTGGCCGTGCCATGGCCCGTCCCGTGATACAGCACGTCGGGTGGCGTGGCCGGCGCGAGTTGCAGGTCCACCTCGACGCTGTGCCCCTGGTTGGCGCGGATACGCGCGCCCGTATCATCGAAAGAGAACCGCTGCTTGCTATTGCGCTCGACGACCTCTTGCAACTCATCGCGCGTGATAGGAAAGCTGTGCTGGCGGCACACCGCCAGCAGGTCGTCGACCGCGACCCATCCTCCCGGCGCAAGCTCGAGTCCCAACCGCTCCGGCTGGTGCCGCAGGTGCTTCGACAGGTACTTGCTAATCTTGACAAGCTTGGCGTCGTCCATGACTGTCCTACTGACAACTGGGCGTATGCAATACGCCCCTACTGGCAACTGGCAACTACTCCTCGTACCCGTGAGGGTGCGCCTGATGCCAGGCCCAGGCCGAGTTGATGATGGCCTCGATGTCAGGGAACTGGGGTTGCCAGCCAAGGTCCTGCTGGATACGCTCCGAGGCCGCGACAAGCACAGGTGGATCGCCGGGGCGGCGCGCCATGTCGACCGTCGGGATAGGGTGGCCGGTGACGCGCCGCGCCGCCTCGACCACCTGGCGCACCGAGAAGCCCAGGCCATTGCCCAGGTTATACTGGGCGCTGCGGTCGCGCGTCACGTCCAACGCCATGATGTGGGCGCGGGCAAGGTCGGTCACGTGGATGTAGTCGCGCACCGCCGTGCCGTCGGGCGTGTCGTAGTCGGTCCCGTAGACCGACACGCGCTCGGCGCGTCCCAGGGGCACGGCCAGGACGTTGGGGATGAGGTGAGACTCAGGGTGGTGGTCCTCGCCGAGCGCGCCCGCGGCGCCCGCCGCGTTAAAGTAGCGCAGCGCGACCGAGCGCAGCGCGTAGGCCTCGTCGTAGCGCCGCAGCAGCGTCTCGACCATCAGCTTGCTCTCGCCGTAGGGATTGATGGGCCGCAGCTCCGCGTCCTCGTAGATGGGCGTGGAGACCGGTTGCCCATAGACGGCCGCCGTGGAGGAGAAGATGAGGCGGCCCACATCGGCCGCGCGCATCGCGTCCAGCAAAGAGATAGTGCCCGCCACGTTGTTGCGGAAGTAGAGCGCCGGCTCGGCCACCGACTCACCGACCAGCGAGAGGGCGGCAAAGTGCATCACGGCGTCGACGGAATCCTCGCGCAGCGTCCGCTCCAGCAACGCGCCGTCGAACAGGTCGCCGCGCACGAAGCGCGCCCTCGGCGCCACGGCCGCCGCGTGCCCCTTGTACAGGTTGTCGTAGATCGTCACCCCATGGCCGTCGGCCAGCAACTCCGCCGCGACGACCGAGCCGATGTAGCCGGCGCCGCCCGTGATCAACACCTGCATGCTATCCGTCTCTCCCCATGTGTGTATTGCTGGCCGGGTCACATCCAGTCACCCGTCGCCAGGGACAAGTGTAGTCTACACCCTTGGGTCTATGCCGTGCTGTCCGTGCCCGTTGCTGTTTATGCTTTGCGGCCCTCACGCTCGGCCGGGTTCGTCGCGCGCGTCCGGCTGGGCGGGACGACGACCGATTCGGCCTCGTCGTGGTCGAGCGGCGAGTCGGTAACCGCGTCGACAACCTCCGCCGGCGGCGACGGGGCCGACGTGCGCCGATGTGCCTGCCCCGTCGCGCGCCTAGTCTTCGCCGTCGCCCGGTGTCCATCGGCCCCGATCGTGCTACTGCCGACCCCGACCGTGCTACTGCTATCGTCCAGCGCGCCGGACCAGCTATCGTCCGGGAGCGGAAGGGGGCTGGGCACGGTGTCGGGGATGCTGACGGTGATGACCTGGGAGTCGCCGGGGTTCATCAGGAACTCGTAACGCTGCTCCTCCTCCACCAGCGGGGCCTTGAGGCTCAGCGTCACGCCCTGCCGCTCGGGCACGCCGACGAACACCACCAATTCGCTCTTGCGGCGCAGGGCGATCACGTAGGCGTTGGTCTCGACCAGGGAGCTGACGTCCTCGTCGAAGAGCTCGAGCGGGTAGCCGGTGTCCACCTGTTGTGAGCTATAGATCGTGCCGCGGTGGTAGAAGAGACTGAAGCGGCGGCCGCGATAGGGTACGTCCTTAATGGCCAACCACTGCCAGCTCTCCGGCAGGTGCGGCTGCACGCTCAGCTCAGTGACCTGCGGGCGGAAACCCAGCAGGCCGTCAATGGCCAGCCAGATAAAGGTGGCGGGCATCCAGGGGCTCAGCGCCATGCCGCGGCTCTGGTAGGTGTCGCCGTGCAGGCACTCCGCGTACTGGCCGGGCACCACGTTCTTGTAGGCCAGGGGATTGTCGACCTCGCTGATGCGGAAGATGTTGCGCATGCCCTCGATCATGCGCTCGGGGTGGTCGATGCGGTTGGCGTAGGCCACCCAGCCGGTCAGGTTGGGCCAGATGCCGCCGATCAGACGCACGCCGTACTCGGGATCGTACTCCGGCTCATTCTTGGGCACGGTGCGCACCCCGAACGGCGTCCACGAGTCCTCGGCGTAGAGGCGGTCCAGGATACGCTCACGCATCTCCTCATCGGCGATGCCGAACATGACCGGGAAGACCAGATCGCCCGTCACGTTATGGTGTTTTTTGCCGCCGTAGTCGATATTGAGCAGGTAGAGCCCGGTCTGCTCGGAGACAAGTTGCTTGTTGATATTCTCCTTGAGTTCCAGCGCCTCGCGCAGGAATCGCTCCGACTCCTCGAACTCGCCTACCATCTCGGCGCAGCGGCCGGCCAGGCGCAGCGCCATGTAGCACTCGGCGTTGATCTCGGTGACCGCGCCGCTGATCTGGTACTCGGGGATGATGTTGCGCCAGCTGACGATGCCCCACACGTTCGCTTCTTCGGAGGTACACCAGATCAGCCCGGCGCGCTTCTGCTGCAGGATCCAGTCCGCCGCGCCCCGCACCGTGGGCCACATGCCGCGCAGGAACTCCTCGTCGGCGGTCAGAGCGTAGTGGTGATGCACGGCAAAGATGAAGAGCGGCGTGTCGTCGTTGATGTTGAGGTTGTAGTTGGACTTGAATGGCGGGTCCTCGCAGGCCATGATGTACTCGGTGATCTCGCCGCCGGGCTCGACGCCGTAGTCGCGCACCAGTTCCATGGCGCCGCGCGAGAAGTCGGGCGTCATATAGTCGGAGCCCACGCTGAACCAGGCGATGTCGCGCACCACCAGGATGTCCTGCGGCGGGTCGTTGGTGAAGCAGTTGCCGATGGGGTAGGCGCGCTGCTCGCGCAGCGTGTTGATCTTGGCCCAGCGGATGGCGCGCGTGATCACGGGGTCGGGAGTGAGGATGTCGCTCATGTTGAGGACGCGGCCGAACTGCTGCTCGGTCAGAGTCAGCACAGCGCGCGGCTCCTCGGCGGCGCTCTCGCGGTAGCGCGCGACGGCGTCGTCGACGCCCCGATTGGAGATGACCAGGATGAAGGGGACCTCGCGCTCCTCGTGCGCCCCCAGCGTGACACGGTAGGTCAGCTCGGCCGTGCGCGCGTCGAGCCGGGAGTCGACCAGATCGATGGCTGCCCCGAGCACGCGCGCCTCGCTCTCGCGGCCCTGCGTCGTGGTGATCACGAGGCCGTCGCGCACCTCGGAGCTGACGCGCTTGTTCTTCTGCGTCATGTCGGGCAGCTTGCTGAACTCGGGCCAGGCGAACTGCGGGTACTGCACCGACAGAGTAATCTCGACGGCGCGCTCCTGGGGCTGAAAGTTGCGCAGGCGCGCTACCTGGAAGACGCGGCGCAGGTCGTCCAGTCCATAGGGCACGAAGAAGGTTTTCTGCACGGAGAGGTCGTGCCCCTCGTAGGTGGTCATCTGGCTGACCGGGTTGAAGGTCGTGGTGCGCGCCTCCAGGCGCTCCCCGTCCACGGCCACGTTCATGACCATGCGGCCCACGTAGAACTGGTCGTCCTCGGCGCACCACAGGCCGCCCAGGTTGGAGCGCGCGTCGGTGCGCGTAAAGATCTCGATGTTGCCGTAGCTGCCGCCCAGCCACAGCTTGTTGACGTCGTACTCGTAGCTCAAACCCAGCATAACGCTCCCGCCGCCACCCTATCTCTACTCCGCTATCAACAGGCTCCTCGACGCCAACTCCAGGGCCGCCGCGGCAACCCCATCGCGTCGAGGCGCTATCATCCTCATTGTCGCATACCGCTTCGGAGCCTATGATCATGGACCGAAGCCATCCCTTGCCTCTACATAGTACGGGCCTGCGACTGCGGTCGCATGGAAGCGGACGGACACTGCGGTGTCAGGTAAGGACGGGGACCTGACGGCGCATTGCCTCACGGGAAAAGTAACCCAGGGGGAGTCGTTGCCTCACGAATAATGTAACCCGAAGCGATCGCGCCGATGGCGCAGCGGAGGGGGGCAGAAGAGTGAGGTCCGTCATGAGTGTTCAG
>JAABUX010006886.1_pt1 | contig 13472 bp, 12 predicted proteins | sample 5561851 | NCBI WGS metagenome assembly JAABUX01 (sample SAMN10711883, study PRJNA513361) | rock metagenome | isolation source: Antarctica rocks | place: Antarctica: Victoria Land, Richard Nunatak red sandstone | collected 2016-01-03 | reverse complement strand
CCACACGCGCCGCCAGGCTCTGGTCGGCCACCGGCACCTCGCCCGCGGCCAGCGCCCGCCGCGCCTCTTTGCCGTGGGCGATTATTTCGGCCAGCATCTTCTCTTCGTCGGGGGTCAGGAGGGAGACGGAGCCGATCTCGCGCAGGTAGATGGGCAGGCCTTCGTCCGGAGCGATGGAATCCGGCGTAGCGGCCTCGCGCGTGGGGTGAGGCCGCGGTTCGTTCGGGGTCAAGGTAGGCGTCGGCGCCGTCCATAGAGCGGTAGGAGGCGCCTCAAGGCCCTTCCGCGCGCTTTCTTCGTGCCGATCACCCGCTGCTGTCGACATGCCGCCTCCTCGCTACAAGGATCCTAACTGCCTCCTTCGGTAGGGGCAGGGTGTGCGCTGGCGTGCCGTGGAGGGCTCCAGCGGTCAAAAAAGAAGGGCCGCGTTGACACACGCCTGGGTGCCAAAGCCGCCCTTCCCACATCTCCTCTCTCGGGTCCGCTAATGCGCTTATAGTACGTCCATCGGCTCTCATTTGTCAAGCGGCTTCCCTTTTGTGGGCGTCACTCGTCACTCGTCACTCGTCAGGGGCCGGACGAAGCGGTCAAAGACGTAGCCGCGCCATCCCCTCGGCGTTATCACGGCGAGCCAGCCACGCGGCACGTTGGTCGTCGCTTCTCCCGGCTCGCAGGAGTCTTCAACGCGCAGGATCGTTCCTCGCGGGAGCGTCTCGACGATCTCCGCCCCCAGATTGGGCTGCCGCCGCAAGTGCAGCGCCAAGATCACGATGATGGCGCGGCGCGCATGGATCGTACAGGGATTCCGTGGCCGCGGCTGTATCGTCGGTTGCACCGGGTTGGGATGGCCCCTGGGTGTGAACGGTCTGGTCAGGGCTGGCGCCGGCGCGGGCGCGTAGGCAGGGGGGGCTGTTATCCGCAGTGGGATGAGCGTGATGCCCGGACCGAGCAGGTCCAGGTGGCGGGCCGCGGTCGGCGCCTGATACGCCTCCACGACCTCGACGGCGCTGCGCGCCGGGATTGGCCACCAGAAGTAGGGGACATGGTAGAGCAGCGCGGCCGGGGCGTTCAGATCGCCCGCCATGGGGTACATATGGCCCGCCTCGTCTGTAACGGCAAAGGTGTGCAGTCGCCAGCTTAGCGGTAGGGTTGCCAGATTGCGCAGCCGCAGCAGCACGATCAGGTAGCGTTGCCCACGCGGTAGTCGAGCGCCAGGCAGGCGCGTCGCCTCCGACAGGTCGGTGGCGCTCAACACGCTGTAGGCCAGATCGCCGTCGACGATAGTCTGGCGCATCGCGGCCCTTTGCACGATCGGCGGGGCATGCTCCGGCGCGCGTAGCGCCGCCGTCGTCGCGATACCGCCGAGGGCCAGTGCGGCCAGGCCGGCCGCGCGGCCCAAGGGCATCAAGGGGGTCACGACGGCCTGGAGCGACCGCGCATCGAGACCCAAGACGTGGGGTAGGTCACCGCCCTGGCGCGGCGGTCGTCGGTAGGCCGAGGTGTACGTATAGGGCGGTAACGATGCGCTGAATCCGCCCACGGGTCCCCGCCGATGGCCGCGGTTGCGGCCGTGGCCGTGGCCGTGGCGACCGTTGGCGCCGGCATAGGTCGTCCTGACCCTCTCCATCCAGCGCCCGGAAGCTGTCGATCTCCGAGGCGTCGGCGGAGATGTCGCTCGGACCCGAGGGGGCGCGATAAGCGCAAGCAGCGCCGCGCCGCTAGCCAGGAATAGGGCCAGCAATAGGACGGCCAGGGCCGCGACCGTGCTCCGACCCCACCAGGGGTAGTCGTGCAGCCACCAGAGGGTGAAGGTGTTCCAGTTCTCGCGCAGCCGCAGGTCGTCGGCGTCGGTCAGGCAGACGGCGGCCTGGCCCCACACCCGGAAGACGCAGCCCTCGTTCCCGCTGCCGTAGCGCTCGTCGGCGTACCAGTGCCGCACCGTCGGCGCGCCGTCCACGGCGTGTTGCGTGATCTCTCCGACGCCGCCGAGCGCGGTGACGAGGGGCGATTGGTCCGGCCTCCAGTAGTAGTTGAGGTTCCAGCCCCAGTCGTGGTGCTCGGCCTGGTCGACGTGATAGGCGAACATCCCGTGCTCCCAGCGCCAGTAGCTGACGGAGACGGCAGCGAACTGCACCAGGAAGGAGCAGGCCAGCACCCCCACCACGACGGCGCGGACGGGGCGCGGGTAGGCGCGCCAGCGGCGCCAGACCTCGCCCAGGGGCAGGATCAGGTAGGGCAGCGTGGCGTAGAGGTAGCGCGGCCCCCAGGCGGGGTCGCCGGGCCAGTAGGTGACGTTGGCGTAGAAGAGCAGGTAGGCCCCGCCGATGAGGGCGAAGAGGCGCGCGGGCAGCGGGCAGCGCCGCGCGAAGGGCCGCGCGGCCAGCAGGAGCAACAGGACGGCGGGGGAGTACCAGAGCAGGCCCTTGCCGGGGCTGAGCAGCAGGTCGGGCAGGCCCTGCCACAGGGGGAAGCCGAGCGAGGCGTCGGGGTAGGGGCCGGTGCGCAGGGGCGAGCCGAAGCGCAGCAGGTTGAAGGCCGCGTCGATCCCGACCGAGGGCAGCAGGCCGAGGGTGAAGGTGACGGCGTCGTCGCGGAAGGGGGGCCACCAGGCGCGGGGCCGCCAGCGCCGGTGCAGCAGCAGCAGGTAGAGCAGGAAGATCGGCGGGACGATGATCCCCGAGACGCGCGTGACGAGGGCGAGGCCGGCGGCGAGGCCCATGACGCTGACCCAGAGCGGCTCCTTGCGGCGCTGGAGGGTGTAGCGGACGGCGGCGTAGGCGGCGACGAGCAGCAGCAGGCTCTCCAGGGTATGCTCGAGGTTGGACTGCACGTCGGGCCAGAGCGAGGTGCCGAAGGCGAGCAGCAGGGTGAGGCCGAGGGCGAGGGGGCGGGCGTAGCCGAGCAGGCGGGCGAGGGCGAAGAAGAGGACGCCGAGCAGGGCGCCGAGCAGCGGCCCCAACAGCTTGCAGGTCAGGAGCGCCTGGGTGGGGGCGGGGTCGGTGCAGGAGGTGTGGGCCAGGCCGGCGAGGGCGCGGCCGAGCAGGTAGAGGGGGATGAGGGCGACGGTCTGGCCGAGGGTGTACTGGGTGACGGTGGCGCCGCCGAGGCCGGGGCCGCTGCGGGCGTCGGCCTGGTAGGGGACGATAGTGAAGCGGTTGTGCTCGACGATGCGGCAGGCGACCTGGTAGCGCAGGAACCAGTCGCCGTTGTGCGCGGGCTGGTCCACGTTGACCGAGAGCAGGTAGCCGCTCAGGATGCACACGAAGAGCAACGCGCCCACGGCCCATGTCCGCGCCGGCTGACGCGATCGCGCAGCCTGATTATGCGGTATGGGCGCGGTCCCCGGCGCAACCGAATCCATTGGCTTAACGGGCAAGCTCAGAGGCTTATCTGACATGTGGAGCATCCGCACGTATGTCGCGTTCCATCGCTCGCTCACACCGAGCAGGGCAGCGGAGCAAGCGATCCTGCCTCCTGTCGTTAGAGTATGGATGTCGGCGGTACGATCAACGAAAGCGTTGGAAAAGCACGTGCGATGTCGCTCTGGTTGAACGCCATCAATAGACTCGTTGCGTAATAGTAGGGAGTCGTCGTACAGTAAGGAAGTCGTCGTACAGTAGAGGTATGCTTACTTATGATACACTGACGCACAAACTGGGCGCGGACGTTCACTGGGAGCGCGTCAATCCAGGCCTGACAAGCGACAAAGACGATAGGCGCCGCGTGTTCAAGGAAGGGCAACGGCCGTGATCCGATTGACACTGATGAAAGAGTGGTTCGACGGGGTGGACGAGCAGCGGCGGAGTCCCATCGCGGAGCGGATAGCCGCGCGATGGTTCGACGCCGACGCCCTGGTGCGTTGCGGTCCCGCCAGCTCCAACATCGTGTGCCGGGTAACGGCGGAAGGGCACACATACTACCTACGTTTCAACCACGAGGACGAGCGCACCGTGGACGACTATGCCGCGGAACTCGCGTTCGTGGAGCACGTGGCGGCGCGCGGCGTACGGGTTGCGCGTCCCGTGCGGTCGAAGGCGGGCGCGCTCGTGGAGAGCGTGCCGACGGCGATGGGTACCTTCCACGCCGTGCTTCTGGAGGCGATGCCCGGCGAGGACCTGGAGCTGCTGGAGTTGGATGAGCAGTCCCTGCGCGCCTGGGGAGCGGCGATGGCCGGTCTGCATACCGCGGCGGAAGGGTACGAGGGCCGGGGGCGACCCGACTGGCGGGCCCACCTGGCATGGGCACGGGACACCATTCCCGCCGCCGAAGATGCGGCGCACGCGGAGCTGGCGGTCGTGGCGCGGGCGCTCGGCGCGCTGCGTGTGGACGCCTCACGTTTTGGCCTGATCCACTTCGACATGGAGGCGGATAACATGCGCTGGCAGGACGGCGTACCGGGAGTGTTCGACGTCGACGACTGCGCCCGCTACCCGTTCGCGGCCGACGTGGCGTATGCGCTGCGCGACCTGTACGAGGACCGGATCGAGCGGATCGATCTGGAGGACAGGCGCTTGCGCGCGTTCGTGGAGGGCTATCGATCGGGGCGCCCTCTGCCCGAGGAGGACCTGCGGCGGCTGCCCCTGTTCGTGCGCGCCCACAACCTCTACTGGTTCGCCCGCCTGCACCGCTCGGTCGCGGATGGCATGTTGCCCGGGGAAGCGCAATGGACGACCGACTTGAGAGCCAAGCTGGTGAGCACGATGGACGGATATAGAGAAGGCTTCGAGAGGCGCCCGGTGAGCAACTACCTGGGCTGAGGCCCGACATCTCCGTAGCCATGCACCCGCTCGCAGATGGTCCGCAAGGCCTGTCCGATGTCACCAGCGGCAGCCTTGAAGGCGTCGGCGTCGATGGTGAGCGGCGCGCCCAGCACCACCAGCGGCGCCCCGTAGGCAGGCGTGTCGATCGCCTGCTCCAGCGAGAGCCCGCCCACCGCCTGCACGGGGATGCCCACCGCCTCTACGATCGCCCGCAGCTCGTTGAGCGGACTGGGATAGGGCAGCCCCGCCGCGGCCAGGCCGCGGCGCTCGTCGTACCCGATGTGGTGGATGACGTAGTCGCAGCCGAGCCTCTCCAGCCGCCGCGCGGCGGCGACCTTGTCCGGGGCGGCAAGGGTATCGCCCATCACGCGCAGCCCGAACTCGCGGCCGGCGCGCACCACCTCCTTGACCGTTTCCTCGTGCGCGCGCTCCATCACCACCACGTGGGTCGCCCCGGCCCGCGCCATCAGCTCGGCCTCGAGCCCGCCGCCGTCCATCGTCTTCAGGTCGGCCACGATGGGGACCGCGGGAAAGGCCTGGCGCAGCGCCCGCACGCCGTGCATGCCCTCCGCGATGATCAGGGGGGTCCCGGCCTCCAGCCAGTCTACGCCGGCCTCTATCGCGACGCGCGCGAGGTCGAGCGCCTCGGGGACCGTCGTCACGTCGAGCGAAATCTGCACCACCGTTTGCATGACGGCGTTCCTCCTCTCCTCACTTGCCCATGCCAGCCCGAACGCTTGCACAGCATCGCGCGCATCATCAAGTCCGGCCTGACCAGGTCTACGTCTCGGCTCCGCGTCGAGGCGCGCCCGCTGCACGGATTGCGCTCACTGTGACAAGGGTAGCAAAGGGCGCGTGCGTGGTCAACAGCCACCCCCTCTGGCTTCTTGCCAGGCTCACGTGCTCGCACGTGGCTTTGGAACGACATAGTTAACTATGTTTCCATAGTTGACAAACGTTAACAGCTGGTGTAGGATAAGCATGCAGGGGGATAGGCTATGAAGACCTCGCTACTTGAAAATCGTCAGGCATGGCCGGACATTTCTGAAACGGCCAAGATACTGGGCCTCAGTAAGAGCACCATCTCGAAACAGGCCCGGAAGGGGCGCGTCCCAACCACTCCCGTGGGTCTGGGACGTGGCCGGCGCTGCATCATTCCACCGCATATTGTGCTCTATTTGGGTGATCGCTACCAAATTTCTCCGCATGTGATCGAGGAGAGGCTTGCTGAGGTCATGGCCAAGCGTTTACGTCAGGATACCTCACTTGTCCGACGCGCTCTCCACACATGCGTGCTTACAATGCGTTCGCAGGGGGACATGATCGAGGATGACCGGATTGAGGTGCGGCAAAATCCGGATACTCGTGAGGCCAAGGGCGATGTAGCTGGGCCGGCCTGGATGGTTGCCGAAATCAAAAAACTTGACCTCGACCGGCTCGCCGGCATGATAGTGCTCACATCATCGGACGATATAGCTGGTGAAGTTCCCTATGGTCATCTACATCTGGGCGAGATGGCGCCGGCGACACACGCCGACTTCCCCGATCTGATTCACTAGACCGTGTCGTCCGTCAACCACATCGACTACGTTCTGTCTCCGCGCCTACGAAGGGACGGACTCATCATGCAAGGTGATCTCATCATTGGCGCACCCCTCCTACAACCTCAGCCTGATGGAGGGGTACACATAGAGCCTACCCTTGCCGTCGCCATGACAGCCACCTGCGATTATGCCCTCAAAGGGGGCGGACCTGAACGGATGCTTGTCCCGGTCGAGGTCCTGGCCCCGGACGATAAACGCTTACAACGTTGGCAAGATCAGGCCAAGGCTGCCGGTCCTATCGATGTCCCCATCGCCAATCTCTATCTCCCGCACCTGGCGGGTTGCCTGCCTGTAGGAGGGCTCATTAACTTCCGTCAAGCCTTTCCTCTCCACGCCGTAGAGCTAGCTCGTCACGATCGTATCGCAACACTTAACCAGTACGGTGTCCGTTCGCTCCTACGCGCCCACTTTCGCTTTTATGCGCGGACGAACATTGCCCTTGCCCATATCGAGCTAATGCCCGATGATCCGCGCCGGCTTTGGCAGGCGATTGACACGGCCACCGTCGTTCCCTCACTTGCTGACCGGCGGCACAGGCTCGAAACGGCCGTGGACGCGGCTATCGAGGCGCTCGCGCGTCATCATGGAATAAAGGCGCCGCGTAGCTCCGCTGAAGATTCCGAAAGTGGACGGGATCGGACAGGACTCTTTTATGCAGCTATTCTCAGCCGGCTCTCTGAAAAGACTACCCTTCCAACAGAAACGATCGAGCCTATCCTTCCTGCAGAGACAATCGAAGCCGTGGATAAGATTATATCCGCTCATAAGACGTTGGAAAGCCTGTATAAGGTAGTTCCCAAGGATTTACCTAGCCACGAGAACGAGCTTGATAGGATTATTACGGCCGTCGAGGCCATTGCCTATATCTTACAGGAAGAGAATCCTGTGCAAGTGACGGCCGCCGACCTAAAGCAGTCAAAACTGTCAAACCTGGTCCGACAATGATGGATAACGCCGGGGTCGCCGACCTGCTACACCGCATCGCGCTGCTGCTGGACATGAAGGGCGAGAATACGTACCGCATCCGCGCCTACCAGCGCGCCGCCGAGACCGTGGCCAGCCTCTCGCAGCCGCTGGCCACGCTGCGGGTCAAGGGCCAGCTGGTGGGCCAACCGGGGATAGGAGCCGGGCTGGCCGAGACCATCGAGCAGGCCCTCGACGGCCAGCCCGTCGCCGTGCTGGAGGACCTCTACAGGACCTTTCCGCCCGGCGTGGTCTCCCTGCTCGGCGTGTCGGGCGTCGGACCCAAGCTGGCCGCGCGCGTCTACCAGGACCTTGGCGTCGACTCGGTCGAGGGGCTGGAGGCCGCGGCGCGCGACGGGCGGCTGGCCAAGCTGCCGCGCGTGGGCGATAAGACGGCCGCCAACATTCTGCGCAACGTCGAGGCCCTGCGCAGCCGCGGCTCGCGCCTGCCCATCGCCGCCGCCATCCCCCTCGTCGGCAGCGTTATGGCCGCGCTGCGCTCCTCGCCGCACATGCACAACCTGACCGCCGCCGGATCGTTCCGCCGCTTCCAGGAGACCGTCGGCGACCTCGACCTGATCGGGACCTCCGACGCGCCCGACGAGGTCATGGCGTTGCTGCTCGGCCTGCCCATTGTGCGCGAGGTCGTGGCCCACGGCAGCACCAAGACAAGCGTGATCATCGAGCCCGGCATCCAGCTCGACCTGCGCCTGGTCCCCGACGGGGACTTCGGCTCACTGCTCCAGCACTTCAGCGGCAACCAGCAGCACAACATCCAGTTGCGCGAGTACGCCGTGGCGCGCGGCCAGAAGGTGCGCGAGTACGGCATCCTGGACACCGCCAGCGGGCAGGAGCACCACTTCGCGCGCGAGGAGGACGTCTACGGCTACCTGGGGCTGCAATACATCCCGCCCGAGATCCGCCAGGGGCTCGACGAGGTCGAGCTGGCGGCGCGGCACGCCCTGCCCACCCTGGTCGACGTCGGCGACCTGCGCGGCGACCTGCACATGCACACCACGGCCAGCGACGGCCACAACACACTGGAGGAGATGGTGGCGGCGGCGCGGGCGCGCGGCTACGCCTACATCGCCATCGCGGACCACTCCGCCGGGCTCGGCGTGGCCAACGGGCTCTCCGTGGAGCGACTGCGCGCGCGCATCGACGAGATCGGCAGCCTCAATCGCCGGCTGCGGGACGAGGGCACTGACTTTCGCGTGCTCAGCGCCAGCGAGGTCGACATCCGCGCCGACGGCATGCTCGACTACCCCGACGACGTGCTGGCCGACCTCGACCTCGTGGTGGCCTCGATCCACTCCGCGATGGGTCAGGACGAGGAGATCACCACGCGGCGCCTCCTCACCGCCATCGAGAACCCCCACGTCGACATCATCGGCCACCCCACCGCGCGCCTGGTCGGCCACCGCGAGCCGGTGCGCCTGGACCGCGCGGCCGTCTTCGCCGCCGCCGCGCGCACGGGCACGGCGCTGGAGGTCAACGCGCACCCCACGCGCCTCGACCTCAAGGACACCGACGTGCGCATGGCGCGCGAGGCCGGCTGCCTGCTGACCATCGACACCGACGCCCACTCGGTGGCCGACCTCGACCTGATGACCTATGGCGTGCGCACCGCCCGCCGCGGCTGGGCCGAAGCCCGCGACGTGCTCAACACCCGCCCGCTGCCCGAGATGCTGGCCTGGCTCAACCGGTAAATGAGGCAGGCGCAAACAAGCGTCTGCTGTCGGGTTGCCCCGTGACATGCATAACGCGGCTATAATAACGCTACAGTCGCGCGCGATGAGGTTGCCCCACGTCGCGCTAACCGATAGAGGAGATACATGCTAACGACACCTGTGACACGCCTTTTGCCTCCACAGCAGGAATTGGAACAGACCTTCGACGCCCTTGCAGAACAGTGGCGCGGCGATACACTGTTCGTGTCGTCTACCACCGAGATCGTTATGCACGCCGCCTATCAGCGGATTATCGGTCTGGGGCCGCAAGCCCTGCCCTTCATTTTCCGCGAATTGCAGGCTCGTCCTGATCAATGGTTCTGGGCGCTCCATGCAATTACCGGAGACGACCCCCTTGAGGCTGGGGATAGTTTCGCCACGATGACTTCAAAGTGGTTGGAATGGGGTAGAGAACACGGTTACGTTGAATAGATGCATGACGACGCTCTCACGGCTCTCCTGCCTCATTTTCCCAACTTGGCGGGCCACTTTCTTGGTGTCAGGCGTGCACAAACGGCACAGCCCGACTACAATTGTATCGCGTGGGCCGCTGGTAAGGATGATGCGCCCTGGTGGCCCCCCTGGCGGCGTTGCCGGTACGGGCTTTGCCAAAGTGTCCTACTGGCCGCCAGGTATTCCGACGGATGAGGTTTTGCAAAGCTTCGTCAGACTCGTTGAAAGCCTTGGACACCGGCCGTGCGACGACGACGTGCGCGAGCCAGATGCTGAGAAGATCGCGATCTATACCACTCTTGGGGGCAAACCGACACATGCGGCGCGACAGCTCGAATCGGGCGCGTGGACGAGCAGGCTTGGGCAGTCGATTGTTATCGAGCACGATACCCCCGCCGCTGTAGAAGGCCCGCTGTACGGCATCGTTGCTCAGATTATGAAGCGTCCACGCCTACCGTCATGAGCACTAGCACTTCGGCTTACTATTGGAGCACGTCAGCGGCAACCAGCAGCGCACGATCCAACTACGCGAGTACATCGTGGCGTACGGCCAGAGGGTGCGCGCGTACGGCATCCTCAAGGGCAGCGACGTGCGCATGGCGCGCGAGGCCGGTTGTCTGCTGACCATCGACACCGACGCCCCCTTGGTGGCCGACCTCGACCTGATGACCTAGGCTCCAGGTGGCCACGCACATCGGGGACCTCTATACCGCTACCAAGCGCAGCGTGGAGGGACGCCTGGACTGGCTCAACCGCGAGGTGCTGGCCGCGTTCGATGGCGGCGCAGGAGCGGCCACGGCGGCCTTCGAGGACGGCGTCAAGCGGCGCATGGACGCCTACAAGGCGGATCGGATCGCTACGGCGGCGTGCTCGGGCCGCTCAAGTGGCTCAAGGACAAGCTGCTGGGCATGCCGTCGGAGGTCAACGCCTTCTACGAGGCGGGTAAGCGGCAGTTCGTGGCCGACATGGACCGCGTGACGGGGCTGGTGGCCACGGGCCTGACCGAGGCCAAGACCATGATCGCCACTCATCCTTGCAGCCGTTATAGCGTCACCCTGCTGACGCTGGAGCGGACGGACGAGGCTCTAACCCAACTTTAAAAGCCGCCTTCTTATCTCGCCTCGCACCCGACGATGGCAGCGTGCTACTCTCGCTTGCCCAGACCCTGGAGCGGGCCGATCAGCGCGCCGAGGCGCCGCAGGTCGCGATCAAGGTCAAGGTCTACACCCCGGCCGGGTACGAGGACCTCACCGTGTTGCTCCAGTGGCTCCAGCCGGTGTAACGCCCGGTCGCGGGCCGGCCTGGCGGGTCTCCGTGATCCCGGTGAGGAGGGAGGATGCTCCACCGACCGATCCTCTCCTGGCATGAGGCGATGGCGCTGACACAGGGCCATGTCATAGTCGATCACGGAATGAGTAGGGGCATATTGTATACGCCCTGGCCACGCGCGCCACCAGGACGTATACAATACGCCCCTACCCCAGCGTGACTATCCGTGCGCGAGGATCGAATGGCCACGGATGTCGATAGCGCGACGTGGGCGCGATGGAATAGGCTATGCTACAGTGTGAGTAGCTTTAGTCCTGATCGTCCATATAGCAGCACAAGGAGTACACTATCGTGTCGGATTTTGACCAAGACGGAGGCTTTCCCAATGGCTCCGGTTCGCTCAACCCCATCGCCCTGATCGTGCCAGCTATCGTTCTCCTGGCCGCCGTGGTCTTGTTCTCGCGGCGCAACAGCGGCGGCAACGCCGTCGAGGAGGTGGGTAAGGCGGCGTCCACGGCCGGCAAGCAAACCGGCCGCAAGGGCGGGAGCGCGTCGCGCCGGGCCATGCTGACCCTGGCGATCAACGCGCTGGAGAATGACGGGGCGCGCCGCGCCGTGATCATGGGCCTCAAGCTGGTGCGCAGTCGCTCCTAAAACGTTTTTGAGATGTCAGACGTAGGCGTTGCCCCCGGATATGGTCGGGAGTGACGCCGAGGTAGCCATGGCGCGGAGCGGGGCCGGGTTTGGGCTTGATCTGTTCCCCACCTGCGCGGGCTGCCAGGGGCGGAATTGGTGGACGCGGGTCGGCGGCAAGATCCAATGGAGAAGGAGCTGCCGGTATCAGAGGAGCGTGGCGTGCGGTCAGGAGGCGCCACGGATGCGGCCAGGAGGACGTGGCCGTCTGGTGGTTCGGCAAGGATTAAGGTGCGGAGCGCAAGATGAGGATGCTGGCTAGGGACCGGGGTCTGCTGAGTGAGACAGTGATCCGTGGTCGGCGCGTGACCCTGCGCCACGCCTCCGAGGGGTTTAGCGAGGAAGAGATCGCGCGGCGCTATCGCTGGAGCCTCGACAAGGAGTTGCAGTACTGGAGCGGCAGCATCCCCGCTGCGCCGACCCTGGCGCAGTTTCGCAGCGACATCATCGCCTCGACGCACCAGCTTGACGCGCGGCGCGACCAGTTTGCCATCCTCAAGGAGGATAGTGAGCTCATCGGCATGGTGAGCTACTACAACTGGACGCCCGAGCGTGGCCAGGCCGAACTGGGCGTCTACATCGGTGAGCGTGGCTTGTGGGACCGAGGCTACGGAACCGAGGCTATTCGCACCTTGCTCGACCACCTCTACCAGACCACGCGCCTGCGCGCGATGTACCTCAATACCTATGCCACCAATGAGCGGGCGCGCGCCTCCTACCATAAAATCGGCTTCGAGACCGTCGGCACGATGCGCAAGTATTCCAGCCGCATTGGCTACTATATCGACGTGCAAATGCGCATCACGCGCGAGGACTTCATCGCCCGCTACGGCCTGAGTGGGTTTGCTCCCCAGCTCTCACCCCCTCCGACGCCACCCACTCAGCAGCCGAGGCAGCAAGACGGTCAGACTTTATTCCCTCGATAGACCTTAAACCTTCAATAACGCCGAAGCGCGCGGGCTTGTTCGACCCTCTCAACCATCCGTCACATCCCACGTTTGGTAGCCAGGTCGTCTCCTGCCCCCGTCTCTTGCGGTCGTCGCATCAACTCAGTGACGCAAAGGGGTCTCATGGAATCGGTGTTGTTGACCGCCGAGGGGCTGGTGAAGCGGTACGGGGGCTTTACTGCCGTCGACGGCGTGTCGCTGAACGTCCGCGCGGGCGAGGTCTTTGGCCTGCTAGGCCCTAACGGCGCTGGCAAGACGACCACGATCGGGATGCTGACGGGACTGCTGCGCCCCAGCGCGGGTACGGTACATATCGCCGGCCACGATGTCGCGCGCGACGCGCGCACGGTCAAGCGCCTGATCGGCTACGTGCCCGACGAGCCGTACCTCTACGATAAGCTCACCGCGCGCGAGTTCATCCGGTTGATGGCCCGGCTTTATAACGTGCCGGACGGTGGCCATGCCGTGGTTGGGCGTATCGAGGAGTTGCTGGCCTACTTCGATCTGCAGGGCAGCGCCGACCAACCGATCGGCGGCTACTCGCACGGCATGCGGCAAAAGACGGCGTTGTGCGGCGTGCTCATCCACGAGCCCCGACTGCTGTTTCTGGACGAGCCGACCGTGGGCCTCGACCCGCGCAGCGCCCGCCTGCTCAAGGATACGTTGCGCGCCCTCGTCGCGCAGGGCCGTGGCGTGTTGCTGTGCACGCACATCCTGGAGATCGCGCAGGCCATCTGTGACCGCGTGGCCATCCTCGATCATGGGCGCATCATCGTCCAGGGCTCGCTCGACGAGTTGCGCCACGCGGTGGCCGGCGGCCTCGACGAGAGCCTGGAAGACATCTTCCTGCGTCTGACCGGCGGCGAGGAGGAGCGCGTCCTGGCCCACGCGCTGGGCGAGTAAGGACAGTGATGGCTGCTATCCGCACGCTGCTGCTCTTGCGCCTGCGGCTGATCCTGCGGCGCGGGACGGCCGCCCGCCGCCGACGGTCCGGCTTTATCCTGCTGCAGATCCTGATCGGGTTGGCGGTTGCCGTACTGGCCGCGCTGTCCC
>JAABUX010006883.1_pt1 | contig 13474 bp, 15 predicted proteins | sample 5561851 | NCBI WGS metagenome assembly JAABUX01 (sample SAMN10711883, study PRJNA513361) | rock metagenome | isolation source: Antarctica rocks | place: Antarctica: Victoria Land, Richard Nunatak red sandstone | collected 2016-01-03 | reverse complement strand
GGTCGTAAATTGCGCGACACCATTCCCGCCGCGCGCGCGGCGTTCAGCGCTGGTATGGACGACGACTTCAACACCTCGCAGGGCGTCGCCGCCCTGTTCGACCTGGTCGCCGACTTTAACCGCCTGCGCGATTCGCTCGCCACACCGCGTGCGCTCACGCCGACGGCCAAGGGGTTGGCGGAAGAGGCGTTCGGAGCCATCGAGGAGATCATGGCGGTGCTGGGCCTGCCGGCGCCCGAGATCGGACACGTCGTCGTCGACGGCCGCATTGTCCATGGCGCCGCTCTGGACACGGACCTGGCGCCCCAGGTCGAGCGCCTGCTGGCCGCGCGCGACCGTCTGCGCGCGGACCGCGACTTCGCGGGCGCCGACCGCGTGCGCGACGACCTCATCGGACTCGGCGTCACCGTCGAGGACCATCCACAAGGAAAAGTATGGCGACGCAAACGATAATGTCTCACACATCGAACGCGGAGCGGGCGGTCATCTTCGACATGGATGGGCTGCTGGTCAACACCGAGCCGCTGGCTTTCGGGGCGTCGAGCCGCATCCTGGAGGAGCGCTACGGCGTGTCTATCCCACCTGATGTGATGTCGTCGCTCGTCGGCCTGCGCGCTGACGAGTGCTGGAACCGCCTGCGCGCGCTCTACGGTGTGCACGAGGGCAACGCGGAGTTGGAAGAGTTGCAGGCCGCCTACTACGCGCCGCTGCTACGTGAGCAGGCCGAGGCCATGCCGGGCGCGCGTGAGCTCGTCGTCACGCTGTACGACGCGGGCTACCCGCTGGCCATCGCCTCGTCGAGCCCGCTGTGGCAGATCGAGACGGTGCTGGACCGCCTCGCCATCCGCGCCATGATCTCGACGTGGGCTTCGGGGTTCGAGGTGGCGCGGGGCAAGCCGTCGCCCGATGTCTATCTGCTGGCGGCGGAGCGCCTGGGCGTGGCGCCCGCGCGCTGCGTCGCGTTCGAAGACTCGGGGCCGGGCACGCAGGCGGCCAAGAACGCCGGCATGTACGCCATCGCCGTGCCCTCGGCCGAGACCCACGGCCACTCGTTCGAGCGCGCCGACCTCGTGCTGCCCAGCCTCGTCGGCGCCGCCCCCCATGTCGCCCGCCTGCTCGACGGCTATGACGCGGCGCGGCCCGACGCGCGCGACGACTAGCGGCGTGTCTACCGGGAGCTCCTATTGGTGACGGGTACATCTCCGCGGAGTCGTATGACCGTGCAAACGTCCATCGCCGCATCGTTGCGCGACGTGCTGGAGATCGTGCGTTGCCCGTACTGCATGTCGCGGCTCACCCTATCCTTTTCACTCCCCTTGGGCGCCCTTCATTGCGCCGGTTGTGGACGCTCGTACCCATTGCACAGCGTGGGGCATGGCTGCCTCGACATCCCCTGGCTGATGCGCGACGACGCGCTGGCGACGCTCGACCAGGACATCGTGGTCAGCCGCGGCGACCCCGACTCGGCGCGCCTCGACTACCGCCGCCACATCGCGCGGGTCGAGCGTCGCGAACGATTCCTGATTCCCTTCGTCTACCACACCGCCGATCCGTACGTCGCTTCGCCGGTTGAAGGCGCGCCTGGTACGCGTGAGCACGATTTGTTCGATCATTTCGTGCGCGGCCTCCCCTCGGACGGGATCGTGCTTGACATCGGATGCGACGCGCGCGCGGCGACTCGGTTGACGCGCCTGGGGTTGCGTGTCGTTGGACTCGATACGAACCGCGCGCGGCTGGAGCGCGCGATGACCGCCGCGGTGGAGGCCCCGGCGGAGGACGGCGCCTGTACATTATTCGCGGGCGCCGACCCAATGGAATTGCCGTTCGCCGCGGCCTCGGTCGACGGCGTCTGGTGTGACGGCGCCTTTGCGTCGGTGCGGCCGGACCGGCGTACCGTCTTCTTCCGGCAAGTCAACCGTGTCCTGCGTCCCGGCGGCCTGCTATTCCTGGGCGCCGGCACGGCGTCGCCGCCCGCGACCCTGCGCCGCTACCTGCTGCAGCGCTACGTCTATCGTTGGCCGGTCGTCTACGGCGACTACATCGAGCGGCCGCGGCATGGCCGGACCGGCGGCTGGCGTTATCGCGCCGTGACGAGCGCACGGGAGGCGCGCGGCCTGTGTCGTGAGCACGGCTTCAAGGTCCTGGCGCTGCGCCGGATAGAGGACCACGTATTAGTGTTAGCGCGGAAGGAGCGTGGAACTGATGGCTAAGCTTGACTTCGATGTCTACGGACGGCATCCCGTGATAGAGGCGCTGCGCGCGGGGCACGCCGCGCGGGTCTACGTGGCGCGCGAGGCGCGCGACGCTCCTGTGATGCGCGAGCTGCACGAGGCGGCGCGCGACGCCGGCGTGCCGGTGCAGGCCGTGCCGCGCGCCGACCTCGACCGCATGCTGGCCAACCGCAACCACCAGGGCGTGGCCGCCGCCTACCACCAGCACGACTACGCCACGCTCGACGACATTCAGGCCGTGGCCGAGCGCTCGGGGGAGCCCGGCCTGGTGCTGGCGCTGGACGGGGTACAGGACCCCGGCAACGTCGGCTCACTGCTGCGCAGCGCCGAGGGCGCCGGCGTACACGGCGTGGTGCTGCCGCGCCACCGCGCCGCCGGCGTCACCCCCACCGTCGTGCGCGCCTCGGCCGGCGCGGCCGAACACCTTGCCATCGCGCAGGAGGCCAACCTGACGCGCACGCTCGAGTGGTTCAAGCGGATCGGCTACTGGACGGTGGGGCTCTCCGAGGACGCCACGACGCCGTACAATGAAATAGACGCGACGCGTCCGCTCGTGGTCGTCGTCGGCGGCGAGGGCAAGGGACTCGGCCGCCTCGTGGGAGAGGCCTGCGACTATCGCGTGCGCCTGCCCATGCGCGGGCGCGTCGAATCGCTCAACGCGGCCGTCTCCGGCGCCATCTTGCTCTACGAGATTCGCCGCCAGCGCGACCACGAAGTCGAAAGTCGGAAGTCGGAAGTCGAAAGTCGATAGTCGATGGTCGGCCGCCTAGCGAATCTGGACGTAGCCCGACCATCGCCCCTACACCACCACAACGCCGGCGCGATCACGCCGGCGCGATCACGCCGGCGCGATAGCGGCGCGCGCCCAGTCCGCGAACGTGCCTGGGCGACGGCCGGTGACCTGCGAGACGTCGGGCGTGAGCACCGCCATCCGCCCCTCCTTGACCGCGGCGTAGTACTCCGATAGGAGCTCGATCATCGCCTCTGGCATGTGCGCGTCGTGAGCGCCCGCGCGGAAGACGGCGTCGGAGACATCGACGTGCCGGACCGTCTTCCCGATCACCGCGCCGATCCGCGCCGCGACCTCGGCCGTGGTCAGGGTCTCCGGGCCGGTCAGGCGGTAGATTTTCCCCGTATGACCGGGCGCCGTTAGCGCCGCGAACGCGACGGCGGCGATGTCGGCGGGGTCGATATAGCCGACGGCGCCGCTCCCGGTCGGCACGGAGATCGTCCCCCGCGCCGTGATCTCGGGGAGCCACCCCCGCGTATTCGTCATGAACTCGTTCGGGCGCAGGATCGTCCAGTCCATGGTGGAGGCCGTGAGGAGCCCTTCACCGGGCGCGTGCGCGCGTCCGCCGCCGACGCCGCCGAGTTCGACGCCGAGCGACGAGAGCAGGACGATGTGGCGCACGCCCGCGCGTTGCGCCGCCGCGATCGCGGCGGCGTCCTGCGCCGGAGTGTCGGGGCCGGGCGAGACCAGAAAGAGCTGCGTGACGCCGGCCAGCGCCGCGTCGAGTGTGTCGGGGCGATCGAGGTCCGCCGCGACGACCTGCAGGACGCCGCCGGCCATAGCCGCGTTGGCGATGTCCTGGCCGCGCACCAGTAGCCGCGCCGGCGCCCCTACCGCGGCGAGCATTTGTGTGAGATGACGCCCAATATTTCCATTTGCCGCCGTAATCGCGATCATGGTGTGTGTTCTCCTGCTTGTTGTGTGTCCCCGGATGAAACCAGGGTTCTATCCTTAAACTGCTGCTGGCCTGGTGGCCCCTACTCGCACCTATGAATACTCAGTGCGCGGCGTCCCCTTGCCGCTGGGGCGCGTACTCGCCGCCCTGGCTGATCTCGAAATGGACTCATCATCGATTCTCTATCCTCTCTTTTGGAGCACGCCCAGCGGCTACGCCGCTGACCCTTCGCCTGCGGAGATATTCTCGTCACGCCCAGTGTGCCGGCCCGACGATGCCGGCACGCGCAACAGCCGTGCGGGCATCTCTGGCAACCACCAATTCCAGCGTCCGAACAGTGAAACGAGGGCGGGGACGAGCAGCATGCGTACCACCGTGGCGTCGAGCAGAATGCCCGCCGCTAGTCCTGTGGCGAACACCTTGAGATCCGTTTCCGGCCCCGAGGACAACGAGGCGAAGGTCAGCACCAGGATCAGCGCCCCGCTCGTCACGAGCCGGCCGGTGTGGCCGACCCCGCCGATGACCGCACGGTCGGTCGAGCCCGTCGCGTCGAATTCCTCGCGTATGCGCGCCAGGATGAACACTTCGTAGTCCATGGAGAGGCCGAAGAGGAAGGCGAAAATCATCAAGGGGATCCAGGTGGTGATCGAGCCGGTGGCCTGGATGCCCCAAATCTGCTGTGAGCCATGGCCCTGCTGCCACACGAGCGTGAGCGCCCCCCACACGGCGCCCACCGAGAGCCCGTTGAGCGCCAACGCCTTGAGCGGCAGCAGCAGCGAGCGGAAGGCCCGCGCGAGCAGCACATAGGTGACCAACGCGATCAGGCCGACCATCAGGGGGAAGTTCCCATAGACCGCCGCGGCTAGATCGGCGTCGGCCGCCCGCGCTCCACCGACCAGACCGCGCGCGGACCCGCTGTGCGCGGCGTCCCGCACCCGATCGAGCGTCGCGCGCCCCGTCGCGGAGGCGCCTTCGGCGGACGGCAGCACGTCGACGAGCGCGCGTCCGGCGCGGCGCCAGGTGGGACCCGATGGCGCGATGGCCCCACGGACTCCCGGCACACGGCTCAACCGTGCCGCCAGCGCGGCGGCGTCATGGAGGGTGGTTAGCGCCTCAATGGGATCCAGGGCGCCGTTACCGATTCCAGAGGTTTCCAACGTCCGGAGCGTCTGGTAAGCCGGCCCCGTACTCGCTAGTGCGTCCGCGCTGGGGTCGCCCAGCTTCAGGCTACCCAAGGGGATCAACAGCGCGCCGAGGATGAGGAGGGCCGCCCCCGCCGCCATCCAGCGCCGGCGCACCACAGCGCGCGTCCACGATGTCCAGAAGGGGCTCGGCTGCGCGCTGTAGGTACGCCGCGGCCACTCGAGGCGTGGCCCTACCGTGGCCAGCAGGACCGGGAGCAGCGTCATCGCCACGGCCACGGTGACCAATGGAATGAGCAGTCCGCCGTAGCCCACGCTCCGCAGGAAGGGCACGGGCAGCACGACGAGGGTCAGCAGGCTGATGGCGACGGTGGCGCCGCTGAAGATGACCGCGCTGCCGGCGGTCGCCATGGCGCGCTCCACCGCGAGCACGTTGGCGTGGCCCTGGGCGCGCTCCTCGCGCCAGCGCATGATGATGAGCAACGAGTAGTCGATGGCGATGCCCAGCCCGATCAGCGCGGTGAGGAACTCCACGATGAATGACACATCGGTGATCGCGGTCACGCCCCACACAAGCAGAAAGGTCGTCGGAACGGCGACGAGCGCGATGAGCAGCGGAACCAACGCGAGGAACGACCCGAAGACGACGACGAGGACGATCAGCGCGCCGAGCGCGCCGATGAGCGTCTCGGCCAACACGCCCGGCCCGCCGCCACCACCGCCGGATGTCGCCAATTCGTCAAGCCCGGTGACGCGCAGTGGGACGCCGGCGACGGTGTGGCCGGCGAGCGCCCGCGTGATGGCCGGGGCGACCGAGACCGCCCCTGGTCCCGACCGTGGCCCGAAGGGGTAGACCATGGCAAAGGTGACGCGCCCGTCGGCCGACACGAATGCGCGGTTACCAGTTGAGGCGTACGAGGCGACGCGCGCACGCGGCAGCGCCGCCGCGACCGCGGCGAGGGCAGCGGTAAGTTGGTCTCTCACGCGCGGCGTGGCCACGGTCGCGCCGTGTGGTAGGACGGCGACAAGCACAAGGGGATGCCCCGCGCCACCCGTGCCATAGGCGCGCGCGATCGTGTCATTGGTTGCATACCCTTCGTAGCCGGGCGGGGCGGTGAACTGTTGTGAGAGAGCAGCGGTGGCCGAGCCTACCGAGGCCAGGCCCGTCACGGCGACGATGAGCCAGAATGCGGCGACGAGGCGTCGATGGGCGAGAATCCAGCGTGTGATGGCAGCCATTGCAATCCTCCTGGTAGCTCTTAGAACGCGGCGCGCCAGGCCAGGATGGCCTGGGCGATATTGCCCGGTTCATCCTCGGAGAGGTAGTGGTAGCCCTTACCCACCGGGGCGATCGTCAGGTTGGGCACGCCCACGCTCCAGCGCGTGAGGACGCCCAGCGGCATGACGTAGCCCGGTGTGCCGTAGAGCGCGAGCTTGGGCGTGGGGGTCGTCTTGAGGTAGCGGGCGTAGGCGGAGATGATGGCGTAGGTGGCGACCGGCCGGCCGCCGATGGGCATGTCCGCGCCGACCTCGACCGGGATCGCGCGCGCGTCCGGGGTGGTGAAGGGGAAGGCGTAGGCGGCGAGCACGTCCGCGGTGGGCGGACTCAGCAGGCTCTGGCTATAGGCCTGGGCGATAAACTGTGCGTCCTTCCGGGCGTAGGCCAGACTGGCCGTGGGGTCGCGCGGGAAGAAAGTCGCGCAGGCGCCACAGTAGGCCAGGGACGCGTAGCTGGGGATGGGCTGCACGAACGTCTCCCAGAAGGCGATGCCGGCTACATTGCCCGGATGCTGCTGGGCGTAGGCGAAGCTGAACAGGCCGCCGATGTCGGTCCCGACCAGGGTGACATGCCGCAGCCCCAGCGTCTGGATGAAGGCGGTCAGATAATCGATCTCGACCTGCCAGCCGTAGCGGAGTGTGGGTTGGCCGGAGCGGCCGAAGCCGAGCAGATCGACGGCGACGACGTGGTAGCGCGTCGCCAGGATGGGCATGATGTTGCGCCAGGTGAACACGTTGTCGGGGCTGCCGTGGACGAGCAGGAGCGTGGGCCGCGTGGGGTCGCCCATTTCGACATAGTGCAGGGACGAACCACGTACCGCGACGAAGTGGGAGCCGCCGACCTCGTCGAGGAATAGGCGGTAGGAGGCGGGCAAGGCCGCCGTAGATACGGGCGCGCCGCCGGCCACCGTTCGGGCGCCGGCAGGGGCGGGGATGGCCGCGATGAGCGCGAACGTGAGGGCGAGGGCCGCGATGAGGGTCGAGAGCGAGCGTGTGGTGGACATGGTCGGCAACTCCTTGCTATGAACGCGCCGCCGCGCACGGACGATCGTGACGGCCGGACAGGCCAGGTGTCCCACACGGGCCCCGCACTATGTCCTTCAAATTCACAATACCATGATTACTTCAGATCTGCAACATATACTTAAAATTTGAAATTGACGTGATGACGCGGTATCATAGGGATGATATTGGACAAAGACGCGGCGCGCTGCCCGTGTGTCGCCGAGCGCAGGAGGTGGTGGTGAAGCTTTTGTGTCCGTGCTATCTCATCATCAAACTGGGACTATGAAGATCATGGAAGCGGAGGCGGACGGTCGCTTGGCGCGGCCCTTGAGCAAGGAGGAGCAGCGCGCCTGGGCCCCGCTTGTCCAAAGCATGCTCCACCTCCTGGCCACACTCGACGACGAGCTCAAGCGGGGACTGGACCTATCTCATCTCGACTACGGCATCCTGATGCTGCTCCGTATCGACCCGCGGCGCAGGCGGCGCATGACGGAGCTCGCCACGACCTTCGGCGTCGAGCCCAACGTCATTACCTATCGAGTGCAGCGCATGGAGGCGCGCGGGTGGGTGCGACGGGGACGTTGCGCCGTGGACAAGCGCGGCGTGTACGCTTTCCTGACGGAGGACGGACTGGCGCTGGTGGAGCGGGCGACGCCGCTGCATGTGGCAGGCGTCCGGCGGCACTTCCTCGACCACGTCTCGCCCGCGCAACTCGCCGTGCTGGCCGAGGTATTCGGTCCGCTCCACCAGCGCCAGATCGCCGGGCCGGCCATGGCCGCGGCGGACGAGGAGCCGGGCCCCACGATCGAGGGGTATCGGGACATCGTCCGCACGCCCGTCCCTGCCGACCGGACCGCGTCGGACTCATCTGTGCGCGACAACGCGTCGGGCTAGGGCAGCATGTTCGCGGAATGGCGGGGCGGCGCGATCAACCTTCGATCGCATAGACCAGGGCGGTGGCGCCGGCGCGGGGAGGCTGTGACGTTCGCCTAACTGTGTCGCCAATCACGCGGCCTGACCACGCCGAGCCATGTGCAGTATGCGGTACTACGATGGGAATACGCCGCGGACAGACGGCGAGGGGAACTTTCATGGCGGATGGATGGGATGGTGTCGTCGGCCGCGCGGCTGGCGCGTCGGGTGAGGCGGGCGGCGCGCCGAACGCGGGGCCGATCGTCCGCGGGTTGGGCGCTGTAGGCGGCAGACCGAGCCTGCTTTTCGAGAGCGGGCGGGTCGAAGCCTTCAGCGACGGGGTGCTCGCGATCGCTATCACCCTGCTCGCGCTGGACCTCAAGGTCCCCGAGGGCACGCCCGGAACGGTCGTGCGCCAACTCCTCACGCAGTGGCCCGCGTACGTGGCTTACCTCGCCTCCTTCGTCTACGTCGGAGTCATCTGGGTCAACCACCACGCGCTGTTCGCCCGCGTCGGCAAGGTGAACGGCGGCGTGCTCTGGCGGAACCTGATCCTGCTCCTCCCGGCGTCGATCCTCCCGTTCCCGACCGCGACGCTCGCCTACGCTATGCAACACGGGACGCTCGCCGATCAGCGCGCCGCGCTCACGCTGTACGGGTTGGTCGCCGCCGCGATGGGCGCCACCTGGCTGCTCATGTTCTTCTACCTCGACCGCCATCGCGAGTTGCTGCGCGGCGATGTGCCTGCGGGATTCTTCCGGGAGGAACGCCGCCGCGCCGCGCTGGGCATCCTGAGCCCCGTTATTGCCATCGCCATCGGCGTTCCCCTGCCCGGCGCGGCGCTCATCGTCTTCCTACTCGTGCCGATTTTCTACGTCGTCAACGCCGAGGGATGGACCCCGCGCCGCCAGCGATGACGCGCCGCATCCAGCGGCCCGCAGCCTACCTGCTCCGACGCGGCGCCCGTCCCATGCGCGGGCGCGTCGAGTCGCTCAACGCGGCCGTTTCCGGCGCCATCCTGCTCTACGAGATCCGCCGCCAGCGCGACCATGCAGTCGAAAGTCGGTAGTCGAAAGTCGGTGGATGGACACGCGCGCCTCCCTACGATATAATTAATTATATCGGCCATATGAAAGGGGAACGTGATGATGACGCAAAAGATACGTAGGGTCGGGGGTAGCTTGATGGTGGCTATCCCGCGCGAGGAAGCCGCGGCGCAGGGCGTGGGGGAGGGTGATACGGTCGTTGTGAGCGTGCGCAAGGCGCGCGTGCAACCGGAGCTGCGTCCCGATCTCGCGCCCATCGTAGAGGATATAATCCGGCGCTATCAGGCCGATCTTGACTACCTGAAAGACCGCTGACGTGCGCTATCTCGAAGCGCTCGACGCCGTAGCGATCAACGCCCGCGTCCTTGGCTACACGCAGGGCGCGGAGGTCGCGCTACGCGACGAAGGGCTACTGGAAAGCGCCCTGATGCGTCCACGCATGGCCGCCCACTACGAAGGCATCGACATGGTCGATCAGGCGGCGCTACTCATGGCAGGCATCGCGTTGGCGCATGTCTTCATCGACGGGAACAAGCGTACGGCGCTGGTCTGTGGGGTGACCTTCCTCGAATGGAATGGGTATCGGGTGACGGCTGAGGGGGAGTTGGGACGCCGCATCGAGGACTTAGTGACGAGTCACGCGGACGAAATCGCCGCGATCAAGGCGTTGTCCGATTGGCTGCGTGAACGTGCCGGCGGGGGAGCGTAGCGGCGGCCTATCCCACCGTGGGTGCCGTTGCCGACTACAGGGCGCGCCTCTGCCCGCTCGCTAGCCACCTAACAAAGCGCCATCGCGCGTGAGTCCGTGATGCGGCTGGAAGGACGCGGATCGCGCCCATGACTAAGCTGAGGCGATAGACGCCGGACGGGCACGCGCGCTGTCCCGAAACACCCTATTTGCCCCTGGCTGTTGATCGGACGCCTCTCCAAGTAAATACCCGGCCCCTGAATGGTCCCGCGATCGGCACGCGTATCACCGTCGGTGGAGGGGAATAGGCGTACCAGACGATAGCGCCCTGGACGAGCACGGTGCGTCCGCGCCAGACCGGAGGGTGTAAGGTTGATCCGCCGGTAATCAGGGACGTACGTCTTCCAGTACACCGTCGTCGCATGTGCGTGGCCTACCTCGACAGCGCTTTCCGTGGAGGGGCAATAACGTGAGGCGGAAGACGTTTGATGTGCCAAGTAATGTATCCCACTGCTTCGGAGTCGGAGTTTGCTGCTCCGTCAGGAGCCTCTTGTTCAGGGCACCGTCCCTGAACAAGGTTAGATGTCTATATCTCTTCAGAAAAAGAATGAGACTAGTGCTGTTTCAGAGGACATTGTTTGCCGCGCTGAAGCCTGCGACTGCGGTCGGATGGCAAACGACGCCGACTGCGGTCGGGTGAACTGCCGCCCAAATCAAACGTAATCGCTCAGAGGGGTCTGGTCGGGATCTTGCAGGGAGGCATGGGCATGAGTGCACACAGGCCGGACGGGATCACAGCGGAGGACGGGGCGGCGACGCCACCGTCCGTGCGCGTGCTGGTCGGGGCGTTGCAGGAGCAGGTGACAGGTCTGGAGCAGCGCGTGCGGGCCGTTGAGGAGCAGGGACGGCAGAACTCACGCACGTCGTCCAAGCCGCCCTCGTCGGACCCACCGAGCGCGCCACCGCGCCCGCCGCGCCGTCCGTCGGGGCGGGCGAGGGGGGGCCAACCGGGGCATGAGGGGCACGGGCGGCTGTTGCTCTCAGCGGCGCAGGGGGACCGGATCGTGGAGGCGCGCCCGGCGGCGTGCGGGCAGGGCGGGGCAGCCCTGACGGGGGACGATGCGCAACCGGCGCGGCATTAGGTGGCCGAGGTGCCGCGCGTGGCGCCAGAGGTGACGGAGGACCGGCAACACACGCTGACCTGTGGGTGTTGTGGGGCGCGGACGACCGCACCCTGGCTCCAGGACATGCCGCGTGGGGGCTTTGGTCCACGGGCGCAGGCGACGGTGGCCTACCTGAGGGGGCGGCAAGGTATCAGCCAGCGCGATGCCCAGGAGGTGCTAGCCGCGCTGTTCCACCTGGATCTGAGCGTGGGCAGCATCGCGGCGCTGGAGCGGCAGGTCAGCGTGGCTGTCGCGGAGCCGGTGGCGCAGGCGCACGCGCACGCGTTCGTCCAGGTGCAGGACGTGGTCAACGCGGACGAGACGGGCTGGCGCGAGGGCACCGCGCGCCGCTGGCTGTGGGTGGCGGTGACGGCGCTGGTGAGCGTGTTCCTGGTGCGGGCCACGCGGGGCAGTCAGGGAGCCAAGGAGCTGCTCGGTCCGACGTACGGCGGCATTGTCGGGTCCGACCGCTGGTCGGGCTATACCTGGATCGACGCCGGGCAGCGCCAACTGTGTTGGGCGCACCTCCTGCGTGACTTTGCCGCGTTTGTGGAGCGGGGTGGCGCATCGACACGCCTGGGGCGGGCGCTGCTCGCGGCGGCGGAGGAGATGTTTGGGCTGTGGTACCGCGTGCGCGACGGCACCCTAACAGCCTATCCGGAAAATCGTTAGAGAGGCTTATGCAGCCGCTGAGCGCGTGTTTAGGCACTTTCCGGATAGGCTGTAAGCCGGGCGGATTTCCAACGGGAGATGCGCCCGCTGCAGGCGCGGATCGGTCGCCTCTTGCGCATGGGGGCGCGCCGCCCGCACGCCAAGACGCGCCATACCTGCGCCAACATCCTCAAAGTGGAGGACGCGCTGTGGACCTTTGTGCAGGTGGAGGGCGTCGAGCCGACCAACAACGCCGCCGAGCGGGCGCTGCGCCGCGCCATGTTGTGGCGCCGCCGCAGCTTCGGCACGCAGAGCGCGGAGGGCAGTATCTTCGTGGCGCGCCTGTTGACGGTGGTCACCACGCTGCGCCCGCAGGAGCGCGACGTGCTCGACTATCTGACCGACGCGTGCACGGCCCACCACACCGGCGCGGCGCCACCCTCCCTGCGGCCCCAGGATCAACCGACGACGCTCACCGTGCCCTTGCCGCTCGCCGCGTAGCGTCGTGCACCCTCTGAGCGATTACTCGGCGATGAAGACGCGCGCCACCCGTGTGTCGACGGCCACGGCGTCGCCGCCGATAGGTATCTCTCGCAGCGGTGCGCCGGTGCGCGCGTCGAGCATGGCCACCCGCCCACCGACGATGAAAACCCGCGCGGTTTGACTAGCGATGGCGACCGCATTGGGCGACCACGGGGCCGCGACCCGTTTCAGCACACGCCCGCTCCACATATCCAGCACGTTAATGCTGTCTGTGTTGGCGTCGGTGACGAATGCCCGCCCGCTCCGCCCATCGATCGCCACGGCATTTGGGGAGGGCAAGCCGCTCGTCGGCTTCAGTCCCCAGGGCCACTCGATGGTTTGCACGACGCGTCGCCCGGCGGTATCGAGCACGCTCACTCGTTCGTTCGCCGTGGCTTGGCTGAGGACGAAGGCCCGGCCGGTCGCCGCGTCGATAGCCACCGCCATCGGCGAGGACCCGACGGCGATGGCGCCGTCGGCGGAGAGCGCCATCAGTGTCCAGAGCACGACTCCAACGGCGAGCGCCGCCAGGAGAAGCGCGCTTAGGCGAACACGCGCCCCGATTGCCCCAACCCTGCGTTCCATGATCGTTTCTCGCGCTACCAACGGTCCCTCCTACGTCCTTCAGCACATTAGAGCAGGGTGATCCCAACGGTTATCTTGTCGAAATCATGCTAACCACGCCCCGCCCGCCCCCATCCTCGACCGTACACGACGGCAATAGCCTATCCATTAGCGTAAGGCTCGCGTATCGAGCAGGCTCACGTTATTGTTGTTCGCGACAAGGGCACGCCCGGCGCGCTCATCGACGGCCACGGCATTCGGGGATTGCCCGACGCGGACCGTTTGCACGACATGCCCGTCGCGCGCGTCGAGCACGCTGACGGCGCCATTGAGCCCGCGCTGATACTCGAATGAGTAGAGGATCTGGGCGATGGTGTTCTTGGTCCCGAGCTTGTTCATCGGGTTGTCCACGCCGACGACCAGTACGCAGTCGGTGCGCCCGTCCACGGTCAGCGCGACAGGCTCGACCTCCACCGACACGGTCTTGCGCACGGCTCCGCTGATGGCATCGAGCACGCTGACCGTTTTGCTGAGTTGGTTCGCCACAAAGACGCGCTTGGCGCCATCATCGACGGCCACGGCGATCG
>JAABUX010006882.1_pt1 | contig 13475 bp, 14 predicted proteins | sample 5561851 | NCBI WGS metagenome assembly JAABUX01 (sample SAMN10711883, study PRJNA513361) | rock metagenome | isolation source: Antarctica rocks | place: Antarctica: Victoria Land, Richard Nunatak red sandstone | collected 2016-01-03 | reverse complement strand
CGTCTTTACCCGATCCAGACAGTGGGCGTTCCTACTACGGCCAGCGGACCGGAGTCACCCCGCAACAGGTGCAGGATGCCTTGCGGGGGCTGCCGCCGGTTGGCGCCCCTTCCCGTGCGGCGAACGTCAACAACGCTCGCACGACCAGCAACGACAATAGTGCGACGACCCAGATCGGCAGCGTCACCATTAACACGCAGGCCAAGGATGCACGCGGGATCATGGGTGACATCCGGCGCGAGGCCAGCCGCGGCAGCTTGGTGGCGCAGGCCGCGACTGGATTGTCGTGAATACCATCCCCGCCGAGGGTTGCTCCGCGGCGGGCCTTACCCTGGCGTCCGACTGCTGGGCAGTGGCGCCAGAGGCTACCCATACGAGACTGATTTAGGAACGAACGCATGACGCATCTGCCCGGCCTGTTCCCATCGTTTGCTTCAGTGCAGGCCACAGTCGGCGCCGCGGTCGCCCCGCTGGCAACACAGGCGTCGGTGACGGCCGCGGCTGGGCTGGTCAACAGCACGCCCGTAGCGACTCTGGCGGACACGTCCGAGCTGGCGGTGTCTGCCGGGGGCAAGGTGGTCGGGCACATCACCGCCAGCGCTTTCGTGGCCTATCTGCTGGCGACTACGGCTGCCGTTCCGTTGCCTGTCCTGACGCTGACCATGCCGACCGGCGTCGTGTCCGGCTCCAGCTTCGTCATCGCAGGCACGTATGCCAACGACGGCACCAGCCCGGTCCTGACCATCAGCCTGGACGGCGGCGCGTTCCAGACCCTCCCGGCTGGCAGTACGGTCACGAGCGGCGTCATGACGCTCGCCATGGGTGGGATGTCAAACGGCACCCACACCGTCCAGGTCAAGGATGGCAACGCCAACCTCAGCAACACCGTGTCCTTCGCGGTCGCGCCCGCCGAGACACTGACCCTGGACAGCATCACCAGCCAGCCCGCGCCGGGCGCGGCGTTCTCGCTGACAGGTGGGTATGCCAACGGCACGCCAGGCGGCCTAGACTACGCCATCACGCTCACGGGCGGCACCGTCACCTGGACCTCCGCCGTGTCGCCGACGCTTGCCAGCGGGCGCTACAGCATCGCGGTGCCGGCGCTCCCGGCTGCGGGCAGCTACACCGTGCGGGTGCGTGACCACTCGGCGCAAAGCATCGTGGCTAGCACGGCGCTGACAGTAGCCGCGGCGGCTGGAACCATGCCGACCGTGCCGCTGCCTGCCATCACCGCCGTCCCCGTGCCGCCCGCCACCGCCATCGCGTTCTCGCCGGGTGCTGTTGGGCAGTTCCTCGCGATCTTCACGCCCGTGCCGCTCGGTGCGACCCGCACGATCAGCCCGAATGACGGCCGAGTGGTGCTATCCGCCAACAGCGCCATGCTGGTGGTCGGGCTGAGCGCCGCCAGTGCCGGCAGCACCATCCCTATCGTGGTGACGGACACCCTGGCTGGCAGCGCCAGCGCAACGCTGAGCGTGCCGGTGACGGTCAACGCAGCATCCGCTCCAGCCAGCACGTCAACCCCTCTGACCTTTGCTGGCGGCGCAGGCACCCTCCCCACGGGCATCTCGACAGTAGCGGCCTTCAACGGCGCAAATTTGGGCAGCGCCGGCCTAGACGGCGCGGGCAACTTTGTCCTGCCTAACAGCAACTACGCGGACGTGTACTTCCCGAACGCCGGACAGTTCGCAGACGGGCAGATCACAGCAACCCTTGCGGGGGGCAATAACCAAGTCGCCGTGCATATGCGCGTCGATGCAGTCGCGGGCACCTATTACAGCGCATATTGGAACGGCTCAGTCGGTCATCTGGTCTATGGTTATTCCACGGGCGAGAATGACATAGCGCAGTTCAACACTGCCCCGACGAAGACTCTGCGATTGCTGGCGGTCGGTTCTACCATCACCGCGTTCGTGGATGGCGTGCAGGTCGCGTCCGGCACCGATACCCGCATCACCGCGGCCGGCTATCTCGGCGTGCAGACGCGGACGCAGCTCTCGCCAGCCCCCAGCATCTCCCAGGTTACGTTTCAGACTCCGGCCCAGGCGACAGCCGCCGCTGCCGCCATCGCTCAGGCCGCCTTTCTGGCTGGCAAGCCGGTGGCAAACCCCGGCGCGGACGGCTACGGGCCGGGCGTCTATGGGCCGGACGTGGTCTTCATCTCTACGAACGTGTCGAGCTACGACGAGAAGTTCGGCACCTACTTCGCCCGCGGTCTCGCTGGAGCGCAGACGGCGACGATGACCGGCGCCCCGGCGAGCTTCTACCTGGGCGCCGGCGCCGGGTGGCAGGTCGGCTACGGAGGGACGCAGCCACCCGCTGGCGATCACCCGGTCACGATCAGCATCACCGACGGCACCACGACGGTCACGAAGAACGTCACCTTCCGGTGCCAGCCCAACAGCACCGATGTTTCGGACAACTTTGTCCTCGACACTCAGCCTGGGAACTCCGGCTACCCGTTCGGCGACGCTCATGTGTTCCAGATCACCCACAAGCTGCAGACCGCCCAGTCCGGCGGCGCAGTCACGCTGGCGGACGCGGCGGGGCTTCTGCAACTGGGTGGTGATCCGCAGATCTTCACGACGGATGCCGCCTACCCACTGTCATCGCACTACGGCCGCCATGATGCCACGCTGAAGACGGCCGGGCAGGCGGATCAGCCGGTCAGCATCTTCTTTGCCCAAGAGCAGCCGGCCGGCTTCACGATCACGAACCCCTCGGGGCCGATCTACGACTACTGGATGACGGGCGACGTGCTGTTCAATGTCGCCGCGACCTCGGATGCGGGCATTCAATCCTTCAAGATCGTGTCCTCGGTGGACCCGATCTCGCTTGGCCTGAACGGCGCGGTCACGGCGACCGGAACGCTCACGGCGGGCACAGGCAAGAGCGTCACCATCCGCGCGATCAGCGGCAGCGGCGTGACGACCGATGCGGTCCACACCTACGACGTGCTGGCCGGCAACGTTCTGGACCAGAGCCACATCACTATGAACGTGGCGCAGAACCTGGACAACCAAGTCCTCAACCAGGTGGTCGGCACCCCCGCCGTCACCGGCATGGGCAGCGGCCTCAAGTGGAGGATCATCCAGAAGGAGGCGCACGTCGCCATCTTCTCGAACACCTTCCTGCAGCAGTTCAACTGCGACCCGGCCACGGGAAAGGTGCAGTCCGCATACATGCTGCCGGCCCGCGCGCAGGGGCACACCTTCACGCTCGTCGCCACGGACGGCCCGAATGTCTGCCGCCGGCAGTTCAACGTGCCGTGCGTTTGGTGGAACGGCCCCACCGTCTATGTCGGGCGCGGCATGGCCGCCCTGCATGGCGCTGGCGTCGGCTACGAGCACTTCTCAGACCTGCTGCCCCGGCTGTGCAACCAGAACAACTGGCCCGACCGGGTGAACGGCGTCGCCACCGTCATCTGGGCGGCTGACAGCGACCCGAACTACTACGCCAACGACATCTGCAACGGGCGCGGTGCGTTCGCGGCAGACTACAACACCCGCTACGGCATCCAGGGGTCGGTCAAGTTCATCGCCGCCGACCTCAATGGCCCGCGCGTGCGGATCGGCGGCGCAATCGGCGCCCCGAACGGTGGCGGCGACATGAGCGGCAAAGGCTTCATCAACAAGGCCACTGGCGACCTCTACATGGAAGGTTTCGAGGTCTCCTGGTGCCTGGGCGATGACGGCTACCATGGCATTTCCGGCATCCGCTACAATGCCGACCAGTATGGCGACTGCACGCTGGTCGATTTGTACTGCCACGACTGCGACAACGGCATCGAGGCTGGCTGCGAGGTCGGCATCCTCACGCTTGACCGCTGCTACCTGGCGAACTGCGGTGCGAACTACATCAGCTCGGGCGCGACGCACGGCGCCTACCTCGAAGGTATCGAGGTCATCGTCAAGAACACCACCAGCATCAAGCATACCAATGGGCACAGCCTGAAGATCCGCAGCCCAAACTACACCGTGACCGGATGCAGCCTCGGCGACGGGACGCGGGGAACGTCGTCGCAGATGCTGAACCTGCCGGAAGGCGGCACTGGCTACATCGCCGGCAACGACTTCATGAAGGGGCCGAACGCACAGAACCCGGCCTGCCTCGGCTTCTACGAGGATAACGCGGTGGGAGAGTGGGGCCACATCAGCACCCTCACGCTGGAGGGCAACCGCTTCAACGTCATACAGGTTGCGGGTGGCCGCGGCGGAACGGGCAATGCCGTATTCCACTTCCCGCGGATTTCCACGATAGACGGGTCCAAGAGCCAAGTACTGATGGACCACAATCAGTTCTATCTGCACGGCGCAGCCATCAAGTTCACACTGGTAGGCGATAGCGGGACCGATCCCAACCCAATCCCTATGGTGGACACGAACTCCGTCATCCTGACGCAGCCGTTCTCCATGAACTTCGGCGACCCGCGCACTGGCACGGGCAAGACGGTAGGCGCACGGCCCGGCCTGTTCCCGTGGACCTTGGACAACGAGGACAACTACCAGAATATGTACGGGGTGCAGCAGGACTGCTCCGTCGAGGAAATCCGCGCGCCGGTCAGCTCCCCGGCCGGCACGGTGCTGGCGACCATCGTGGCGTCCGGCTGCATCGTCTGGGCGCTGCAAAACGTCCCCAACGACATCAGGATCAACCCCTTCGTCGCCGGCACCACCTGGTCCATTTCCCAGGCGCAGGAGTATTTCCCCAGCGTCTGGCCGGCGGTTGGAGCCTTCACGCTCAACCCGTCGTCCGATGGAACGAGCGTCCAGCTTCTGATGGGGGCGGGCAACGTCGCCGGAACCCAGATACTCAAGCTGCGAGCGACAGCGCCGAACGGAACGCTGTGCGATCACCGCTACCCGATCACGCTGACCCCGTAGCGCGCCCGTAAGACCTGCGGATGTGGCGCATGAGAACCAGCGCCACCCCCAGCAGCGCCCATGAGGCCGGCTCCGGCACAGCGGTCCCAGCGGTCCCAGCGTAGTTGTAGGACACCGTGACGGTCCCGCTTGCGGTGGTGCGGGACGAGTCGTCGAACAGGAAGGAAAGCCCGCCCTGCGGTTGAGCGAAGATGTCATACCTGATGGTGAGCGGGCCGGTTGCGGAATAGTCGGCGACCGGCACCGTGAAGCTGTCGGTGAAGCCCGCGGTGACGAGGCCCGTCCCGTCCGCGGCAATCGCAGTCGAGACCGATTGCGTGAGAACGCTCCTGTCGGCCGCGGGCGTTGGGATCACCTGGGCGTTGTAGATGGCCTTGAAGCTTCCGGTACCAGGGAAGGCAGCGCCCGCTGCCGCCTGCACCTGCACCGCCTCCGACAGGAAGGCCCGCGTGCTCACGGTGATGCTGTTGAGCGTGCCGAGCGTCGCATCAAACCCAGGAAGCACTTGGTCCCGCTCGCTGTAGTACGGGTCAAACGTTCCCAGGGACGCGCTGAAGGTCTCGACCGCCGCCCGTGCCTCCGCAGACACCCCGCACGCCATTATCGCCGCCAGCACTGCTGCACGCATCGTTCCCAATCCCTAGCTTTTGTTAACTTTTGTGATGCTGGCCGGTGACCGACCCGAAGTCAACCTACTAAGGCGTATGAGGATGGAGACTGTAGGGAGCCATGGATTTGTTGCCGGCCGAGGGCAGCTTAGTGGGGGAGCTTGCCCCTCGGGAACATCCTGCACCTCACCTCGCCGACCGCCAGCATGGGTTGGGTGGGCCTGGCGACATCTGCGGAAGCGGATGCGCTGCTGGCGGACGCGGCAGCGTGGTGGGGGTGCTAGGCCGCCAGGCCGAAGCGGGCTGCAACACTCCGCCTCCAAACCGGACATTTCCTGACAATCCATTGGAACGCGATGGTGCGATGATCCGTGCGGGTCCGCGTGGTTCGTCCCCCCTCAAAGCGGGCCTTCCCTGGCGTCTGACATCCGGGATGTGGCGCCAGGGGCTATTCCCGCCCCTGCCCGTGATGCAGGCAGGGGCGGGACATTACCTGGGCGACGGCACCGACAATGGAGGGGCCAGCCAAGCATGGGCTGGACAGCGATAAAATCGCTCGCGCCGAGGGCCACCTTACCCCGGATCGCCTTTTCGCCGTTCGCGCCAGACCCGTTCGGCTCTATCCCAGACAGCCGAGCGCCCAGCCAAGGTGCCAAACACTCTGAGAACCTCCTGCTGTACGCAAGGGCGGCCTGGAACGGTCATGTCGATTACTGCGTCTAGCTTGGCTTCCCGAAGGGAGCGCACTGCCTTGTCATTGCCGAACTTACCCTGCCAGGCGAGCAGGTTGAGCAGCACGGCGGCGCCCCGATCGATGTCGGCTTTACAAAGTTTGGTTGGAGGTGGGGCTGTCACTCGGCCTGCCCTCGCAGCTGCACCCCAGGCGTTTCGCCATCAATGAACTCAATCCCGGCCTCTTCCAACGCGGCACGGATTGCAGCCAAAGGGTCGTCCAGCGACATCCGAAAATAAGCCCCTGCGACCCGTCCTGAGCGTTCATAAGTGTCGATCAAGTGATACGTTGTCCTGCTGCGGGCGGCTAGCTTTGGGACGCCCCACCGCAGCAAACCCCGCGCCGCCTTCACCTGGGCAGGCGTCACTGATCCTGCTGCCGCAAGCGCATTCCAGGGACACCCCCGTTGGCGAACTCGACGTCGGCTGTTTCAGGGACAGCTTGGATGGCGGGCATCAGCGACTTGCTGGGCAGAACGAAGCCTCTTGGGCTGGAGGCCGACAAGATGGAACATGCGAGTGAGCGCGGCAAGCGGTAGCACTCTGGCGCCAGGTTTACCGCTTCCTCCTCTCCCGCTCCTCTATCTCGCGGCAGACCCGTCCCCAGACCCGGCGCACGGCGTTGCCGGTTGGGTCCGCGCCCTTCGATCCCTTGATGCCGTCTGCTTTCATGACCTTGACCAGCCCGTCCCAGCTGCAGCCCCACTTCCCGATTATCTCGGTGACGCCTTCGTGGTTGTCCCACAGCCAGCAGAATACGGCCTCCCGCTTGTTGTGCGGATAGTCGGACATGCGCGCGATCATGTCCTTGTCAGTCTGGGTCCGCGGCTGCGGCGTGTTCCAGTGCTTGAGAACGGCAGTCAGGTTGGATGATTTTCTGTGCATGGCGGGATTATCCGCCGATGTGGCGCAAACAGGCCCGGCTCGCGCCGATGGACGCGCTGGCGTCCATGCTGGATACGTCCCCCGTCCACGTCCGGTCCGTCAAACGTCCACCCTTGGTCCGTTAAACGTCCATGCCTGATCCGTCTCCCGTCCATGGTTGGCCCGTCGAACGTCCGCAAAAGGGGCGTCACGTACCATTGCATCACTCGTGCAGGATATACGGCCCCAATCCGGGCGGAATCGGGGTCGTTTTCCGGTCTTGCAGGCTCCAGTTTCCTTGTTCCTGAATGTTGGCTTGCCTGGGGACGGGTCAGAAGCCTGGTCCATCCGGGGACAGTGACTGCGAGACTGTGTGTTCTAGCCACCTGGATGCCCGTCTGCGGCTGGGCGGGATGCTACCTGGGCGGCACCAGTTCCAGCGCCCAATCCGGCGGTGCCCCGTGCATGAAGGTGCGCGTGTAGCCGGCGACCCGTGTCCCCCTCGGGCACTCGGGACGGCCAGCCTCCGGAGGCTGGCCGTGTCCCGCCCCACCGTGCCTGACTCGTCCTGACCAGACATGGCATGACTTCTCCGGCCACGCCGTGCCTCCTGCTGGTTCTAACCGAGCAGGTTCGCCATGTACGCCACCAGCACCATCACTCCCGCGGCCGAGTTCACCCCCGTGGAGGTTGAACTTCTGACGTCGTGGGGCCGCGCCAGCAGGCTCGAGGTTGCAGTCGAAGCGCTTGGGAGCGACTGCGCCGACGAGGTCGCCTACATCGGCCAGGGCTTCGGCACCGTGTCATGGACCATCCACCGGTCCTACGGACAGCTCTGGTTGTCCCTGGTCGGAAACTGGGCAGGATGCCATCGTACGGGTTGGACGGTCGCTGTTGGCTCAGTCGAGCAGGCGACGGCCAGGATCGCGGGCATGCTGGCGACCGGCCGGCACTAGAACTCCCAGTAGGGGCAGTGGACCTCAAGACAGCAGCCCGGCCAGTCCGAGGAGAGTGATCAAGGTTGAACGTGGGTGGGTGCAATGAGCGTGCTCCAGGTTGAACACGCCAGCGTGGATTTCATGGGCAGGCGGGACAAGCGCCGATTGATCTTCTGCGCCGGGCGACGAACCCAACGAAAAGGGGCGACCCGAAGGTCGCCCCTTCTGGCTTCAGGCTATCAAGTTGCCTGTCCATAAGGCGTCCTCAAGCCCTGGCGGCAGGTGGTCCGGATAGAACTCCATCCGCCTCTTACCCTCCCGGCTTGCAACAGCCCCGGCGTGGTCCCAGCCTTTGGAACACCACAACCGGTACTTGCGAACGTTCTGCTGTGTTGTGGGACCGTCTGTCTGAACTCGGCTATATACCCGAGCTTGTTGGATGATCCCGTTGCACCTCGTCCCGTTTGAATAGGTGAACGGGCACTGACACTGCTTTTGAGCCATTATGGTCTCCTATGTACTCATCAAAGGATACAGGCGGAATTAACCCGCCTGCTTGACCGCAAATGGCCTTCAGTTGAAGGCATCGGTATTTATGGCCCAGCGAGATGGGCAATGCCCGTTAAGGGCTGAAAGCAATGTAATGCTCAATGCTGGCCCGCACAATAGGCCATGCCAGACCTAGCAATCCGCCCATGAACGCTCGCGATCAGCACCACCACCATCCAAGGCACCCCGGTGATGATCCGACGCCTAGACTCGGGTCGAACATTAGGCCCGGCGGCATCACGGTGTGCAGCTCGGCCAGGTCGCGGGCGGTCAGGTGTCCCGGCAGCAGCCGCCCGCCGTCGTGCGCCTCCGTGTGCGCCCGCGCGATCACGCCGGCACCGTCTGGGGCTGGGATCGCGAACCATGCCACGCCTTCCGGCCGGTCGTGTACCGCGACGGCTTCTGCTGGTGTCAGTGCCGGTCCAGGGTCGTCCAGGCCGGTCAAGGTCGATGGGTGCAAGGCGCGCTCCATGCTGAACACGCCAGCGTGGATTTGTTTGAGGGGCGAGGCAAGCGTTGTTGCAGGGCATGGATCAGGCGCACTGAAACGAACGCGCTGGCCTAATCGACTCCGGGTATCTCTGACCGCGCCACGCACCGGCAATTCCCATACGGGCCGCACGCGCACTCGCCAGGATGTCCACCCGGCGGCGGCTTGGTCCATGCGAATCGCTTGCCGTCTAGGGCTTTGCATCGGTCGCAGGAGTTCCCCGCCCTGCTCCATACCCAGCGATAATGCGTGATGCCGAGGTTGATGGCGCGCTGGCGGTTATAGGCCGACACCGCCCGGCTCCGCTGCAGCCTGACCATCCGCTGTTCGGCTTGGGGCAGCACCTTGAAGTTAGCTGGCCATGGTTCGCTGCGGGGGTCAGAAAGCGGCGTTAGGTCTGGTGCTTCTCGTCGCGCCAGCCGCAGCAGCCATTGCAGCAGGCTCAAGTCAAGTAACTGGTGGCATTGCGATACAAAAGAACGCGGCAGCGTTTTAGGCTTGGGCGAACTACTCGATCTGTTCTTCGTGGCCGCTCAATCTGAACGGGCACGTCGAAAAAACCAGTAAGCGCGACCTGCCAGCGTTCCTTGTTTTCGTTGAACGTCGAATCTCGGGCGGATGCCGCAAGCTGCTCTATGTGCTTCCCGTCCCAAGGAAGCACCCCTCGAATCCAGGCTGCTAATTCGGCTGGGTCGATATCGTTCAAGATGGCCAGGTCGATGTCGCTATCAGGTCGGTTATCGCTGCGGGCGCGGCTGCCGAACAGGTAGATGCGGCGGGTCAACGGTTCCGTCACTGCCCATGCAGAGACAATGCTGCGTATAGCGTCATGCGAGAGACGGCCAGCAGGTGGATCATCCAGCATCGGACTGGTCCGAATGCGTTATCGGCTGCGCCGAACTCAATGTCTGCCATCTTTGATGTGAAGGTATCCCGTTTATGCCGCCGTTGCCTCCAGCGCCTCCCGCACGACCTCTGGCCGGCGGTCAATTACCAGCAGGTAGGCCCGCATCGCGCCAAGGGGACGGTTCCGGCCCTGCTCCCACTGACGGACCTGATGCACGGTGAAGCCGAACGATGACGCGAAGGCATCCTGGGATAGCCCCGTCTTTGTCCGGACCGCGCGCACGTCCATCTCGGGCGGGACGTGCATCTTGGCGGTCCCGACCTCGCCGCGCGCGACGGCCAGGGCCTCGTTCAGGCCCGCCGCGATCTTGTCGAATGCCCTCTTGCTCATCTTGTCTTCCTTACCTTCACAACCCGGCTGCGGTACTCGTCCGCGATGGCCTTCGTGATCTTCGCCAGCGCGTTCTGCTCGGCCTGGGACAGGTTCGCCCGCTCGCCCTTCGAGAACACCGTCACCAGGAACACCGGCATCTCGTCCCCCGAGTAGAACGTAATGGTCCGGTAGGCGCCCCGCTTTCCCTTGCCCTTGCCGGCCCACCGCAGCTTGCGGCAGCCGCCGGTACCCTGCATCGCGTCGCCAGCCGTTGGGTGCGCGGCCAGATGGTCGATCAGCGCCCGGACCTCGGCCTCGGTCATGCCCTCGTCGGCTGTCGCGCGCTGAAAGCTCTGCAGTTCGCAGACCGTGTGCATGGCACGGTTATGTGCGTGTTTTACGCAGTCGTCAATGGGGATTGTTGCGGACTGGTGGCGTGGCTGTCTGATCTACGCTGCTCGGCGCGGTGCGCTGGACCCGCGCCGGGGCGGCTGCAGCCTCGCCTGGGGCGGCGCTGGTGATGAGCACCTACACCTTTGGTGAGCGGGAGAGGCTTAGGCGTGTTCTGCCGCTGAACTACCGGGCGCAGACGGCCTTTCAGGCATGAACACCAGCCGGCGCAGTTCCACGCCATCCACCGTTTGCCTCTCCAACAAGGCTGCTGCGATGCGCTGGACAGCCGCCCATCTGGCTTGCATCAGGTCGTCGGCCTGCGCCTGCCATAGATCAACCAAGCATTGCGCCACCTTTGCTGATCCGCTGGCGCGCAAAGCGAACTCTCGCACCATCTCCCGGTCAGACCCGCCATGATGCTGGCGCACGCTGCGAGGGCTGAACCGGCGCTGCGCGGCTTCACCAGCAAGTGCAATCATACCGCGGTCGTGCATTGCCCCTATCTGCTTCGGCATGTGGCCTGGCAGGTGAACGTGGCCGGCGCTGTTCCCACTCGGCGCGATGGTTGCATGCTTCACCCGAACACCACGCACGATAGCTGCAACCGCGTGTCCGGCTTCGTGGTAGGCGGTGGCTCTTGCCGCTGCGCTGCTCATGCGTGCCCCATCACGTCATCAGGTGATGCGTGTAGGTCCAGCGCATCCAGCAATCCATCCCGCACGTCCACGGCCGGTTCAAGCCGCCGGGCCAGGATGACGATGCCCTTGCCGCCCAGCACCAGCTTGACGGCTTCGGCCAGGATCATCGGGTGGACTGCGGCAAGGGTGGCGTCATCTGCCAGCAGCCACACTTGGCCAACCGGTGTGATGCCGTCCTGCGCTACCATAGAGCGGTGCGGATACTCGATCAGCGTTTGCTCCGTCAGGTCCGGGATCGTGGCGTCGAGGTTGGCGCCCTCCGCGTTGAACATGGCGCCGGGGAAGTTGCTCATGCGCGCTCCTGGGGATGTCGCATCCGCACTCCATCGCCCCCGCCGTTGGGGTCAATGAACTCGACGCCTGCCGCATCGAAGGCGCGCAAGATCGCGTCCACGTTGCCGGCGATCATGCGCACGGAGCCATGCACGACTTCTGTCCGTCGGATGGTTGTGACGCCGACCTTCGAGTGACCTGCCAAGTCCTGCGCCGACCAGCCAAGCAGCGCTCTAGCCGCCCTCATCTGCCGTCCGGTCAGGACCCCCATAATTCAATCCACATGGTATTATTCATGTTGCATCCCTGGCCCACTGTGGTATGAATAATACCACTAAGGCTGAATGCGGCACAAGGATAAACACCATGGCCCACGGCACCAACACCTTTCGCGCCATTCCCACCTTCCAGCCTGCGTCCATGCTGCGCCAGATACAGCCCCCCATGCAGCACCCGGTGCCGCCCGTCACGGTCCGTCCCGCCGGCCACGCTTGCCACTTTCCCGATACACGCGAGCTGGCGCAGGCGGCGCTGTTGAACGCCCAGGCCGGGCTGCGCGAGGCGGTGCGGGTCTATGACTTCGCGCGCCGGGAGATCGGGCAGGCCAACCGTGGCGTGTTCGCCGGCCACGTCATCAAGAACATCACCGCCGAGCGCCGCCGCGCCCTGCGCCGTGCTGCCTTCCTGCTGTTCAACAAACGCCGCGGACAGCTCGTGCAGGCCCGGCGCCGGGTCACAGCCGCAGAGCTTGCGCTGGCGGCAACGGCGCAGATCGACCTGTCCGCAGCGGCCTAGCCCCGTCCTCATTGCGCCAGGGTCGGGCTGCGTGCCCGCTTGGCAGCCATCCGCCTGCGCTCAACTCCAGCAAGGGTGCACTATCACCATGACCGAAGTGTCCAGAAGAGCTATCACATTCACCCCGGCCCCGGGGAGCGCCCTGCAGATCAGGGCGTCCGCACGCCGTGCCTTTCTGGCCGGCGGCGTCGCTGCTACCGCGCTGGTGGCTGGTGCAGCAGGTGCGAACAGTGCGTCTGCGGCCAGCCCCGATGCGGCGCTGATCCGCGTCTGTCGCCAGTTCGCGGAAGCTGAGCTTACCGGCTGGTATCGTTATGTCATGGCCCCGAACGATGTGGCCGACGAACAGGCCGCTGCCGGCATGTGGGTCAGTGACAGGGCAACCTGGGACTGGATCGCCGTGACACCCGCCACGACCCCAGAAGGGTGGCAGGCCAAGGCCCTTGCCTTTGCGGCGTGGGAGCGTGACGCGTTCGATGATCCCGCGGATGATCGCTGCCACACCTCGACGGGCTTGGCGTCGCTGTTGCGGGATATGGTAGCCCCGGCGCGCGCCGTCATCATCGCCCGCCTAGCCGGGTTGTACGGACCGCTGCCGGACGGCTACACGGTAGACGGAATGTGGATGGGTTCGGAGGCCCGAGCATGAACCGCCGCAGGCTGCTTTATGCTGCGGCGACGGTTTTGGTCCTGGTTGGCACAGGCGCTGCAGTTGCCGCTCGTGGTGCTCAACCTGACGCTGAGCTGACCGCACTCTGCGCCAGGTTCCACCGCGCGCAGGCCGAAGCCCGCGACCCGGCCAACCCCTATCGGGGCTGGGCCACCAGCGCCAAGCAGGACAGCCTTAAGCAGCTCCACCGCATCGTACCGGTAACGGAGGCCGGGCACCGGGCCAAGGCTGGGGTTGCGGCGTCCATGCTGGCCGAACTGCACGAACATGAGACGCGCGGCGACGACCCGGAAACGCGGTTTGCGTTGAAGATGCTGGGCGATTGGCTGGGGAGTGCGGCAGCATGAACCGCCGCAAGCTGCT
>JAABUX010006881.1_pt1 | contig 13476 bp, 10 predicted proteins | sample 5561851 | NCBI WGS metagenome assembly JAABUX01 (sample SAMN10711883, study PRJNA513361) | rock metagenome | isolation source: Antarctica rocks | place: Antarctica: Victoria Land, Richard Nunatak red sandstone | collected 2016-01-03 | reverse complement strand
TTCGAAAATCTCGCGATCGCGGCGGAAGTAACGGGGCGGCCCAAGCACTTCTATTCCATCTACACGAAGCTGAAGAAGGGCCGCGATTTTTCGACCATCTACGATCTCACCGCCGTGCGCGTGATCGTCGATTCGGTCAAGGATTGCTATGGGGCGCTCGGCACGGTGCATTCCATTTGGAAGCCGATCCCCGGGCGCTTCAAAGATTACATCGCGATGCCCAAGCCCAACATGTACCAGTCGTTGCACACGACGGTCGTCGGGCCGGGCGGCGATCCGCTCGAAATTCAGATCCGGACGCTCGAGATGCACCGTACGAGCGAGTACGGCATCGCGGCGCATTGGCGTTACAAAGAAGGCGGCAAGAAGGACGCATTCGAGCACAAGCTCACGTGGTTGCGTTCGCTGCTCGAATGGCAGAACGACATGCGCGATTCGCGTGCGTTCATGGAGAATCTCAAGCTCGACCTCTTCGAGAATCAAGTCTTCATTTTCTCGCCCAAGGGCGACGTGTATCCGCTGCCATCGGCGGCGACGCCGCTCGATTTCGCTTATCAGGTGCACACCGACGTCGGCAATCACTGCGTCGGCACGAAAGTCAACGGCAAGATCGTACCGCTGGACTACCAGCTCAAGAACGGCGATATCTGCGAGGTCCTGGTCAACAAGAGTTCGCGGCCGTCCCTCGATTGGCTCTCGATCGTGCGCACCTCGGGCGCGAAGCACAAGATCAAGCAGTGGTTCCGCAAGGATCGCAAAGACGAGAACGTCGTGCTCGGTCAAGAGATTCTGGAGCGCGAGCTCGTGCGGGAGCACATGCGCCCCGAACTCGCGCGCGGCGAGGTGATCGAGAAGATCGCCAAACGTATGAACTATTCGAGCACGATCGATCTCTTCGCCGCGATCGGCTTCGGCGACGCGTCCGCAATGTCGGCGATCACCAAGCTCAAAGACGAAGCCAAGACCAACAACCTCATCGACCTCACGTCCGTGCAGCGACCGCCGGTGCGGCGCGTCGTCCGCAATTCGAGCGGCATCCGTATCGCGGGTGTCGACGACGTGCTCGTGCGGCTCTCGAAGTGCTGCAGCCCGGTGCCGGGCGATCCGATCATGGGGTACGTGACGATCGGCAAGGGCGTCTCCGTGCATCGCGCCGATTGTCCCAACGTTGCCTACATGTCAGCGACGCCCGAGCGCATCTTGCAAGCGTCGTGGGCGAACGTGGAATCTGCGACGCACGCGGTCGACGTCGAAGTGGAAGCGATCGATCGTTCGGGGCTCTTGCAAGACGTCATGGGCGTCTGCGCCGAGTACAAGACCTCCGCCTCATCGGTCACCGCACGCGTAAAACGCGAGACGGCGCTGATCAGCCTTACGCTGCAGATCGCAAACGTCGATCACTTGCATAAGGTGTTGAGCAAATTGCGGACCCTGCGCGACGTGCGCAACGTGTATCGCGTGACGAAGCGCGAAGCGCGCGCGAGCGGTTAGGGCGGCGGCCCGTTCCGAACGACGTGGTCGTAGACCCGACGGTGTCGAGCGCGACGTCCTCTGCGACCCGGACGTTTTCGTTTGGCTCGACGTCGCCGACGCCGATGCGGCCGACTTCGCGCGGCCTCGGCGTAACGGCGATACGCTCGACACGCACGTTGCGATCGCTTCGAATCGGCAAGGGGACGTTTCGAAGCAACTCACGATCGTCGCGACGGTCAAAACTTCGGTATTTTGATCGCTCACATTACGTCGACTCTATCGTTCTGGTGGCTCGGCGTCGGCGGCGAAGTGCTCGCGCTCGCGGCGTTGCTCGGGTATTTTCGCTATAAACGGTGGTACTAGGCTTCGCGCGAGAGCCTAGTGAACGCGCGAGAAACGGATCGTCGGCTTGAGGGCGGGCGTGGGCTCGTCCATCCAGGTCGCATCGACGTGGTCGTTCGCGTCGATGACGACGTTGATGAGGTCGCCGGAATAACGCGAGTCCCCGGTGCAGCCGGCGTTCGCGCACAGCCCGCCCGCGTGGGTGAGCGGTTCCAGCGTCGTCACCGTCCACTGCGGGAAGGCGTCGCCGGCGTCGTAGGTTTCCGCGAGCTTCGCCGACCACGGCACGTTCATTGTCGTCGGATCGAGTGCGCTCGTCGCGCTTTGATAGAAGACGACCGCGATATGCCCAGGTGCGCCCGCGGCGACCCACGAGAACGTCGCCGTCCCCGTCGCCGTTTGCGGGATCGGTGGCAGCGCTTTGAACGTCCCGCCGTTATCGGTCGAGCGTCCCACGGTCAGTGCGAGACCTCCCGCAGCGTTAGGCGTCTCGCCGACGAGATAGACGGCCGAATCGCGCCCCATCGCGATGCTAGGCAAGGCGTTGCCGCCGTTGATGCCGGTCGGCTTTGCATCGGCGAGCTGCGTCGTTGTCGTGCCGGGAAGGTAGCGGTACAGGTACAGCCCCGGATGCATGTCGACGGGCTGCAACACGAACGAATTGGCGTTCATCGACACCATCGGGCCCGTGGTCGGCGCGGCGACGCTCGACGTGAACTGCGTCGGCGTGTAAGTCGCGCCGCCATCGGTGCTCGTCGCGAAGACGGTTTGATAGAGTCCCTCGTTCGTCGTCACGAACGAGAGTGTCGGCGACGCCGGGTAGATCCACATGCGATCGGTGCCGCCCGGGGCGACGGCGTTATCGCATGCCCACGTGGCGCCGCGATCGTCGCTCGTACACGCCGCGGTCGTGCCCGCATAAGGATAATCGAAGGAGTAGTAGAGGCGATTCTTCGCATCGACCGCGATCGAGCTATCCGATGCGAGCACCGTCGTTGCGATGGTCGGATTCGGGACGGCCGTCCACGTCGCGCCGGTATCGGTCGAGCGGTACACGTTGGAAAGTGCGGCGATGTAGAGCGTGCCGTCGGGCGCGGCCGAGAGGATCGGCTCGTTGCCTTTCGTTCCGACGACTACCATCGAAACAGTCGCGGACGATCCACCGCCGGTGGCGGTTGGTGTCGCAGTCGGCGTCGCGCCGGCCGGCGTGGCGGTCGGCGTGGCGGTCGGCGTCGCATGCGCGACCGGCGTCGCCGTCACGACCGGCGTTGCCGTTGTTGTCGCGACCGACGTCGCCGTCACGCTCGGCGACGGGCTCGCGACGGTCGACGGGCTCGCGACAGTCGACGGGCTCGCGACAGTCGACGGGCTCGCGACAGCCGACGCGCGTGGCCCTGGCGTTGCGGTCGCGGTGCTGGGCGCGGGCCCTCCCGACGCGCCGATGGTGGCTCCGCCGCCGCTACATCCCGCGATCGCGACGACGGCAACACCGATCAGAAGAGCGCGTCGGTCCAACATCATGTCGGTAAGCATAGCGCGAAGCGCGAACAACGCGCGAACAGAGGCGCGTTGCCGGGCTCGCGCTATGCGATCATTGTGCGAAGAGCGACCCGATCGGACCGACCGGCACGCAATTGGTCGTGTAGGCATTCACGTAGACGTTATACGTCGTCCCGGAAACGAGACCGGGCGAGCTGATCGTGCCGTTGTAATAGTAGTCGCTGCCGTAGGGTGCGTAAGCGTTGCGGTCGCCGTTGATCGCGAGCGCACCGGTCGAAACGCTGCCCTGCAGCGAGCCGCCGCCGTTGTTGGCCGGGACGAACAGCAGATCGAAGCTTTTGAAGCTCTGGAAGATTTGATTGTTGTTGTCCTGGGCCACGATTTCGACGGTCGTATTGTTGTTGGCCGCGATCGTGGCGCCGGTGCGCGGATTCGCGAGTTGGTACTGCGTGTCGTTGCCGCAGAATTGCGTGTTCGGGACCGGCGAGTTTCCGGTTCCGCTCGAGCCACCGCTGCACGCCGTCGCTGCGGCGATTAAGCACATCGATGCGATCGCGCCACGCGCGATCGTCGTTACATTGGTCATATCGTTTCTCCGTCGGGCGAGCGTTACGAGCGCGCGATATCGTATGCGAAACGTCAGTACTGAACGAAGCGTTCCGCGAGCGATCGGACTTCGCACGCTACGGATACACGCCGGCGGGCTCGCGCTGTTTCGTTCCGCCGCTGCGTGCCATCGGCGGAACCATCGTCGGCGGTTTTGCTTTGAAACGCGGTTCGATGTGCGTGGCGACGAAGAGATACAGCGTCGGAACGACGAGCAGCGACAGCAACGTCGAGCTCACGAGACCGCCGATGACGACGGTGCCGAGCGGGGCCTGCGTGGAACTGCCCGATTCGATGCCGAGCGCAAGTGGCAACATGCCGCCGATCGTCGCGAGCGTCGTCATGAGGATCGGTCGCAAGCGACGCGGTCCCGCGTGCAGGATCGCTTCGCGCGCGCTCATACCGTCGCGACGCAGCTGCTTGGTAAACTCGACTACGAGGATCGCGTTCTTCACCGCGATGCCGACCAGCATGAGCGAGCCGATGAACGCGGTGAGTCCGAACGCCCGCTGCGTGATGATGAGCGAGAGCACGATGCCCACGAGGGCGAGCGGGACCGACATCATGATCACGAGCGGATCGACGAACGACTCGAACTGCGATGCGAGCAGCATGTAGATGAGCGCGATCGCGAGGATGACGACGAGCGCGAGCGCGCCGAACGTGTTGTTGTTCTGCGTGACTTCCGGCCCGAATTGCCAGCGATATCCCGCGGGCAGCGGATACGCGCCCATGACGCGCTGCGCCGCCGCGATGACCGTGCCGACCGGCTGTCCCGAAACCGGCGCGTCGATGTCGATGCGTCGTTGCTTATCCTGACGAGGAATCTGCGAAGGCCCGGTGCCTTCGACGATCGTCGCGACCGCCGAGAGTGGCACGCTCGAGAGCGATTGCGACGAACGGGTCGGCGTGCTCGCGCCCGCGAGCGTCGGATCGCTCGACGTCGAGGTCGAGCCGGAAAGCGTCGTTGGCGGAACGAGTGGGAGATCGCCGAGCGAGGTGAGCGAATTGCGTTGCGCGGGCGATGCTTGCACGAAGATCGGATACTGCGTGCCGTTGATCTGATAGTACGAAGCGATCGTGCCGCTCGTCGCGGTCGCGATGTCGGCCGCGATGTCGCCCGTCGAGAATCCGAGTTGGGCGGCTTTGCGGCGATCGATACGCACGTCCACTTCGGGCGCATTCGCCGTCACGTTCGTGTCGGGGCGCGTCACGCCGGGAATCTGCGCGATCGACGGCAGCGCACCGGTCGCGAGTTTGTAGAGCTCTTTGATATCGGGCCCGTAGATCTGAATCGTTACGGCGTCGGAACCTTGCGCGATCTGCTGCTGCAAGATGTCGATGGTGCGACCGAATACGACGGTGCCGACGAGTGCTTTGCGCAGCGCGCGGAATTCGGCACGACGTGCGGTGCCGCCGGGCACGGGTGGCGGGGTCGCCGTCGACGATGCGGGCGTCGTCGAAGGGCGGCCGCGTCCGCCGAGGCGTCGTTGCCAATCGGTTACGAACGTGCCGGCGGCCGTGCCGCTGATCGAGGGCGCTAGCGTCACCGAGAGCGTCGCTGAATTGGTGATCGGGCGCGACCCGCCTGGACCGAATGCCGAGCCGACCGTCTCACCGATGTTCACGACGCGCGGATCGTGGCTCATCACGGAGCGCACCATCTGCGAGACGCGATTGGTGTAGGCGAGCGACGAGCCGTTGGGTGTGCGAACTTGGAAGCGGACGAATCGGGAATTCGAGGCGGGGAAGACTTCGCTCTGTACCGCGCCGAGATTGAGGGCGATGATCGCTGCGGCGAGCAACATGGCGGCCGTGGCCACGACGATGGCCGGCCGATCGATCACCCATGCGAGCGTGGCGCGATAACGGCGTTCGAAGCGCTCGTATTGCGTGTCGAAGGCGCGCGCGAATCGCGACGGTGCGTGCGCCTCCTGTTGCCGCAGCATGATGCTCGAAAGCATCGGCACGGTCGTGACGGCGACGAGCAGCGAGACGCCGACGCCGGTCATGACGGTCAGTGCGAATGGTCCGAAGATGAGGCCCTGCAAACCCGGGATGAGCAGCAGCGGAACGAAGACGGTTACGACGGTGATCGTCGATGAGAGCACGGCGGAGAATATCTGCGATGTCGCGTTGCGGGCCGCATCGAGCGGCGTTTCGCCCTCGTCGAGGTGGCGGAAAATGTTCTCGATGACGACGACGGCATCGTCGACGATGAGCCCGATGGCGAGTGCCAGGCCGCCGAGAGTCATCGTGTTGAGCGTCTGGTGCGTGATGTACGCGGCGAAAAGCGTGCCGCACACCGAGACCGGCAACGAGACCGCGACGATCAACGTCGATCGCCACGAGTGAAGGAAGAGCAGGATGATGAGCACTGCGAGGACGGCACCGAGCAGCGCCGTGTGCCCCAGAGCGCTGATCGCCTCCAGAATGAAATCGCGTTGTTCGAAAACGGAGCCGAACTTCAGGGTCGGATAGGCTTTGCCGACCGTCGCGATTTTCGCGCGTATGCCGTCTGCGACCGCGACGATGTTCGCGTCGGGCTGCGCGGTGACGATGAGCGATTCGGCCGGTACGCCGTCCAGGCGCGAGAGGACACGTTGTTCTTCGATGCTGTCGGAGACGCTTGCGACATCGCGTAAATAAACGGGCGTGCCGTTGTGGACGGTGATAACGGCGTTCGCAACTTCGCCCGCGGATTTGTACAGTGCGCTCGTGCGAATGCCGAACTCTTGCGGGCCGATCGCGATGAGGCCCGCGGGGAAATCGACGTTCTCGTTGGCGAGTTTTTTGATGATGTCGCTGTTGGTCAGCCCGTAGCCCGCGATCTTATTTTGATCGGGCGCGACCATGATGGCGCGGGTTTGGCCGCCGTCGACCGCGACGCTGCCCACGCCGGAAACGGCCGAGAACTGATCGGCGAGAACGTTCGTGAAGAGATCATTGAGGTCGCGTTGCGTGCGCGTCTTGTCGGTGACGTAGTAGCGCACGACAGGCGCGGCGTTCGGATCGGCTTTCGCGATCTGCGGTTCTTGCAAGTTCGGGTCGCTCGGGAGCGAGCCGCGGGCGCGCGCGACCTGCTGTTCGATGTCGTTGACCGCGACGTTGATGTCGGTGCCGAATTTGAACTGCGCGCGGACGCTGGATTGTCCTTGCGTCGAATTGGACGAGAGATAGTCGATCCCGGCGACGCGCGCGACCGCGTTCTCGAGCGGCCGGGTCACGACCGACTCCATCGTTTGCGGCGAGACGTTGCCGTAGTTGACGGTCACGCTGACGACGGGCGGTTGGAAGGACGGGAGCAGGTCGACCGGCAGCCGCGGTAAGGCGAAGATGCCGAGCACGATGATTGCCGTCGCGAGCATCGCGACCGAAACGCGACGCGTCACGGCAAACCGGGCGATCGACAAACCGTTTCTCCAAAGGGTGGGCAGTGGGGGCGCGGTGCCCATCATCGCTTATGGTGCTGGACGGCACCTTGGGCGCTACTGTCAGCACTGCCAGAAGCCGCTTCGAGCAAACCAAGCTCCCGGGGGCCTTTACCCTTGTCGCCGTTCGACGCGGCGTGATACACTACTCGAGTTTTCCGGTCGGCGTTCGAGCCCGCCGGGTGCTCGTGCGGGGGCGACCGTGCACGACCCACTGCCCGACCCGCCGTAAGCGGTCGGGCCGTCCGCCCGGATTTCCGGGCGACGTCCGTAGAGGGATTCCTTCATGACGACCGATTACGAAATCACGTATATCGTACGACCCAACCTCGAAGAAGCTGATGTCGATACCAAAGTCGACGCGATCTCAGCCCAGCTCGCCGCAAATGGCGGCGAAGTCGGCGAGATCGAGAAGATGGGGAAGCGACGTCTGGCTTACGAGATCAACGACGTCCGCGAGGGGTACTACGTCGTCATGAAGTTCAAGAGCGATGCTGCGCAAGCCAAGGAGCTCGAGCGCCAGCTTCGTCTCAACGAAGACGTGATGCGCCAGCTCTTGATCAAACTCGACGACTAATTCGGGAGGCTCGGCATATGGCTGGTAGCTACAATAAGATTACCCTGGTCGGCAATCTCACGCGCGACCCGGAGATTCGCTATGTCGATGGCGGCGGTAAGGCCGTCACGAAATTCGCACTCGCGATCAACCGCAAGTCGAAAACGGGCGACGAGACGATGTACATCGACATCGTCGCTTGGGATCGTCTCGGCGAGATCTGCAATCAGTATCTCAAAAAAGGCATGTCCGCGCTCGTCGAAGGGCGTCTCGTCATCCGCGATTATACGAACAAGGATGGCGAGAAGCGCAAGGCGATCGAGGTCGTCGCGAACGAGATGCAGATGCTCGATTCCAAGGGCGGCGGCGGCGGCGCGCCGCGCGAAGGCGGATCGTTCAACGGCACGCGTTCTTCCGCACCGGCGGCCGTCGGCGGCGGCCACGAGGACGGATTCGGCGACGACATGGACGGCGAGATTCCGTTCTAGCCATCCAGGCGTTTACTGATGGACGAAAGCAAAACGGACCGCATCCTTACGCTTCTCGACGTCGTGGCGACGGAAGTCGTCACGATTCGAGCTGACGTGACATCATTGCGGATCGATGTCACCACGCTGCGGACGGATGTCACCACGCTGCGGACGGATGTCACCACGCTGCGGCAAGAAATGCATACGGAGTTCGACATGCTCGGGCGGCGAGTCGGCCGCCTCGAAACACGCGTGGAACACGTCGAAACGGATCTACGTGATTTTCGAAACGAGTTCGAGCGACGTGTCTCACCGCTCGAACGTTCGTAAAGACGCATTTGACCGACGTTCGCCGAACGTCAAAGCGAAGAAACAACACCTCATTTCGTGAACGAGCACGTCATGAGCACCGACTTTACCGATCGCGTCGTCATCGTCACCGGAGCCGGCGGCGGTCTGGGCCGCGCGCACGCGCTCATGTTCGCCGCGTACGGGGCAACGGTCGTAGTCAACGACGTCGGCGCCGGCGGGGCCGCGGTCGCCGCGGAAATCGAAGCGGCGGGCGGTCGCGCGATGGCTGCCGACGCATCGGTCACAGATTTCGCTGCGGTGACGGCGATGGTCGCGGACGTGATGGCGCGCTACGGCCGCGTGGATGCGCTCGTCAACAACGCGGGCATCCTGCGCGACAAGACGTTCGCGAAGATGGACATGCAAGATTTCCGCGACGTCGTGGACGTGCACCTCATGGGCGCGGCGTACTGCACGAAAGCCGTCTGGCAGATCATGCGCGACCAACACTACGGTCGCATCGTGATGACGACGTCGTCGACGGGGCTCTACGGAAACTTCGGGCAAGCCAATTACGCCGCCGCGAAACTCGGACTCGTCGGCCTCGTCAACACGCTCGCCCTCGAAGGTGCGCGCGACAATATTCACGTCAACGCCTTCGCCCCTACCGCGCGCACCCGCATGACGCAGGGGCTCAGCCCCGACGCGTTTCTCGAACCGTTCGATCCGGAAGCGACGTCGGCGGCGGTGGTGTTCCTCGCATCCGAAGCCGCGCCGACGAAGACGATCGTGGCGGCCGGTGCAGGTACCTTCGAGCGTGCGTATATCACGTTGACGGCGGGCGTGCATCTCGCGTCCGACGCGCGCACGCCCGATGCGATCGCGGCGGCCTTCGATCGCATCGGCGATCGCGCGAATGAGACAGTGCCGGCGAGCGGTGCGGCCCAGGGTCAGAACGAGCTGCTGCGCCGCCAGCCCGCCTCCTAGACGGTCGCGCGCAGCGCGGCGAGCACTTCGCGTGCCGCGCGTTCGCCGCTCGCGAGCGAACCGTTGACGGTGCCGCTCTGACCGTCGTCGATCGTCGCTTCGCCCGCGAAGAAGAGCGTGTCGTCCACCGGTGCGGCGAAAATCGGCCGCGCGTCCGCGCCGCCTACGGCGAGATAGCTGTACGCGCCGCGCGCGAACGGATCGCACGTCCAATCGTGCGTCATGCCGCAGACGAACTCGCGTCGCGCGCGTTCCGGTTCTCCGAGCATCGAGCCGAAGTCGACGAGCGCGCGTTCGACGCGTTCGTCTTCGGTAAGCGCTTCGAGCGCGATCCCGTGTGGACCACCGGCCCAGGCCACGATCGACTCCGAACGCACGGGCAGTTGCGTCCAGAACGCCGGAAACGCACGCTCGTCGGTCCGGAAGAAGGCGGCGTCGCGATAGCGTCTGTCGCGAATGTCGGTCCAGAAGTCCGTTCGAAACAGGAGCACGACGCGGACGACGTGACCCATCTCGATGCGCGCGAGCGCTTCGCGCTTCGAGGGCGGAAGTTCCGGCTCGAAGGTAACCGCCGTCGCGTCGCCCGCATGCCGTAAGACGCCGACGGGCAGTGTCACGACGGCCGCACGTGCGTGTAACGCGTCATGCACGCCGCCCTCCCGCACGGTATCGATCGTGACCGCATCGCGTTGTCGCGCGACGCGGCGCACCGTGGTCTTAAAGCGCACGTCGACGCCTACGCCGGCGCAGGCAGCATGCAGGCGCGCGAAGAGCGGCGCGTAGCCGCCCAGCGGACGCGCGATCGTATCGTCGACGCCGGACTGCCATTCATCCGCGATGCCGCGTACGCTCGCAAGAGCCGGATCGACGGCATCGAATTCTTCGACGAGTTCGCGCGCCGCGTCGCCCTTCGCGCGCATCGCCGCATCGCCATCGAAACGCGCGAGATAGGTCGCCACACTTTCGTCGGCGTCGAGCGCCGCGGCGCGATCGAAGATCTTCGCGACGGGCGCGTCGTCGTCCGGTTCGCGGGTCAGGTTACCGTGCGCCTCGCGCCACGTTTCGCCGCTCGATTCGATCGCGGCCGTCCCCGCATCGCGCAGAAGCGCAGGCGTCTCGGGCCCGCGGCCGTGGATGAATTCCGCGCCGAGTTCCGCCGGTACGAGCGCGCGTTCGAGCTGTCGCGTGAGCACGCGTCCGCCGACGCGATCGCGCGCTTCGAGAACGATGACACGGAGCGAAGCTTCGGCGAGCCGTCGGGCCGCGGCCAGACCCGCCGCACCGGCTCCGATCACGATGACGTCCGCATCCATGAACGAGCTTATACCACGCGCGAACGGATTGCGTCGGCGACGCATCACCAGCGGATGGGGCCGACCTCGGTCGCACAATCGTCGTGCAGCGCGGCGTGACGCCTCACGACCGGGCGAACTTTCACGACCTTTGCATCGCCGCCGACGATCTTGAGATCGAGCAAGACGGGCACCGCAAAGCGATGCGTTCCGTCGGATGCGTAGTGTTCGAGCGTCTGGCAATCGGCACGCGTCAGAGCGTCGAACGAAAAATTATATTTGATGTACCCCATCGTCGCATCGGATGCCCAGTAGGCGCGAAATGTCTTCGCACGCGCATCATGCGTGCGCGGGGCGAAACGCCCGATGCGATGGGGCTTCCAGGGACCGCCGCGGTGGCTTGGCGGTGCGAACGTCACGTAGACGTTCTGCGATGCCTTCGAGATTTCGGCATCGGTGTGTGCCTGTGCCATCGCATCGACGAGATCGCGATCGTCGGCGAAGAGTGCCGGATACATCGCACCGACTTCGTAGAAGGCGTGATCCTCGACATCGAGCAGAAAACTCTTATGCGGAAAGGCGTTCGCCGCGATCGTGAGATCGCTCGCCGGCGACATCGCCGCAGTGCGCTCGATTGCGGTTGGAGTCGTGGAGCAGCCCGAGACGAGAGCCGTCGCGATGAAGAGCATCAGTGCAACCGGTACGTAGCGCATCATGGTCGGGTTCGGGCCGTCTCTCGTCAAGAATAGCTGGCGTAGGCGACTCGAGAAAAGCCACCATGATTGGTTCGTCGGTTAAGGACGCGCGCGGATTTAGGACTCGACGTGGAGGGTCCGACGTAATGAGCGCTTTCGGTAGCAGCTCGAGATTTGCACCGCCCTCAGCGGAATGGGCCACGTGCGCTGCCAAGAGCCTCGCATGCAAGAGCCGACGACCGCACCGGCCTTCACGCTCGATCACGTGCAGTTGGCGATGCCTGCGGGCCGCGAGGCGGACGCGCGCGCCTTTTACTGCGGCGTGCTCGGCTTCGTCGAACGGCCGAAACCGCCGGAACTCGCCGCTCGCGGCGGAGCGTGGTTTGCGAACGGAACGGTCGTGCTCCACCTCGGCGTCGAAACACCGTTCGCGCCCGCGCGCAAGGCGCATCCGGCGCTACGCTGTGCGGCGTACGACGCGTTATGCGCGCGACTGACGGCTTGCGGCATTGCGGTTGCCGACGATCCGCTACCGTTCAAGGGTAAAGCGCACTGCTACGTCGCCGACCCGTTCGGTAATCGCATCGAATTCATCGCGAGCTAACGACCGTCAGCGGGTCGCTTGACGGCGGCCGTGCGCGAGCGGTGTCGTGCCGGAGGGAACCACGAGCAAAGTGATCGAGCGTGGTGCGAATGTCGGGTAAAGCTTCGTGCCGGGTGCCAGTGTCGGGCCCGCAACGACGGCTTTAGCGTTTGCCGAGCTGTAAACGTACGTCGCGACGGGTTGTGACGCGCGGAGATTTGCAATCGAGAGCGCGCTCGTGAGGGAGCTCGTGCTCGCGTTGACGACCGCGATCGTCGCCGCGCCGTCGCCGCTACGTTGCGCGGCATACACCGTGAGTTTCGATGAGTCGGCGGAACTGGCCGCGACCGACGTATCGCCGAACGATGAGCCGTTGCCGTCGTAATTGCGCATGACGAGAAACGCGTAGGCGCTCGGCTCGGTCGGGTCATTGAGGCCGAAAAAGCTTGCGAGGTCGACGCCCTGTGCGCCGAAGACGCCGAGTCCGTCGAGCGTCGCGAGGGCATCGCCGATGCCGTTACCCGTGCCGCGATTCCACTCGTCGTACGCGAGTTTCGTGCCGGGATACGCCTGCGCGATCCAGCCTTTGTGTCGCGCGATCGCCGTGACCATGGCGTCGAGGGTGCCGTTATTCGCAAAGCAGCAACTGCCGGGGTAGTGCATCGCATAATAATCGAGCAAGCGCGTCCCGTGCGCTGCGAACTGCTGCAAATAGTAGAGGCCGAGGGGCGTATTTCTATGACTAGCGGCATTGTCGCCGTTGCACGTCCCGGGCGTTCCGCCGCCATTGCAATTTTGATCGGCCGGCGCGATATCGCCCGGGCCTAGCACCAGGGCGCTCGGGTCGGCCGCTTTGATCGCACTCGCATAAGCGACGGAACGTTGCACGAGATCGGTGTAGCCGATATTCTGCGGCCGAACGTCGTGGTGCACGGCGATCCAACCGTTGGGCTCGTTATCGAGTTCGTAGATCGCGACGCCGCGCGGACCGCCGCCATACTTTCCAACGAAGTGCGAGACCCACGAACCTTGAATCTGCGTCGAGTTCGCCGTATCGTGCGCGGTCACGTTCGTGTCGACGAGATATCGTCCGGTTGCCGCGCTCGTACCATTGCCACAATTATCGCCGCTCGGATGAACGTAAGGATTGTAACTCTGCTGAGCGGGATATTTCGACTGCGGATAGCTGCAATGATAGGGCGCGGCGTTGTTGATGTAATCGATGATCGGAACGGTGATGATCGATTTCA
>JAABUX010006880.1_pt1 | contig 13477 bp, 12 predicted proteins | sample 5561851 | NCBI WGS metagenome assembly JAABUX01 (sample SAMN10711883, study PRJNA513361) | rock metagenome | isolation source: Antarctica rocks | place: Antarctica: Victoria Land, Richard Nunatak red sandstone | collected 2016-01-03 | reverse complement strand
GGGAAGTCAAGCACCAAATTCATGCGCTGAATCGCCCCCATTCCGATGCGAAAATCCCCCGACGCGGTCTCATTGACGTCGATGTCGGACAGCCGAAATCCAAAAAACGCAGCGGTGGTCGCGACTCCGTAACGAGTGTCGCGCTCACCCGACGGATCGGCCTTGCGTTTGGTGCCGACGCCGTAGAATTCTTGCCGCATGATCAGTCGATCAAACGTCGTCCGGTCCAGGCTAACCGCGACCGTAGAATCGGTCCCGGTGTCGAACTCGTAGAGTTTGGGCTGCTCCCCGGGCATCACCACCTCGACCAAGGGGATGCCGGACTCGTCGAAGCGAAGGGGTAGCCCCTTGGCTTCGTCGATGGACGCCTCGTGACGAAACTGGATCTTACGATGGCTCACGTCGAGCGTCATGGCATACTTTTTAAGAAATGACATACCGATAATCCCGTGAATTCTTCCTACCCCGAGCCGATCGAGAAATCTTAGATCCATGCAGCAGACTTTCTCCGCAGTCTTCAAGCTGAGCGGGCCAAGAGTCGCGTCGGGGGCGTTACAATATTTGAGCGTCAATGGCTTTGCCGCCGTGGTGACGGCCCCGGCACCAATGGGGGCTCCAAGCTGGTCCTCAAAACTCTGGTCGTAGACCATCCACGATGCACCGGTGTTGATGACGAATTGATAGGATTGACCCCGAAGGGTGACCGGCACGGTCAAGAGCCGAGGGGCCTTCGGCATGGTAAATTCGACGAGGATGTCGGTTCGCTTCGGCTCGTCAGCCGTCGTGAAACCGCGCTCGCCGAGTAACACCGCTGCCAGCGATAGCACCAAGATCCGTCCCATGAGTCGCTTCATCAGCATAGCCTCCTTGGGTAGACCATGATCGTGGGCGACATCCTCTTCGGACCGTCAGGCCCGCCCATCGCGGCCAACTGCGGGTTGGCACTCGCTCCGTTCGAAGGGTCGGCGTTAGGATCGGTCGGAGTCGATCCAGCCGAATCGAAGGCGTCCAGGTCGGACGGGTCCAGCCCGGCCGAGGCAATAGCGTTCAGGTCGGCTGCCACGGCGTCGGCGTCGACCGTCCCGGAGGTCTGCGACAGATCAGTGGCGAGCGCAGCCAGCGCGCTGTCGAGGTCGCTGAGATCCGGAGACCCGGCCGACGAGTCGCTGGACGAAATGTTGCTCGGGTCGGACATGGCGTAACGGATGTAGTTGATTTCGGCGACCGCGTTGGCCTGAGCATTGGGGTCGATGTGTACCATGGTCGTCAAAAGCTTACGCGGTTCCAGCCCGTCCAGGCCGAGAATTCGCCGACGACTCGCAGTGCGATGCGATGCGATTCATTAGGTTAGGTGTTGTCCTCTCCACACTGAGACAAGGTTCTTGGTCGGCGAACCGTTTCGGTCCTCCCAACCCGAGCGAACAGTCATCGCTCGCTTCGGCAGTCGGCGCTCCTCCGCCTAGCCGCCGGCAAATTAAACCGACCCGATAATCATGTCAAGAGATTGCCGAAAAAAACAGATGCACCGCCTTTGGGAGCCTGATCGCCGAACGATCGGGAACTGTCAAGGAGATGGTTGACCGTAGAGGAGGGCGGGTACAGAATCATTGGAGACATTGGATTTAATCCGGCGGCGGACCGACTTGCGCGCGATGGCAATCACGTATTACAAGCGGTTTCGAATGGAGATCAACCTCGACGGCTCGCTGCCGCCTCCGGTCTTGGCAACCCCCTTCCACTGGGTGGGCTGGGACGAGTCGCTCCTCGAATCGCATGCCGAGGTCAAGTTCCAAAGCTTTCGCGATGAACTCGACTCGCAGGTCTTCCCTTGCCTGGGGGAAAGGAACGGCTGCCGGCGCTTGATGCGTGAGATCCGCCGCAAACCGGGTTTTCTCGCCGTCTCGACCTGGTTGATCGCCTGCCCCGACGGGTATTGTGGGACGGTTCAGGGGGTGATGGACCGGGGGCCGATCGGCGCGATCCAGAACCTGGGGGTCGTCCCCGCCTACCGGGGGCGGGGGCTGGGCCGGGCCTTGGTCCGCCAGGCGCTCGAAGGGTTTTATCAAGCGGGACTCCGGCAGGCGTACCTCGAAGTCACCGCCGAGAACTCGTCCGCCGTCCAGTTGTACCGCGCGATCGGCTTCCGGCGGTCGAAAACGCTCTACAAAGCGGTGGGCGGTTGAACCGAGCGGGGTTCGGTCGCACAATCAATGAGACCAAGCGGCGGTGGGCGGCAACGCACCCGCGATGAGACTCCGGTTTCGGCGGTCCGACTTCCGGTCCTAGTCTGAGGATCAACGTGCCAGAATCCACGGTCAGCCACCACCAGTTCTCGAACGGCCTGGTCCTCGTCGCCGAGGCGATGCCGCACGTCCAGTCGGCGGCGTTCAACCTGCTCCTGCCGGCGGGAGCGGCTTACGACCGCGACGGGGCGCTGGGGTCGGCGTCGATGCTGGCCGAATGGATCACCCGAGGGGCGGGGTCGCGCGACAGTCGGGCCTTGCTCACCGCGCTCGACAACCTGGGAGTCAGCCACGGCGAAGGGGCGCAGACGCTGCACACCAGCGTCTCGGCAGCCACACTCGGGCGGAACCTGATCCCAGCCCTGGAGATTTTCGCCGATGTCGTCTTGCGGCCCCACCTCGTGGATGAGGAAGTCGAGCCGATCCGGGCCTTGGCAATTCAGAACCTCCAGGGGCTGGAAGACGACCCCGGCTCAAAGGTGATCTACGAGCTGCGCCGCCGCCATTTCCCCGACCCCTGGGGCCGACCCAGCCCCGGGACGATCGCCGACATCGAAGCCATCACCCCCGACACGCTCCGGGCCTTTCACCAGGCGCACTATCAACCCCGAGGCGCGATCCTCGCCGTCGCCGGCGCCCTCGATTGGGAGCACCTCAAGTCGGCCGTTGGGACGCTGTTCGAGGCGTGGGAACCTCGGCCCGAGGCGGTGGTCGTCGCCAAAGAGACCGGCCCGCGCCGCGACCACCTGCTCAAGGAAACCCAGCAAACGCAGATCGCCCTGGCCTATCCGACCGTCACGGTGATCAGCCCCGAGTATTATCAGGCCCGGGCGATGATCGGGGTTCTCGGGGGCTATTCCTCGGCTCGCCTGTTTACCGAGGTCCGCGAGAAGCGGGGGCTTTGCTACACGGTTTATGCGTCGCATGAGAGCCAAAAGGACCGCGCCGCCGTGGTCTGCTACGCGGGAACCTCGACCGATCGGGCGCAGGAAACCCTCGACGTCACGCTTGACGAGATCCACCGCCTCGGCCGCGACGGGCTGGACGCCGAGGAACTCGACACGATGCGGGCGGGTTTGAAAAGCTCGCTGATCATGCAGCAAGAGTCGAGCATGAGCCGCGCGGGTTCCTTGGCGTCGGACTGGTATTACCTCGGTCGGGTCCGGTCGCTCGACGAGATTTCCGCCAGCCTGGACGGTTTGACCCCCGAGTCGGTGGGGGACTTCGCTCGCCGGAACGCCCCGACCGACATGACGATCCTCACGCTCGGGCCAACCCCGCTGCGACTGCCCCCGGAGTCTTGACCCCGATGCGCTTTCATCAGACCGTCTTGCTCAACGGCCTCCAGGTCATCGCCGAGTTGAACGACCACGCCCGGTCGGTCGCCGCGGGCTTCTTCGTCAAGGCGGGGAGCCGCGACGAGTCGGGCGACCTGGCCGGCGTGTCGCACTTCCTCGAACACATGATCTTCAAAGGGACGCCACACCGCGACGCCTTGACCGTCAACCGCGACTTCGACCGCGTCGGCGCCAAGCACAACGCGCAGACGTCGGAAGAGGATACCTTCTACCACTTCACCTGCTTGCCCGAGTACTTGCCCAAGGCGTTCGACGTCCTGGCCGACATCCTCCGCCCGTCGCTCCGGGGGGACGACTTCGACACCGAGAAGAAGGTGATCATCGAAGAGATCCGGATGTACCTCGATAGCGCGGTCTCGGTCGCCTACGACGCCGCCAAGGCCGCGCACTTCGGCGACCACCCGCTCGGGCAGAGCATCATCGGCACCGTCGACTCGATCACCGGCCTGACCATCGAGCAGATGCGGACTTACTTCGCCGAGAAGTACAGCCCAGCCAACATCGTCCTCGCCTTCGCGGGCAAGTCCGACTGGAACGAGATCGTCGCTTTGGCCGAGCGGCACTGCGCGACCTGGGACGGGATGCCGAGTCGGCGGACCACGGCCCCCTCGCGCGGGACCGGCTCGTTCGCCGCCTTGCTCCGCGCCGAGGACCTCCAGCAAACCGTGATCGGCGTGGCGGACGCCCCGCCGCTCGAAGACGATGACCGCTACGCCGCGCAGCTCCTCGCGACCGTTCTAGGAGATCACACCGGTTCCCGGCTCTACTGGGAACTGGTCGATCCCGGATACGCCGAGGGGGCCGACCTGTCCTATCAGGACTACAACCAGGCGGGGGCTTACTATACCTTCTTGAGCTGCGAGCCGGAGGAAACCCAGGCCAACCTCGCCCGGGTCCACCAGGTTTACGCCGCCGTCGACGCCCAGGGGATCACCGACGACGAGCTCAACCAGGCCAAGAACAAGGTGCTCGCCCGGTCGGTCCTTCGGAGCGAGCGGCCGATGGGGCGGCTCTCGTCGCTCGGGTTCAACTGGACCTATCGCCGCCAGTACATCCCGGTGGCGGACGAACTCGAACTCTTCAACCGGGTCACGCGGGACGACGTCCAGCGTGTCTTGACCCGCTATCCGCTTTCGAAGCTAACTACCATCACCGTTGGTCCGAAGACGGACCTTCAGCCGGTCGGTTGAACCCCCAACCATCGAGGACAGCCACCGATGCGGATCGTGAGCTTGCTCCCGTCCTTGACCGAACTGGTCTGCGCCCTTGGTCGCGGCGACGAACTGGTCGGCGTCACCCACGAGTGCGACTACCCCCTCGGCGTCGAGTTGATTCCGCATCTCACCCGGTCGAACATCCCGCACGATGCTTCGAGCGCCACCATCGACACCCTGGTGACCGAGCAGCGCGGGAGCTTATACGAACTCGACGCCGCGACGCTCGACGAACTTCGCCCCGACCTGATCCTTACCCAGGAACAGTGCGACGTCTGCGCGGTCAACGAAACGACCGTCCGGCGAACAGCGGCCACCCTCCGCGTCCCACCCGACGTCGAGAGCGTCAACCCGATCGACCTGGAAGGCTTGTTCGCGATGTTCCGCCGGATCGGGGCGATCCTCGACGCCCGCCCGGCGGCGGCGGAGTTGATCGAACGGTTCCTGAAGACCGGCGACGAGATCGCCCACCGGATCGAAGGGGAGGCGATCCCCCGGACCTTGCTCCTGGAGTGGGTCGACCCGCCGTTCTCCTCGGGGCACTGGAACCCCGAGATCATCGCGCTGGCCGGTGGCCGCGAGGTGATCGGGCGAGCTGGGGAGCGGTCGGCGCGAATCACCTGGGCGGAGATCGACCGGGCCGACCCGGAGGCGATCTTGATCTCGGCCTGCGGGTTCTCGGTCGACCGGACCGAAGCCGAACTGGCGGTCCTGGCGGATCGACCTGATTGGCAAGGACTTCGGGCCGTCCGGAATGGGCGGGTCGCTTTGACCGATGGCTCCGCCTACTTTTCCCGCCCAGGCCCTCGGCTCGAAGCCAGCATCCGGGTCGCCGCGGCCTTCCTCCACCCCGACCAGTGCGGCGACATGGCCCCGCTCGACTCGCTCCGAGCGGTCGCCGCGATCGTCTGACCCGACCGACCAATCAGGCGTCGCGGCGGATCACCTGCGTGGTCAGGGAGGTCAGGATGGTCTTCGCCGCGGAGTCGGGCAGCCCATCGAGCCGGGCCGCGGCCCGCCGGGTGAACCGCTCGGCGTGCCCCCACGAGTAGCGGAGGGCGTCGGTCTGCTGGATCAGGCGCCGGATCTCCCGGCGGTTCTCGGAACTGGCCTCGGCAAGCAGGTTGAACAACCGCTTCGTTTCTCCGGCACCCGCGACCGTCAAGGCTCGGATCAAGGGGAGAGTCAGCTTTTGCTTTTCGAGGTCGGTCCCCAGGCTCTTGCCGGTCGCCCGCTCCTCCCCCATCAAGTCCAGCACGTCGTCGGCGATCTGGAACGCCACCCCGAGGTCGCGACCGTATTCTTCCATTGCCCAGACCACCGACTCGCTCGCCCCGGCGTAGTGGGCACCGAGTTGGCAGGAGACGGCGATCAACTCGGCGGTCTTGCCGCGGATGATGGCGAAATAGGCGTCCTCATCGAGGTCGAGGTTGCCACGATGGTAGACCTGCTGCATCTCCCCTTCGCAGACCAGGTTCGTGGCCCGACCGATCCACCGGCACGCTTGCGTCGTGTCGAGCGACGCGGCCAGGTGGAAGGCGTGGGTGAACAGGTAGTCGCCCATCAGGACCGCCGACTCGGTCCCCCACTCGGCGTTCACCGTGGCGGCATGGCGACGGATCGTCGACTCGTCGAGGATGTCGTCGTGGACCAAGGTGGCCGTGTGGATCATCTCGACCACGGCCGCCAGGACGGGGTGGTCCGCCGAGAGCTTGCCGCACGCCTTGGCCGTCAGCAGCACCAAGGCGGGCCGGAGTCGCTTCCCCTTGAAATCAGCGCAGTGGTCGACGAGCTGCTGGACGAAGTGGTGTCGGCTCCCAAGTTCATCGGCGAAGATCCGCTCGGACTCGGCCAGCTCGGCGAGGATCGGGGCATAGAGGGGGGCGAGTTTCCGACTGATCTGGTCGGCTTGACGAGGCGCGATCGTCGACATGGTCACCCTTCCCCTCGAACTCGACCGGAAATCTCGATCACGCGGCGGGCTGGCGATCAGGAGCCGGCGGGATCAGACCCACGATGGTAATCGCCGCTGCGCCCACCCGACTTGGATTCGAGCTGGATCTGGTTGACGACCACATCGCGATCCACCGCTTTGACCATGTCGTAGATCGTGAGGGCAGCCACCGCAACCGCCGTCATCGCTTCCATCTCCACGCCCGTCTTGCCATGAACCGTGGCCGAGGCCGAAATCTTAACCGTGGAATCATCCACCGGTTCAAACCGGATCTCGACCGAGTCGACGCCGATCGGGTGGCAGAGCGGGATCAGGTCGCCGGTTCGCTTGGCCGCCATGATCCCGGCGATCCGGGCGACCTCGAAGACGTTCCCCTTCGACGATCCCGCCGATTGGATCAACCGGAGGGTCGCCGGGGCCATCTGGACTAAGCCGGTCGCCCCGGCGGTGCGGAGCGTGGCGAGCTTGGCCGACACATCGACCATCCGACTGGCGCCGGTCTCGTCGAGATGGGTCAACTCGGCCATGGGCGGGACCTCAACTTTCAACGGGATCTGAAACCATTATAGAGATCCGCTCCGGTGCGACTAGGGGGGTTTGCTTTTCGCCGCGTCAGGAGGGCCGAGAGCCAGACCCCTTGGCGAGATCGGACCGCGACCCATTGGTCCCGCGCGAGCCGATCGCGGACCGCCGCCGACCAGTAGGCGGTCCGCCGCGCGACGAGCAGATAGTCCGCCGCCGACGCGGCATCACCATCCCCCACCACGAGCGGAATCCGCACCAGCCGCCGGGTCGTGGCGAACTTGCCTTGATCGGGCGCGAGCGTCGGCACCAGCGCCGCCGAGTCATTGGCCCGAGCCTCGTCCGCCAGCCGGTCGAGCAAGACGTCGTCCACGGCGTCGCCCCAGTAGGTCAGTTCCAACCCGAGCCGCTCGGCTCCGGGCAGGCCTCCGACCAGGGCGTTGTAATAACTGAGGCCAAAGGGATGCATCCAGACGACTCCGCCGGCTTGCAACACCAGGACGGTGAGGAGGATCGCTCGCCTCGCGCGTCGTCGATCACGCCAGAGGAACCCAAACCCTTGACCGGTCAGGATCGCCAGGAAGGGGAAGACGACCAGGAACAGCCGTTCGCCGTCATAAACCGCGACATTCGTGCTGAACAAACCCAAAAATAGCGCGATCGAACCCACCCAGAGCCGGGTCGTCGCCCGGAGGACGGGGTCTGACCAGCCGCGGATCGTCCCGCAGGCAGCCATCGCCAGGAGGCCAACGGGAACCGTCGCCAGGAAGTAGAACCAGGGGTAATGCCAGGGGACATCCCGGTCGGCATAGACGGTCCCGAAATATTGGACCCGGATCGAGACGCGGGCGACCCCCGTTCCCAGGTAGCCCGACAGCCTGCCTAGCGGGTCGGTCCAGAGCCAGGGCCAGCCCAAGAGGAAGACGACCAGGCCCGTTGCGAGCCAGATCATCAGCGCGGGGATCGCCCGCCTGAGCGGAAGCTGCGTCACGAGCCAGAGGATCGCGACCGGCGGGAGGAACCAGGCGTGGATCTTGGTCAAGAGCGCCAGGCCCCAGAGCAGACCCGCCCCGACCATCGCCGGGATGACCCGGGGCTGTCGGCTGGCCCCAACGATCCCAACCAAGGCGACGGCCCAGAACAAGGTGATGAAGGTGTCGAGGGCCGCGAGGTGCGCATGCGCGAAGACCCGAGGCATCATCAACAGCGACAGCCCGGCGACCAGCCCCGCCGGGCGCCCCGACTGGCGGCCGGCAACCAGGGCGACCAACCCGACCAGCACGCCGAACGCGACCGCCGGCGCGACTCGCCCGGCGACGACATAGACCCCCACCGGGTCGGGACCGCCTCTGAGGAGGACCTCGAACGGCTGACCCAGCGTCGAGGCGACCCCGAGGAGCCACCGACCCAGCGGCGGGTGCTCGGCATTGTCGCGGAAGACGGCGTCGATCACGCTCGGCTGGAAGAAGCCCCACCCTTTGGCCCGGAGCGTCGCCAGATACGTCCGACCCGGGCGGACGTCGAGCGGCTCGTCGACCGTGATCCCCGGATCGGCCAGGGTCAACAAGACCGCGAGCGTCGCGCAACCGCCGACGACCCAGGCCACCCGCCCGACCGTCCACCACGTCCCGGCACCCACCGCCCGTGATCGGGCAACTCGACCACCGTTCATCTTGGCATCCCCGCTCCAGGCCCAACCAGAACCGCCCCGGCATTATGGCGGGGATCGCCTGGGCGGGCGAACCCCGTTTGGTCGGAATCCGGGTCAGGACGACCATGAGCGGCGAAACCAGTCGCCCCCACCCCCAAACGTGGCCTAGGTTGAAAGGGGAGGCACCCTGGACCGGGAGAGTTCGATGCGACCAAGTCAAGCGAATCGGCGCAAGGCTAGAGGAAAACGCCGCCGAGCCGCGGCCGCCGCCGAGTTGGCGTTGCTCCTGCCGCTCCTCTGCTACATTTGCGCGATCACCATCGACTATGCGCGGCTGTTCTTCGCCTGGACCACGATCGCCGAGTGTGCTTACAACGGTGCCTATTATCTGGCCGACTCGAACGTGGCGACGGGGAGTCAATGGACTAGTTATCAACAGGCCGCGCTGGCCGACGCGGCCAACCTCAGCCCGACCCCCACCGTCAGTTCGACGGCCGGGACGGACAGCAACGGCAACCTCTATCAGGAAGTGACCGTCACCTACAACTTCTCAACCCAGTTTTCTTATCCCGGCATCCCCAGCGCGGTCACGCTCACCCGCAAGCTCCGGATGGCCCAGACACCACCTTGATCCCCAACCCTCCCGGCAGCGTACCCCTGTCCTCGAAAGGATCGACTCGGCATGCTCTCCCCCCAAAACTCAACGAGGCGGAACTTACGCTCTCGGCGGCGACGCGGCGTCATCTTGGTGGAAAGCGCCTTGATCTACAGCGTCACCTTGTTCCTGCTGCTCGGGACGGTGGTCATGGGGCTGGGGGTCTTCCAGTACCAGCAGATCGCCGCCTTAGCCCGGGAAGGGTCGCGGTGGGCGGCGGTCCACGGCCCGAAGTATCAAAGCGAACAAGGCGCGACAGCCATCTCCAGTAGCGATGTGATGACCAAGGCGATCCTGCCGAGGGTTGTGGTCCTCAACACCAGCGCCTTGACCTGCAACCTGACGATGACCGGGGGCAAGGCCACGGTCAGTCTGAGCTACAACTGGACGCCCGAAGCGTTTTTCGCGCCCATCACGATGAACAGCACGTCGGTCACTCCCGTCCTTTACTGATCCTCGGCGCGGGTCCGAGCGCGCCAGGCGGGCTACCCGCCGCGACTCCCATTCCAGGTGCGACATCATGACTCGGCGAGCCCGCAATCGAACAAGACGCCGGGGGGCGGTGGCCGTGGTGGTCACTCTCTGCCTGATCCCGTTGATCGGCATCCTCGCCTTCACCTTCGATGGCGGTTTGCTGCTGGCCTCGAAGCGGCGTACGCAAACGGTCGCCGACGCCGCCGCCCACGCCGCCGCTTGCATGCTCTACCGCAATGTCTCGAGCGATCCCACCGGCCTCGACCTATCGGGCAAAGCCCGAGCGGCGGCACTCTCGTACGCTTCGGCGAACGGGTCGAACAACGACAGCACCACCAACACGGTCGTTATCAACATCCCGCCGCAGTCCGGGCACTTCGCCAACACGCCGAGTTATGTCGAAGTCATCGTCACCACAATCCAACCCCGGATCTTCAGCGCCATCCTTGGTTCGGGGTCGCTCCGGATCAGTGCCAGGGCCGTGGCTCGCGGGATGGCCGGGCAATCGAAGCCGTACACCACCGCTTCGGTCGTCGCCCTTGATCCCAACAAGCCGAACGCCTTGCAAGTCACCGGGGGAACCAACCTCTCGGCCGATTCGCCCATCCAGGTCAACTCGTCAAACAACAAGGCCTTCACCGCCAGCAACGGCGTGAACGTGGCGGCACCCTCGATCCTCGTCACGGGGAACTATAAAGTGGATAACGGCTCGAACGTCTACACCACCAGGGATTCGGCCGTCCAGACCGCCGTTCAGCCCAGCCCCGACCCGTTGGCCTCGCTCCCCATCCCGAACCCGGCGACGATGGCGTCGGGCGCCCGCCTCGGGAACACCTTCACCCCCGGAGTCTATTCCGGCGGTTTGTCGGTCTCCAACGGGCAAAACGTCACCTTGCAGCCCGGGATTTACTACATGAAGGGGGGCGACTTCTCGATCAGCAATGGGGTCAACCTGTCCGGGACCGTCCAAGGGGGCAGCAACGTCAGTCTCACTCCACCTACCACGGGGCAATGGGCCGGGTTGTCGCTCTATCAAGATCGGAACTCGGCGGCACCGATCAACCTCGGCAATGGCTCCAACGTGAACCTTGCCGGGACGATCTATGCCGCGAGTGCCGCTCTCAATCTGACTGGGGGAAGTAATACACACTCTGGGTCGCAAGCGATCGTCGGCACGTTCAACGTGTCCAACGGTGTTAACCTGGCGTTCACGACGAGCCAGGACGTCAAGAAGGGTTATGTCGCCAGTGGCGCGACTTCCGCGAGCATCACGCTGGTCGAGTGATCCAATCGAAAGGACCCGATCAGGCGGCGCCGGAGTGCCGACGGACCCGGAACCTCGACCGCGATCGGTGGCGAAGGTTCGGCGGGTCCGTCAAGCGGGAGGCCGGGGGAAATTCAGCGGATAAGATCAAGGCTCGTCGGCTTTCTTCTGCGAGATCAGGCGACGGACGCGCTCGGCGAGCAGGGCACCATCAAACGGCTTTTTGAAGGCGTCGTTGAAGCCGAGGTTGTAGGTGTCTTCGTTTGGCTCGTCGCTGGTGAGGGCGACCAGGATCGTCGTGAGGTGATCCTGGCTCTTGCGGAGGTTCTGGGCGATCTGGCCCGCCTCGATCCGACCGACCGCCAGGTCGATGATGATGCAGTCCGGGTGAAAGCTTTCGGCGCGGATGCCCGCCTCGAAGCCCGAGGCCGCCGTCTCGATCCGGAAATCATCCCCTTCGCGGAGGTGCTCGCGGAGGTTGGCCTGCATCGGCGCGTCGGCGCCGACGACCAACACCTTCTGGTAAACCTCGGATTCGAGGTCGCCCAGCGGCATCCCGTATTCTTTGAGGAACCGGAGCAGGTGCTCGCGGGGAATCCGGCGATCCTGCGACCCGGGAATCCGATAGCCTCGGAGTTTCCCCGAATCAAACCATTTACTCACGGTCCGAGGCGCGACTTTGCAAATCTTCGCGACTTGACCGGTGGTGAACACTTTCTTCATATCGAGGACTCCACTCCCGAGAATGGTGCGAGGCCTCGGAGGTTTTCATTCCCCTCCGGTCGGGCCCAAGTCGGCGTGATGGCGGTCGACCACGAACCACTCCGAGCCCAAAACGCCCGGAGTCGCCGCGGTCGGTCATCCTCGGTCATCGAGGGTGGACGCTCCTCCATCACTTCCTCGCGGAGTCGCCGTGTTCATCGCCCCAGGCGTCCACCCGTGAGCCACGTCAGGAAACCGACCAGCAGCCCTGAGGTCATCAGGTTGCCGGCTGATCCGCGAGAAAGGTCCTCCAGGCGTCCTGGAAGACTTGACCGGTCCGGGTCCACTGAAAAGGGGTCGCTACTGCCTCCTTGCCGAAGCGAACCTGACCGTCAAGACTAATTTTCGAGTTTTTCCGGCCAACTCTTGAGGATCGATCCCGAGAGTCACGGCATTCCCGACAAATCAGTCCGCTGGGCGGATTGGGTCAAGTTGGTTCGTCGAGATGCGCGGATCGGGGCGCATCCACTTTTCATCAAGGTCTAGCTCATATTGCCCATTGTGAGACAACAATGGGCTTTTCTGGGAGGGATCAACCTCATCTCTGAACGGAACGAAAAACCACCCGGAGCGATCGCGATCGCTCCGGGTGGTCGTTGGTCTTGTGGCGACTGGAGGTACTGTCAGCGTTTGATCATCTTTTGAACTCGATCCATGATGGTCGTCCGCCCGCTGTCGCCACTGGTCTTTTTGAGGTCACTATCTTTCTTGACGATCGCCCCGGCGAGTTGAGCCTCGTCATAGAGCTTGTTGGCGATGGGGATGGCGTCGATGACGTAAGGACCGGGCAGGTTTTTCTGGGTGGAGGCGGCGGCCAGCAACGCGACCACCTCGGGGTAGGACGCCCCGATGTTGGCCAGTCCGCGGATGACGTGGGCGACTTCGAGCGGGGTGCTGACCTTGATCCGCGTCGTATCGAGGGTCTTTTCGGTGATCTTGCTGATCTGGACCTCGTCGTCACCGTCCGAGGCATTCAGGAGGAGCGGTCCACCAGCGCCCAGGACCACCGGCGTCAGGAGCTTTTGCGTTTTCCCGAAGACGACCACCTCGCAGCGGATGTTCCGGGCGACGTGCGTCATCGGGGGGCCTTCGCAGTCGACGACGTAAAGGGCGAACGGTTCGTCGCGGCGGGACGCGGTCTTTGACCGCCGGGTCGAGGTGATCCGCATCGCCATGTCCTCGTCCTTCTCGGGTTGGGGGAGGTCATCGAGGACCTGCACCTTGCCGAGGAAGGGGTCGGTCGGGTCCAAGGTCCGGAGCGCATCGAACGCGCCGTAGCGCAGCTCAAACTCCGGCTCGGCCATCAAGGCGCGAAGTTTCAGGAGCGACGCCGACTGGTCGGTCGCGGCCATCGCCTTGAGGGCGAAGGAGCGATATTCG
>JAABUX010006877.1_pt1 | contig 13479 bp, 16 predicted proteins | sample 5561851 | NCBI WGS metagenome assembly JAABUX01 (sample SAMN10711883, study PRJNA513361) | rock metagenome | isolation source: Antarctica rocks | place: Antarctica: Victoria Land, Richard Nunatak red sandstone | collected 2016-01-03 | reverse complement strand
CGGCGGCGCGGCGCCACGCCGATGGCACCGGCGACGCCGCGGCGGCGGCTCCCGGCGGCTGCCACATCGGCACGTCTGCGTCCACGCCAGCTCGGCGTCACGACTATGGCGTGCAGTGCTGGAGCACAGGCGTGGGGAGCGCAGGGATGAGGCGGACGATGGCAAGCTGGACAGCAACCTCGATGCCGGCATCGGAGCGACTGACCTGCAGGCTTGTGAGTAGTCTGGTAAAAGAGACGACACCGTGGCATGTCTGCGCTCGAGGTTCTGCATGCACCGGCGAATGACTCTGCATGAGTCACGCCCGGGTGCGCCATCAGGAACAGATAAGGACAGATCTGGGCGGGCTCGCCTGGGGACGCGGCGGGCGGCGCGGGCAGGAACGCCAGGTTGTTGTAGCGCTGCATGGCCTCGCGGGAGTCCGCGTCCTCTCGGCTGTCGGCCAACGCCGCCGCCGCCGCCTCATCGGCCGCCATGTGCAGCAGCGATGGTGAAGGCAGCGGCCCTGCCGCGTGCATGGTGTGGGGCGATGCTCAGATCACCGCCCGGAGTTCTCACAGCTGGGGATGTCCAGTGAATTGCGCCATCCGGCAAGGCAACGGGAATGACTGATCGCGCACCCGCCATGTGAACCTTATCCACACGCTGGGCAAGGCCCGTGCGGGAGGAAGTTGGCCCTCGAGAGCTATCAGAGGTGATGGGCACTTGTGCCCGCTGGGTACGCAATTGGCCGCTTTTTCTGGCGGCACCCAACCACGAGGTCCAGGCAGGCTTGCCCCGGATCACTTTGCGGCGGAAGCCTTATCATCGCACTTCCCGCCAGCCCTCCGCGCAGGCCTCAGCCTTGCCTGACAATGCCACGGGTGGGGGTTGGGACTGTACAGCGTCCAGGCGCACCTTCGGAGCACTGGAGCCAGCGGTCCTGGGCGCCGCTGCTGCAGGAGCTGCTGGGCGCGGCGGCTGCGCCGGCAGCTGGGCTCCGCTCCGGGTGGCTCATGGCCGCGCTTCAGTCCCACAGCCAGGCCGCCGGATCGGCCGTCCCTTCACTCGCGCGGCGGCGCGGCGGCGACCTGCGTAACTCACGCAGCTGAGATGCATTGTGAGTTGGCAGGGCAGGGGATGCCCAGGCGGTCGGCGAGCGCGCAACAGAGAGCGCGCGCGTACGTCAGGGCTCAAGGCCACAGGAAGGCGATCGAAAGCCCAGGCGTTGCCCCGCCGCCTCGCGAAACGACTGAGTATGTGAGGGCTGACCGGGGCAAACGAGCAATTGTCGCCGGGCGCGGCCCCGATCGCTGGATCCCGTCGCTGAGGCTTGACCAGCGGCTCACTCAATCCGTATGATCTTGCGTAACGGCGGTCCAGCCTGGCAGCGCAAGGTAGACAGGAGGTAGAGTTGGCGGTGTGTACCTTCGGACCGAAGCTCATGTCGGCTGCGGCTGAGACCACTTTAGCGCAGGTTGTGGCCGGTGCCCATGAGCCCAAATCCCTCGAGTGGGAGTGAGGCGCGGGAGTACAAGCGAGACGGGTAGAAAGAAGTCTAATTACATGGCAGGGCGGCTTTGCGCGCCAGGATCGGGGTACCGGGTGCTCGTGCTAGCCCGAACGGCGATCCACGTCTTGTGCTAGCTCTACATCGAGTGCGATCGCCACAGCAACATCAGTTCTACGTTCCAGATCAGTTGCTGAACCGCCAGAGGCGCCCTAACGCCAGGTTTTCACTAAGCCTCCCCGCCCCACCTCATCATTACTAACATCCACAATCTGCTGTCCCAGCCGCCTGATCAGTCAACAAAGAAGCCGGCCACTCGACGTCACTAGCTTCGGGTTGTCCAGGTGGCTCTCTTTATGTCTGGTGCGAGCAAAATGAGCCCATCAAGCGGCCACAGCGAGAATCTATAGCAGTAAGACGAGCTGCGAACGAAGAATCCCGAAGCTGCGCGGGGTCCACACCTCATGCTGAGAAGCCATCACACACTGGCAGCATGCTGTTAGGTGCGGACTCGCAAGTCTCCCGCGCAAAGCAAACCTGCACGATGCCTGACAAACAATCTCCACTACGCACAAATGACTACGAAATCTCTGGAATTATAGATCGGAAGGGGGACGCTGCCGCCGAATGCAGCCGGCCAGCACCCGCGGCGCTACTTAAGTGATTTGTCAGGGGATCTTAGAGCTGCTCTGACTTCATGTTCGCTGCCATACCGCGCCGGCAAGGGCGCGGTTGCGCAGTGAGCTCGAGGAGCAGCGTTGCTATCGCCCCACACGCGAACGGTCTTGCCCTCGACCGTCGTACTGGGTCCTGCGGCGATGTCGGTATCTCGTACTACTCTCTGCCCCCGCCGGCGGTATAGGCGCCTTTCGCCGGCGCCTGTCGCGCGGCCGGCGGGGCAGCCACTGTGTGCGCGCCATGGCTTCTACTGCTGTATCGAAGGCACTCGGAAGATGTCCAGCCTGCCGGCGCGCGATCCTTCTTTCGGCACCCAGCTCTCTATCAGGAGGCCCGGCGGCGGCGGGTCCGTGCTGCCCTCAGCGGCGTGCGGCTCACCGGCGCTCACCCCCCCGCTGGATGCCACCGCGTCAGCGGATCTCGGCAGGAGGTCAGCGGGGTGGCGCGGAGCCCCGTGGCCCTCTGCCTCGGAAATCGAGCCCGGCGCGCGGGAGACGGCCTCCAGCAGTGCACGGGCGCGGATCGAGCACTTGCGCACGGGGCGCGGGGAGCGCGGCCGCCCGCCGTCGCGCTCGTCGCCGAGGCTCGCCTCTATGCGCGCGTTGATCGCCTCGAACGGGTTCAGATCGTTGAACGTCATCCTCTGCAAGCGGCGCGTTTTCTCAACCTCAGCACTTTTCTCTGATCGTTCATCAGACCGCATATCGGGCATGAGGGCTTGATTGCACGCGTGTACTGTTCCAATTCTGCCCCATGAGTGCTGGCGTGTGCACGCTGCACACGCCCGAGGCCGGGATGCAGGCATCGGAGAACATGGTGTGTGACATGACACTGCACTCCACGGGCTGTTGATAGCAGACTCAACAGTGGTCCATACCATGCCAACCTTGAGCACCCGCACCGGGTTGAACATCGCGCGGAAGCTCTGCGACGTCGTGCGGACGGACGTGCGCTGGCGCCGCCACGCCGCGGCGGCGCTGTTGTGGCCCTCCGACTTCCGTCGCCGGGACCGCGGACTGCGCACCGGGGGCCTGTGCCCGATGGACGCCTCCCACTCTGCACGGCACACAGGCTTTGAGCGTCAGGTGATTGAGGCGGTGTGTCTCCTCCGCACCACGTAGCAGGCGAGAGACATGATGCCGGGAAAAGTATTGAACTTCGAATGCGCAGCACTGTGTAGACAAGGGCGAGTCTCGGATGGCGGGCCACCGGAGGAAGCGGAAGCTGGCGCTGCGCTTCTCAGAATACAGCAAAGAATAAGCACGCACGTCTACAGGACGCGTCAATCCGTCGCGGCGCACCCAGACTGGCGCCATCGGCAAGTTCTGGGCAGGACGCCCTGTCGGTCGCAGCGGGTCCGCCGCCTAGCATAGCGTCCCACAGTGCAGGTCCGCTGGGACCTGGCTGCAGGAGCTCGGCGCCCGGCGGCCTGACGTCCACGGCTGAGGTCGCCTGCCATGTGGGCGGCGGCCACTCTGCACCCCACGCATTGCAGGTGTCAAGGAAACAACCGTGTCTCTCATGCTGCAGCCAGCCCAGCAGGGTTTACTAGGGTTCCACATGGAGGACCCCATGTGCTACAAAGGCAAATGCCAGAGAGGGTGGGTGGGCAGCATGCAATTCGGGGTATTGCGAGGGAAGGATGGTTGTGCAATCCATACACAGAGACACGAGGTAGATTCGCAAGCTGAACCTCGACAGGGGTGTGCTTGCAGTATAGCCCGGGATACGCACCGATGTCGCCGGCGGCGACAGCAACCCGCTGTCGCGCTGCGCGCGCCTCGCCGCCGAGTCGGCTGCTGGTGGGCACCGACGCGGACCGCATGCGTCGGCCGCGCAGCCTCCTCGCTGCCGCCGAGCCGCCGGCCCCCGGCAGCCCGTCGCTGACGCCCCCCTCGGTGATGGCATCAAGGTCATCGACTGCCGGGACGCAGCTGTCCTCGTTCAGCATGGGCAGCGCGGAGCAGCTGCCCACGGGGGCGATGCCGAACAGCCACTGCTGCCGCGGCGAGGTGCCCGCCAGGAGTTTCTCGAAGGCGGGATCCGTTTGCCCAGCACCACACAAGCCGCTTTGAAGGCCTGTGAGCGTGTCGAGCGGGGCCGGGCCGAGACCCCCGCCGTGAAAGGCGCCGCCGAAAACGGGTGCGCCGCTGCCGCTGCTGCGTGCGCCGAGCAACGCGGAGGGCTGTCCGCCAACGCCCGCCTCGTGGCGCTGCATGGGCGGCAGGCTGGTCTGCGAAAACAGCGGAGGCGCCGTAAATACATCACTGCCTGTGGCTGGCCCTCCGAATGCGGGTAGCTGCGACCGGTCATGGGGCTGCGGCAGCGCTTCGCTCGGGTCGCCCGCGGGCCGGTCGAGGTCCATGGACAGCGACCGGAGCTGTGGCCACCCGCCAGGCAGCGGCGGCAGTGGCGCAGCAGCCTCGCTGATGGAGGCTCCTGCAGGCTGGGCCGTCCCTGTCGACGGGTTCCCGTCCGTGGGGCACGGGCCCGGGAGCAGCCCCGCCGCCCACAGGCACGCGGGGGCGCGGGTCCCGGAGGACGGCGTGGCGCTGCGCGCGCGCAGGAAGACCACCCCCTCCGGGAGCGGGCTGCTGATGACAGGCGACGACGACCCCGGCTGCGACTGCTGCAGGGACGGGGGCAGCAGCTGGGGCTCGCATGGCACCAGCCTGGGGCCCGGCGGGGAGAGCAGGTACGGACCGTTCAGGCCGAGGAAGCCTGCACAGATCGAACCACGCACAGCGTGTCAAACTATGTATGCAATGGCGCCAGGATGTAATACAGTGGCAGTCCAGACGAGCAGAGACTGGCAGCAGCGTCGCATGAGGTGCAGACCAGACACAGCTGTCGAAGAGGTGGGCATTCGAGTGCCCAGAAAGCGAGTGCGAGTGTATGCGGTTGCTGCAGTGCCAAGCGCCCACTGATGCTCTGTGCATGCATGTCTAGCTGCAGAGGCTGGCCAGACACGGCCCTGCACTTCAGCACTTGAGGTGCCGGCCCTGCGCACCTTCCGTGCCGGCGTCCTCAGCCGGCAGGACAGCAGTCAGCGCCTAGGACGCCTTCAAGGTGAGGCCCAGATTTTGACAAAACCTTCAAGAGGCCAGATGGGGATCATCTGACATCGCCACAACCTGCGGGCCTCCGCTCGCCGTCAGCAAAGGGTAAACCTCGGCCCTATCGTGCCAGTGTACACTGGATATGTGAAAGCGATGTTGCGCTGATGCCCGGTCAATGATGCGGGAACCCGAAACATGCCCGATGACTACATATGAGTACCCCGGCTATGCCCGATCAGGCTATGATATATTCAAGACTACCACGCACTGCTGGTATAGCAGAGCGTCATGGCTGCTGGCCCCTGGTGATGCCAGGCGCAGCACGCGCCTCGCACCTGACAGGAAGGGGAGACAGGTGCTGTTGCCGTGCGTGGAGCCCGAGTACTCTACGTCTTCCGCCGCCGGCTCGCATCCTGCTGGACCCAGAGGCCTGCACGCGGACGTGTCCCGCTGAGGAGATCTGGCTGGCATCTTTGGACTCTCAACATCATGAGGCCGACGACAGAGTGCTGTAAACGGATGAGCTGCATCACGGGTGGTCGATCGAGAGAAGCGGGCAAATGTCGCTCACCAGTCAGCGCCGCGGAGGAATGACGCAAGGTCGTCATCGATGGCGTCGTAGCCCTCGACGCCGCCGTACTCTGCAGACGTCACCATGATCGACTTTGAGACTATCTGCTCCGCCCTGCTGGTCCCACTTGAGGCTCTGACCTCATATCTCGGTCTGACGCCGCACTCATGATCCGAGCTGCGCCTGCTTCCAGCCTAATACACCACGTGCCCGTCGTGACGGCCATAAGCGATGCAGGAGCCTCAACGTCGTACAGGCGTACGGTAGCAGCACTGACTAGGCTGCAGCATAGTCTGAGATAGGATAACGCATGGTGCGTGCAAGATGTGGCGAGCAGTGGCATCCTGATAGTGTCTGGACGTGCTCGCGATGGGCACGCGAGGTGCACAAGCTCTACAGGCCTGAGATCAACCGTAACATGCTCGATCTAATGTGCAGCTGTCAAAAGTGCGGCACAACAGAAGCACCGACGGCTGGGGGAGACGGCCGCCGAGTGATCGACATGGTCAGACATCGAACCTGCCGGCTTCCAGCAGGAAGGCGAATCTTCGCCGGCTGCTTGCATCCTTGTCATGGTCTCGTTACCCCGATCCTGGAGCAATTCGCAAGCGTCTCATCGATATGCTCGATGGCTCATGTCGATGGCAGGATCGGTGGTCGCCACGGTCTGTACTGCCCCCAAAATCGGGCATCGTTAGGGACCGATTCAACTGACTGCGATGGGGCTACGCACGCTGCGGGACGTCTGGCTTGCGGTGACTAAAGGGTGGGCAAGCCAAAATCAGGTTGCCAAGCCGGGTCACGGTGCACCGAAGGAGGTCGATGCAACGCGAGACAGGACGTTGGATAAGCACCTTGGCCCGGCAGTGGGCGATCTTCGTTGGGTGCCCCGCTCATCACCTGCTGCAGCACGCGGCGATAGTGTGTGGGCCGCCGATCCGGTCGGTTTGCTCGGGCTTGCGACGCTCATGCTGACCGCAGTCAAACCCAGGCTACCTGAAGGAGGCGGGCCGCTGCAGCAGCAATCGCAGCAGTGTGATACATTGCAGCCATGCGCTGCTATCATTAAGCGTCCGCGGATCCCGACCCAAACTGTCAAGGGAGTTAATCCTGACTGAAGAGGAACAAAGAGCAAGAGAACACGCGCTTCTGCGTGTACATCTTTGCTCCGGTATCCCGAACTTGGTATCCCGAACTTCTCAGGCAAGGCGGTTGGCGTAAGAGCCAGTGCATGCACGCAAGTGGCTCTTCGCTGAAGTGTGCAATCAGCAGCCAGTGGTCCATGCTCGCGGATCAATCACATCGCATCCGGCGAGCTGTAGCGCCCCGGGCGTAGCCTCGAAGTCTGATGCATGCGCAGGAGTCGTTGTGCTGTATTGGCAGCTGGAGCTTGCTACACAAGCAGATAGCGAAGTCACGCCGTGCACGAACCGCTCGGGCACATGCATTGCTGAATGAAGCACGGTCACTGTAGGATGCTTCGATCGGCTGCTCGCTGCCATCGCGCGGCTTCGAAGCACGATCCATGCAAAGGCAACCTGCTTTGCTGGCAAAGTGTCATTACTCGACCAAATGTAACGTTGCAGTGAGACTCCAACTCGAAATCTACGCGCGCGGCTGCGCACCCTGGCCCTACCTGACTCCGGCCAGACAGCGAACATTGTTCCGGAGGCGATGCGCCGTGTAAGGCCCGCGGCACTGCCTCCGACCAGCGTTGCAGCCGCGTGCCTTCGCTTGGGCGCATCTCAGTCCCATCCAGCCCGAGGAGGCCGGCATCTCCTCCATGTTCCGTGGCTGGTGAGTCCGCACCGTGCGGTGATCGCCCCCCTCCACCCCCTGGGCGCCGGCACATATGCCAGCCCTTGTCCTTCCGGCAGCTACAAAGCGGCAGTACTGAAGCTGCTGGCACACATACAGGGGCGCCGCGACTCCCAATTACGCCGGAGATAGCGGCCACCTCTCGGAAGAGGAAGACACAGCCAGCTCAGTGGTACTGCCCTCTTCCAGCGCGGTCCGCAGCACAGCCGCCCGGATCCCGCCGCACCCGCACTCGGCCCGGCCGGACCCGCCTACACGAGACCCGCTTTACGGGCACCCCCGCTTCGCGCGCCTGAAGAACCTCAGCGAGTGCGGACCTTGGCTTGGAGGAGGCGCAGTTGCGCTGCCATGTCTTGTAGCCTGCAGAGGAATCAGCCTGCCTCGCGCTTTGAGGTCCAGTGCTTCGCACCAATTGGGCCGCCATTGGACGTAGCGTGCTGCAACAATGCTCGTGCAGTCACTGAGCTCTCCCGCCCAGTTCCCTGGGACATGGCCATTTAGCCTGCCAGGTCTGAGGCGGGCCGAGCACACAGCGCAATTCCCACTGCCGACTTGTGGCATGGCAAAAAGGACCTGGCAGACTGAGATCTTCTCTGCTGCTATCGGTGTCTCGTTCTATAGATATGTGAGGCGATGGATGTTCTAACCAACGTTCTCCTTGCCTGTGAGCATGCACTCATCAGCAGTACTGACCCCTGCCAGTGTCGCGTGCCGCACCGCAGTGGGCCGTCCGGCATGGTGCAGCTGGCCTTCAACCGGGACACCCGGGAGCAGGTCGCCATCAAGTTCCTGCTGCGGGGCAACACCTTCAACGCGCCGTCCATCGTGCGGGAGCTGCAGAACCACCGCCTGTGCCACCTGCACCCGCACATCGTGCCGCTCAGGGTGCGCGCCTCTCGGACAAACCCCTGACAAAGATCTGTTGCCGCCAACTAGCTGGCGATCACGGAAGTATCGGCAACGCTAATTGGATATGCCGTTCAGCGCCGCGCGTCCCTGCACATCCGTCAGCCTGAAGCCCCTTCTCTGGGCGACAGCAGTATCCCCTGCGTGGCACGCCCTCCCCCCCCGGCATGCTTGAACTCCCCTCTGGAAGCTGAAGATCCAGCAAACATTCATGTGATGCTCGTCATCTGCCGGCAGGATTGCGTGACCCTCTGCCTGGCTGTGCAAGTAGCGGGAACGGAGGCAACAAGGTCAGCGAGCATCATCCGACATCCTTGATGCGTGCAGGAAGTGTTCCTGACGCCGCGATACCTGGCCATCGTGACAGAGTACGCCAATGGCGGGGATCTCGCGCAGTACATGTCGCAGCTGCCGCAGGCACGCCTCGTGGCCGGCTTTGACCACAGCAGAGTCTGCAGCCCTGTCCTCATGCCACGTGGGAGTGTGTGCGGTCCGCAGCCTCTGCCGCTGCTCAGCCAGACGACACCTGCAGCCCTTGGAGGCTGACCCCACGACACAGCGTGCTCCTGCTGCGCGTTGCTGACGCTCTTACTTCTGGGCTCGCTGTACATGCCCAGAGCAGCAGCAACCGGTTTCATGAGATCCGCGAACTGAGCTTCATTGCCGGGGGCCCTCTCTGTTTAGGTACTCGCTGTATGCGCTCACAGAAACCTGGGACCTATCAGTGTTGCCGGTGCCTGCTGCTGACACAGGGCCAGGCCCTGCCGGAGGACGTCGCGCGGCTGTTCTTCCAGCAGATCATGGTCGCCGTGGACTACAGCCACCGCATGGGCGTCGCCAACCGCGACATCAAGCTCGACAACATACTCCTGCACAGGCAGGTGCGCGCACCGGCCGCCCCTGCCGGCGTGCGGCTGGTGTGGGGTCCAACGGGCCTGATTGACATTCCAGTCCGCCGCCACATCCCGGGTTACCTCTTGACAAGCATGATTCGAAGCAACGAAATCTTAATCTTAAAACATCACTCGTTGGATAAAGCGAAAAACTTGCTACCAATCAGGGTGCAACATGCGGGTGCACAGATGGTTGGCCCTTGCGGTCGGCCTTCCTGTGCCAGCCTTCCATCACGAACCGGTGGCAAAATATGCCGGGGCATGGCATGATGACAGCCGACAGCCCGCCTGACAAATCTGGCTTCACCCTCCACTCTGGCCCATGACCGCCTGCCCCTCCACCGCAGGACTCGGCGGTGGTGGTGAAGCTGTGCGACTTCGGCTTCTCCAAGGACGAGGACCGCAACAGCGGCTCCAAGAGCGGCTGCGGCACGCCCGAGTACGTGGCGCCGGAGGTGCGGTCGGGCTCAGCGTCAGGTTTAGGTTTTAGTTTGGGTCTAGGGTTTTGGGACATGCGCATGCGTGCACTCAAAGTGGCATGCTGCGTTCAAGATGAGGTCGACTGCTGCGTACGCCACGTGCCGTGCCATCACGGTCGACACTGTCGTCGGGCCCTCGTATTGTAGCCAATGCACCGATGCTCCATGCATCGGCTGACATGTGAAGGACAGCCACTCTTCAAGCGCTGCAGGCGCACCAAGCTTACTACATCCTCCAGTGCAGCTCGTGCGGCACCAGACAACTCGCCGTCTGTCCACCGTGCTGCAGGTGCTCACCTCCGAGCTCGGCTACGACGGGCGGCTGTCAGATGTCTGGTCCGCCGGCGTCGTGCTCTATATCCTGCTCACCGGGTGCGCTCATCTCCCCTGCACGCGACCGCATTTTGCCGCGCGCTGCGTGCTCTTTGCATCCAGCACGCGATGTTGGGTTGCACCTCACAGTGAGCAATGCGTGCACCGGTGCCGTGTTGAAATGTGAGAACCTGAACAGGCGCTGAGGACCCATGCCGAACTCGGTTGCCGCTCTGACCAGACGACGTGACCAAGGCGCATAGTGTATAGGTGCTTCCCGTTCCTGGAGACGGCGGAGGAGAACGACGACCCGGTCGCCAAGATGCGCGCCATGTTCCCGCGCATCGTCCAGGGCGCCTTCCTGCCCATCCACAGCTCGGTGCGCGTGTGTCTCATGACGCGCCTCCCCTGCCGTGACGCCCACCCTGCCCCACGCCGTCCCATTGCCCTCACTGCACAGGCCCCGAGTGGCATCTGCTGCTTGCTCTGCAGCTGATCTGCAGTCGAGCGTCGGATGCATCCCAGGCAGGAGCGTGCCCCCATGGCATCTCGATGACACGGGCGCGGATGCTTCCCCTGAGCCCTGAGCGCCGGCCCACTGTCCACCGCGGTCACGACCCGTCGCCAGGACCGACTCTTAACGCTAACCTTAACCCTGACCTCCAAGCTGACCCTGACCCCAACCCTAGCAAAGTGCAGGTGTCGCGGGAGGCCCGCGACCTGCTGAAGGAGCTGCTGGAGCCAAACCCCACGCGCCGCATCCCGCTGCAATGCGTGCTGGCGCACCCCTGGTTCCTGCGCAACCTGCCGCCCGGGTACACGCGGCTCAACGAGGCCCTCCTGGTGCGGCGCTCACTGCCCAGGTGGCGGCATTGCTGTCCAGGGTTTAGGATTTTATGGCTCCCTGCGCAGCTGTGTGGTCGTCGCTTGCAGCTCAGCGAGGTTGGGGCAAAGATTGGTCGAAGCGCTGCAAGAATGCCACGCAGTGTGTTCCTGTGTCGTGACATGCGGAGCACATCGTGGCCATCGATCCTGCGTGGTCCCACCAAGGTCCCTCTGCACATGACGCGCGAGCCGGGGGTCTTGGGCGATGCTCCTCATGCGTTGCTATCGCTTGAAGGTTGGAGCGCCACATGATGATGCAGGCAGAAGGGATCACCCGCACGCGGCAGACGCGACTTTGACTCTGACACCCACTCTTGATGCGCACTTTGTCACTCTCTGCAGGCGCGGTCGCCGAAGCAGGCGAACCTGCCGTCGGCGCAGAGCTGCCGCGACCTGCTGGTCCTGGTGCGCGCCTGCGAGCGCGACGCCTCTGACGCCGACCCGGCGTCCATGGCCTTCGCGGGCCTGGATCTGTCCCTGCAGGTGAGCGCCAAGGCTTGCGTCGCTGCATGGGCGAATCATGGGCGGTTCCCTCCCTGTCTGGACCCCGTGCATGCCAAGCACGGAGCCGCCAGCAGCGGCTTGTTGATGTATCTATGGTCAGTGTCATCATCGGCATCATTAGACCCTTTTGAACCGCACGCGTGAACGACGTGAGGGCTGCCGGTGCAGCAGGGCCCGCATTTTGTGAGGCGTGAGGAGACAATACCATCCACGGTGCCGCGGTGAGGGTGTGGCGTTGTCGGAGCAGCTTGCTCTCGACAGCATCTGCGCCTGGACTGGCATCGTAGACCATGTCATGCCCGCAGCCGCAGCGCTGGCAGCCGGAAGAGACAGCTGTCTCATGATCCGACTGCCATCATAGCCCAACGAAGACTTTGTGCAGCGACGGCGGGCTCGGCACCCGTGGGCACAGCCGCCCACCATTACGGCGGCGGTGCGCAAGGCTCTGCCCTGCTGGCACCGGCGCCCCCACGTCGCCAGCTCTGTCCGCTGGGCAGCACAGTCCAACTCACTGTCCGGTGGCAGCATGCGACGCCATCACCAGCACAGCATGGTACGGGAGGGTGGGTCACATCAATCGCTTTGGCAAAACCCTATTCTTTCGTCGTCGCGTACGTCACACGGCTTGCGAGGCAACGGTTGTGCGCACTGCATTCATCTCCGTGCTTTGCCAAGGACGCTTGCAGCACCTCATGCGGAGGCTAATGCAGGATCACGGTGCGGCCATTTTGCTTACATCATCCTAGCAGCGGGTGAGCCAGGGAATCTACAATTGAGGTGATTTGTGACTGGTTCCGCGACTCGGTTGAGGCCGACTTTGACGGCATGACACCTCACAAGACCCTGCACCAGAAGAGTTGCGCCGGCAGCTCGCCCGCTGAGCGCTGAAAGGGATTTCAGCACGCGACTTTCCTTTCTGGCGTCTTATTTTGCATGATTCCTGTTGATCATGAGAACAATAATAATCGTCATTTAAATAGCTATCAGGCATTTGTGGTTTCCCACGTTCAGGCGCCAAGACTTTGATTGCGGCACAGTCCTTTGGCTGGTAAGCCATCGCAGCGTGGATAGGGATTGTCAGCCCAGCAAACAGTATGTAAGACCTCGGTCGGACGCTTGCTGAGCCTCCTGTTACATGTGCTTTTCTATTCTAGTAACGGCCTGGCACTGTTACATGTGCTTTTCTATTCTAGTAACGGCCTCGTGCCAGGCACACGTGCACGAGCGGCATGCCAGCTCTAAAGTTACACAAACGGAGATGTCCATGCACATTGCTCAGCGACATTTCAGGCCGTCCAAGGTTGCGTCAAAGCAACCCAGCGCGGCCCATCGCGTCGAGGACCTCCTCCAAGACATACGCCCAGTGCGTCCAGTGCGTGCCGCCCTGTGCAACGGCTACCGCAGCTCAGTTCACTCAACCGACCAGTTCCCTGCGTGTTCTCGCTGGTGCAGCTTCGCGAACCGATAGGTTCCGCACCAAACGCTGCATGTCCTCCTGAAGCTCCGTATCAGCGAACACTTTCTTGCTGGGAAACGATGCTGCACCTGGGAGAGCGCACAGTACACGCTCATACGATGACAGACCTCACGGGCAACACATCCGCGGACCCAGCAACGAGCTAACTCTCACTGCCTGTCTCTCGACGATCGCACGCTGCCCGTCGGCACATGGTGTGCTCTTGGATGCCCCGGCTCGACACCCTTGCCGGCAACGGGCGGCATGGATGTTCCAGCAGCAGACGCATCGTCGCACAGAGCCAGCTGTCACCCACTCAGTCGACGCCACTCGCCTGGCAGTACACGGCGTAGGGCGGCCGCAGCGGCCCGTCCGCGCTCAGCTCGGCGGTGCTGCCGTCGATGAAGGTGCCGTTGGCGAAGACGACCT
>JAABUX010006876.1_pt1 | contig 13479 bp, 18 predicted proteins | sample 5561851 | NCBI WGS metagenome assembly JAABUX01 (sample SAMN10711883, study PRJNA513361) | rock metagenome | isolation source: Antarctica rocks | place: Antarctica: Victoria Land, Richard Nunatak red sandstone | collected 2016-01-03 | reverse complement strand
CGCATCGGCATGAACCTGCCGATGACGGCCGAGGCGGTGGTCGCGCACCTGGGCGTGCTGCTGGCGGGCTGCGCGGCGGTCGGCATCGCGGACTCCTTCTCCGCGGCCGAGGTGGCCGCGCGGCTGCGCATCGGCGGCGCCGCGGCCATCATCACGCAGGTCAGTGGAGTCGGTGCTGCCAAGTCAGGTTAGGCAGTAGGGAGTCAGAGTCTGGCAGGTGGCTCGCGCTGCGGCCATGCTGCTGGGTTTTTAGGGTTGGGTGCAGGCTTCATGGTTCGGGGGTGGTGGCAGTGGGGGTCCTGCGCGCACGGTCACTCTTTGATTGTCTGGAGCTTGGCGGTGGCATCACTCATGCGTGCACTTCACATGCAGCACATGAGCATCTGAAAGAGCGCGCCTGCGCTTATCACAGCACTGCAAACTGCCGTGCGCATCATATCGTGCTGCCCTGCTTGCATGGAGTTCCCACACCGCGCGCGCACGCCGCGGCCCGCGCAGGACGTGGTGCTGCGCGGCGGCCGCCAGCATGCGCTTTACGCGCGCGTGGCAGGCGCCGACGCGCCGCCCGTCATCGTGCTGCCGGCGCAGCCTGAGCGGGGTATTCAGGCGCGGGCGCCCTCTGCCCCGCCTCTGACGTTCTGATGTGCTGGCAAGGCGGCAGGGCGGGGGCATGTCCGCTGCCAACGGCGATGGGGAGCATGCCCGACGTGCTGATCCACCTGCTGGTAGTGCAGGCCTGCGGAACAGGGTCCCGTTCCTTCCTGGTTTTGGAGTTGGCTGCTGCTGCCCTGCCGTACTTGTTGCTAAATGAAATTCAGGGGTTTGGCAGTGACGCATGTCCTTCAGCATGCGTGACATGGGGGGCATGCATGCGAGCATCAGACACCGCTCAACGGCGCGATTAGGTCGAGGTCCACGTGCTCACCCTAACCCTCCCTGGCGTGTGCGCGGCAGGTGGCGCTGCGGCCTGGTGATGTGACATGGGCGGACTTCCTGGCGTCGGGCGAGAGCAATGCGCCCGGCTTCGAGCCGCACGTTGCCGACCCGGATGAAATCACAAACGTACTCTTCAGCTCCGGCACGACAGGCGTGGCGCAGTGCATCATCGTGCCCAGTTTACAGTATTGTGAGTTGTGCTGTAAATTACACTGAGTTTACAGTAAGCTTGTCATTTACTAGCATTTCACAGTAATTTACAGTAACTTACAGTAACCTTGTCATTTTACAGTAATTTACAGCAACTTTCAAGTTGCTGTGCAAGGCGTCTGCTGCACGTTCATCGACGCAGCTGCAGGAGCGCCAGGCGCAGTGACTCAAATATAGGTATTATAGGATATGTGCACCTGCAGCTGCAGTCTACATGCCCGTAAGTTAGACCACGCCAACGCCGGCCAGCAGGCTGCTATCTGACGGCCGCGCTGCGTCAACGGGCGGGCAGGCGAGCCGAAGGCGATCCCGTGGACGCACGTGACGCCGCTTCGCTGCGCGGCCGACTCGTGGGCGCACCTGGACCTGCACTCGCGCGACGTCCTGGCCTGGCCGACCAGCCTGGGGTGCGCCAGCCCTATAGGGTCTGGCACCGCCCGCAGCAACACCACAGCCGGCTCTTTGCGCCGCCTGCTCTCGGCCGACCAGCGTCATGCGCATGCCCTCCCGCGCCATCAGCTGGAGATGCCGTGACTCATCTCCAGTGCACACTGACTGTCTCTGGTTTGTTGCTGGCACATGTTCTGGTGGACACCGGAAGCAGTTGTCAGCAGGGCGGTCTGATGTGCGACCTCTGTGTGCAGGTGGATGATGGGACCGTTTGTCATCTATGGCGCGCTCATGACCGGCGCGGCGCTTGCTGTGTTTGAGGTGCGCCCAGGCACCACCGTATGGGGAAGTTCATGAGTGTGCCTCGAGCGCTGGGCTGCAAGTTGCACACGCAAGCGTGACATTGCGTGCGGTGCTGCCTGCAGGGGTCGCCCCTGGGGCGCGCGTTCGGGGAGTTTGTGACGGCCGCGCGCGTCACGCAGCTGGGCGTCGTGCCCGCGCTCGTGCGCACGTGGCGCGCCAGCGGCTGCATGCAGGTACATTGTGCATGCAATTGCCTGCTATGGCATGCCCTAACCCTGCCCTATCCTTGCTGGCGCTGTGTGCAGGGCTGCCCGCGTTGCTGGGCAGGCAGGCCGCAAGCAGCGTTGCCGCCTGCCATGGCATGCCTTTGCTGGCGCTGTGTGCAGGGCTGCCCGCGTTGCTGGGCAGGCAGGCCGCGAGCAGCGTTGCAGCGCATGGGAGCAGGTGCACTGTTGCTCTGGCGCTGTAGACACGGGGTAGTGATGGCGGGCACCCTGACCAGGGAGCTCGCTGCACCGCACACAGGGGACAGCCCGGCTGCCTGCACGCCGCAGCCCGATGCGTCCACCAAGCGCTCATTGACACGGTGCTGCGGCATGTCAGTTTAGCAGCCAGAAGCGGCTGGCGCAGCGCTGCCGCACACAAGACGCCGCGCCGCATTCGTAGCATCTGATTCCCGCGGCGGCGGAGGGGGGGGATCTCGTCAGGGGTCAGCTAGGCAATTGGCATTAAAGTGCAACCAATGCCGCCCTGCTTCATGAAGTGCCAGCTGGCGGCAGGGCCTGGACTGGTCGGCGCTGCGCTGCTACGCGAACACGGGCGAGGCGTCGGTGCCGGATGACACGCTGTGGCTCATGGCGCGCGCGGGGTACCGGCCCGTCGTGGAGCTGTGCGGCGGCACCGAGCTCGCGGGCGGCTACCTGTCGTCCACGCTGCTGCAGCCGCAGTGCCCCTCCACGTTCAGCCAGCCGGCCTTCGGCGCGCGCGCTCAGAAAGTCACTTGGCTTGTATCTCTGCCTGGCACTAACATAAAAAATGATGTGCTCCAGCAGGCGCTGCATGTCAGTTGGCTGCTGCTCCGTTTCCACTGCCTGCAGCCGGCATCGATGTGACACGACGCGTGTCGGTGCAGCACGTGTAGAGCAGCTGCATGCCGTGCTCTCCATAATACGCCGCTCTATACTGAGACGAATAGGGTCTCGGCCCTGTTCGTGCAACGGTCATGATCAAGAGCCCGCTCACATACCAATTTGCTCTGCTGCGTGGCCCGGGTACGCACAGGGAAGGACGACCCGGGTGCGCGCGGCGCAGGCACGCGCATGGTGCTGCTCGGGCCCGACGGCCGGCAGAGCGCGCACGCGCCGGGCGCGCGCCCGGCCGCGGGCGAGGTGGCGCTGGCGCCGCCGCTGCTGGGCGCCAGCCAGCGCCTGCTCAACCGCGACCACTTCGCGGTATACTTTGAGGTGGGGCCTGCCTCTCCAGATAGTGTTAATTCTCTTTGCCAACCTTATGACTGCTGCAGCCGGCCATGTCTCTTCTACTGGCTGTTCTTGCCTGCACCTGTTGTCACTGATACTTCTTCCTCTCGTGCCAGTGACATTCAGTGACATAGTGCTGTCCTGACATAGTGCTGTCATGCCATGCAGAGGCAGGCAGCCAGGGATGAGCTGCAGTCCCGAAGCATAGACGCTGCCGGTGCGGCAAGAGCCCTACCTTGCATGCCAGGCTGCTCGCGCGCCCCAGGGCATGCCGCGGGATGAGGCAACGGGCGGGCTGCTGCGCCGGCACGGCGACGAGGTGGAGCGGCTGCCGGGCGGTTACTACCGCGCGCTGGGGCGCTGCGACGACACCATGAACCTGGGCGGCATCAAGGCGCGCTTGCTGGCCCACCTCGCTTCAACCCCTGTTGACTGTGCCTGACCGTGCGCGCGCTGTTGCCGAAACGTGTGTGAAATTGACGGGCTCGTCCGGCTGAGGGCATCCCATGCGAGGTTCGCTCTGTCGCCTTGCGCGTCTGTGACCGCCTCCCATATCAGGGCAGTGTGAACATGGTCCTCGACAAAAGCAGGCGAGCTTGGTGGGGTTGGCGCGTGCGGTCCCCAGGGCTTTCTGGGAGTGAAGGCACATTAGGACAGCCTCAGGTCAGCTCGGCGGACCTGGAGCGCGGCAGCGAAGGGCGGGCCGGGCAGACCCCGAGGGGCGCCAGGATTAAGGTAAATTTAAACCCTAATTCAACCGCAGGTGAGCTCGGTGGAGCTGGAGGCCGCGGTGATGGCGGGCGTGCCGGACGTGGCGGAGGCCGCCGCCGTGGGCGTGGCGCGGCCCGGCGGCGGCCCCGAGCGCCTGGTGCTCCACGTCGTGCTCAGGCCGGCGGCCGCCGCGGGCGGGGCGGCCCCCGCGGAGCTGCTGCGCGCCTGCCAGGCCGCCGTGCGCCAGCGCCTGAACCCGCTCTTCAAGGTGGACCAGGTGAGGGTCTCCCCCCGACTTGGGCACAGCCACTGCGCCCGTCGCTGCTTCCACCTGTGCGCCTGGCCCACGCTGGCCCATGGCCCTACCGCATGCGACGTCATGGCTGTGCTCCAGACACATTGATGACCGCTCGCTGCAGCTCGGATGCGCTGCGGCTAGGGGGCCAGCGCGCCTCACGCAGCGCGGCAGCAGCGCTGAGAGCGCGTGGGGCGCCAGGTGGTGGTGCGCGACTTGCTGCCGCGCACGGCGTCCAACAAGGTGATGCGCCGCCTGCTGCGCGACCAGCCGCCGCCCGCGCGGCTGTAGGGGATGCCCGGGGGCGGGGGGGCCATCCGTGTACTCCTATGAGCTGCCACATATGAAGGGAGGGCAGAGGTCTGCGTGTTGCGGAGCGGCGAGTGCAGCGCGAGTTGCGCGCCTCGCATGGCGCTGGTGTCCCGCATGGCTCGGCATGACTTATGGCCGAATCGAATAGGTGTTGGTGATTTGCCTTTGTAATGGTGAGCGCATGTGCCGACTCAGTTCGTGCGAAGTGGTGTCTGTTGAGCATCATGTGCATTGTACATGGAGGACCATGAGGCCTAAGTCAGTGTGTCAGTGCCACTGAGTGGTGCACGCGCGTGTTGCTGCACACTTGTCTAGCGGCTCGGTAGCATAGTTGATTACAGTCAGAGTTGACGGCCACCCAGGTTGGGCACAGAACATGGACAGCGACCGCCCGCAGCACATTGTGAACATGACATGCTCGCATGCGTTCAGTGTAAACAATAATGCATGTCAGTGCCAATGCGACAAGTCTCCGGCCACCAGCAGAATGTATGGAAGCGTGTTTGACTGGTTCAGCAGCAAGACATGCAGTTACAGCTTGCAGGGTGACCAACGTTCACATCAAGGACGGCATTTTGGGTGTGCAGAGGCCGGCGGCGTCATAACTCAACAAGCTGGATGCCCACGCACAGCCAGGCTGCACCATGCGTGCCTGGTCACGCCCGACAGGACGCCGGGCGAGGGCGGGGCTCAGGACGCCCGCATTGGCGGGGTCGCCGCCGGTTGCGCAGCGTAGCGCCAGGCCCGCAACAGGGCTGTAACAGGCCATGAGCGGGTAGGGTCCCTGAGCCCTACAAGGCTATAAACCAAGCTAGGGCCGCCGCGCAGCGCGGCGTTCTCGCGCTCGGGCGTCTCAACTGCCGACCGGCGCGGCCGCCGGCGCGCGCTCGGTGCCCAGGCTGTCCACGAGCGCCTGCCGGGCGGCCCGCGCGCACCGGTCTGCAGCCTGGGCTTGTTTGCGCTGCAGCGCTGCATGTGTGGTGGCACCAGGTGCGAGGCGGGCTGCGCAGTGCTCCAGCCCCAAGGCTGCGCTGCATCTGCAGCCTGCTTGCCGTGATCATTACCCTAGCTGCCTTCAGGCTGGAGACCTGATGAGACACACATGCCACTTCGTGAGGTATGACAGACGCTGCACGCGGCACGCTGCCGCGTATGACAGCTATCCCGCCCTACACCTACCATACTTCACTCACGCTTGAGGCGCTGCGCGCGCCTCAAAGTCGCGCTCCGCGCGCTGCCGCTGCTGCCGCTCGCGCTCGAGCTCGCGCGCCAGCCGCTCCGCGCCCGCGCCCGCGCCGGGCGCGGCCTCCGCGCCAGCCTCTGGGCCGCCGGCGCACGCCGCCAGCAGTGCGGCGTGCTCGCGCTCCAGCGCGCCGCGCTCATGGTCCAGGCGCGTGAGCAGGTCCATCAGGCGCTCATTCTCCTGGTGCAGCGCGTGTATGTGAGGGTGAGGAAGGGGTTTCTGAGGGGCGTCCGGTAGGGCTGGCGTCCAACCCCACACCAACACCACAGCTCTGGCGACTGCTGTTGGGCCTGCATGCCCTGCAGACAGTACGGACCTATTTCGCTTGGGCCGGGGGTATCTGCCTTGGGGACCCCGGGGAAGGGAGGCGCCGCATGTTCGCCTGCATGCTTGCGGCGTCGCAGGCGGGCCGTGCAAGGCTCTGCCTTGGAGGAACACCTGCAGCAGCCACCTCCACATTGCGCGCTCGCGGCCCAGGCGCCTGAGAAAGCATGGGCTGGGCAGCACCTCGCGCACTTCGGCGAGATCCACGCGGGCCTGCGCTAGCTCCGCGCCCGGCGCGCCGGGGCTGCCAGGGTCCGCGTGCGCGGCGGCAGCCTGGCGGCTGCGGCCCTCGGCGGCCCTGCACCGCAACGTTGTCATCCCCGGCCTTACTGGTTAGCCAGCATACCTGTGCCCCTGCCGAGGATGGCCATGTGATGAGCAAGGCTCGCGCTGTGTGTTGTGGTGGCGTCTTGGCAGGTGCAGGCGCTCCCCAAGCAACATGCGAGCTGCAGATCGTTGCGCGCGGCTGGCCGAGAAACGGACAGCGCTGCAGGCAGAGCACGCGCGATGCAGCTAGAGAGGCTGGCAGCGAGGGAGTGAAGGGATCTCGTTGAGGTCCATGCGCGCGCGTGCCACGCAAGGCTCCCCCTGCGTGCACGAGGTGTGCGATGCGCAGGCTACAGGTGTAGGGTAGGCCATATGGGAAGCCTAATGGGTATGCTATACACCCTATGGCAGGGTAGGCCTCCGCACCCCAGCGCGGCGGCAAGCGCGTCCGCCTCTGCGCGCGCGGCCGCCAGCGCGGCCTCCAGCGCGGCCCGCAGCGCGCCCAGCTCCGCCACCTGGGCGCGCAGACCCTTTCCGACCCTGACACGCCTGAGCGCGCCGGAGGGCGCGCGCACTAGAAGCCTTTGCGCCACCTGGGCGCGCAGCCGCGCTCCGCGCGCGCGGGCGCTGCCTGAGCATGCAGTCCTACTTTGCGCCACGTCGCCCCTGGGCAGGAGGACCTGTGCATGGCGACTGCAGGCGCCACACCAACACAAATTCAGCACTTTCCTCTCCGCACCGGATGCGCATGCCCGGCCCGGCCTGCATTCGCCGCTGCTTGGGCGCACTCACACCCTGTCCCAGGCCAACTGCAGCAAGGCGACGCGCACCCGCATCACACCACGGGTGTCACCTATGCATACGATGGAGCCTGTGCTGGCTGCCGGGCGTCTCAGGCGCCATGCATGCGGGCGCGCCTGCTGGCGTAGGAGGGCCGCCTCGTGCTCCGCCGGCTCCGCGGCATCGCCGGCGGCGGCGGCGGCGGCGCCGCCGCCATGCGCGGCAGCCCGCGCGGCCGTGAGGCTGCGAAAGTGCGCGGCGCGCAGCTCGGCGAGCAGCCGCTCGAGCTCCGCCGTGCGCGCGGCCTCCTGCGCCAGCCGCTGCTGCAGCGCCTGGCGCAGGCAGCCACGGTTTGTGAGAAGCCCTGCGGGGATCAGTACCCCGCGGCCTGCCAGGTAGGTCAGTGTTGCAGACATGACGATCCAGGCCGCCGAGAGCTGCAGGACTGCCGTGCCGGCATGAAGGCAGCGAGCGTGAGCGCAGGGCAGGGGCTGGGCCGGGCGCGCGCATGGCGCTCGTGCTGCGCCTCGGCGAGGCCGCTCTGCGCCGCGCGCAGCGCAGCCTCAGCGGACGCCAGGCGCCGCTGCAGACCCTCGCGCTGGCGCTCCGCGGCGTGGCGCACCTGGGCGCGCGCCCTCCAACCCTCAAGGCTGGGCGTTGGAGCCAGGAGCCGCGCGCCCACCTGCCAGCCCATCCGGGCCAAGCGTTTCAACCATATCTTGAGAGCCTGCCTGCGGCAGGGCTCCAGCTCAATAGCTCGGCGCGCTTTGAACATTTGCGTGGTCGTGTGACCGGAGGCTCCCCAGGCGCTGACTGGCTGCTGCGCCTGCCTGCATGGGCGGGCGTGGAGGCCCGCGCGCGCGCGCGGCCGCGGGGCCGTCCCAGGGCTTGGACAAACCCTTGGGCAGGCCCTGGGGCGCGCCTGCTCCGCGGCGCGCAGGTGCTCCTGCAGCGCCAGGCGGTCGCGGCCCAGGCCCTCGGCCGCGCCCATGTTGGCGCTGAGCTCACGGCTGAGCAGGTCCACCTGGCGCTCGAAGGCCTGCGCGCGCGCGCCCGCAGCGCATAAGCCTAACCCTGTGGCTCCCGCTGACGCGGCGACGAGCCTCTGCTTGTGCGTGGCCAGCGAGCCGGCCGTGGCGGACCGCGTGCACGGGCCGCGCATCAGGGAGGCGCAGCCGGCGCAGCACAAGCGGGAGTCCGCCTGCTCCCGCGCCTTCGCAAGCAGGACTCCTCAACATTGCATTTACTGGAGCTTGCAGGCAGGCCTGGAGCCGGCAGGCAGGCCTGGAGCTTGCAGGCAGGCCCGGCAGCCGCGCTCGCGCGCCGTGGGCGGTGCGCCGGGCAGAGGGGCCACCTGCAGCTGCAGCTGCGCCTGCTCCAGCTGGCCGCGCACGTCGGACGCGGCCGCCTCCGCCGCGGCGGCGCGCTGCGCGGCGGCCGCCGCCTCGTCGCCGCGCACGGCGGCGGCGGCCTGCGCCGCGGCCAGGTCGGCGCTGAGCCGGCGCTGGTCCGCGCTCAGGGCCTGCAGGCGGCTGGGCTCAGCAGTCTACATGGTATTTGCATGCCTGGCACCGCCCCCGAATCAGCAACCCGAAACAGCACATAACTTAGCCGAAAGTGGTGAGGACTGACTGGCTTCCTCTTGACCCGCTGCTCGCCCGGAACGAACTGCGCGGCGGCGCGGCTGGCGCCCCTGCCGGGTTTGCCGGCTGGCAGCGAGTGTTTGCATCCCAAAGGTCTATTGAAGCGCACTATCAGCCTCGAGACATTAAGCCACAAATACAGCTGAAACCACATCATCATACCATAACTTTCTTAACGTTGGGCAGGCTGCTGCAGGCAGTGGCACATGTTGACATCCCAGCACCTATATGCCATGAGTGGTGCGGGGCCGAGGCACATTATGCTTCACCTCGCAGGCCCTTCTGAGCTCTGCAGCATCGGCCTCATGCGCGGCCGCCCGCTCCTCAGCGGCAGCCGCGCGCTCCGCCGTGGCCCGCGCCTGCACAGAGCGGGGAACGCTTGCTGGATGATATATCACTGCATGGGCGTACTCCATGTGCCTCCCCCACCCAAGGCATCCGGCATAGCCGGAGTGGCGCCGTCCTAGCGGCACACCATCCCCGCGGCCGCGGGCTGCCCGGCCCCTGCATCACCACACCCAAGGCGCGGCACAGCAGGCAGCCGCGCCCGCTACCCCGCCTGCACCTCGGCGCCCCCTTGCGCCCGCAGGCCGCCTGGCCCGTGCGGCAGAGCGCAGCCCTCGCGCAGCAGTGAGCCCGCGCAAGCTGGACGTTGCCTGTGGGGCCACACAGCCAAGGGTCTTGCCCCGCACCTCGTCGCGCGCCGCGTCGCGCGCCGCGCCGGCGGCGCCCAGCTGGCCCAGCACCGCCTGGTTCTCGCGCACGAGCGCGCCCAGGTCCTCCGCGACCGCGCCCAGCTCGCCGCGCAGGCCCGCGTTGTCCGCCTGCAGCGCCTGCGCGCGGCGGCGGCCGCCTGACGCCCGGCGCCCGTGCGGCCGCTGGGCGAGCTGGCGAATCTGTGCATGCTCCTGAGCATGCACAGGCACCTGTGCATGCTCCTGATCATGCTTGCCTCGCTGGTGCGCCACCAACACGAGGTACGGGGCAGCCCCCATGAGTGAAAGCGAGGATGCGGCACGGTCCAGGTGGTGCTGCAGGATGCATGCTGTCAGAAGCTGAGTGACTCCCCAACAACATGGACACATGACCTCATGAAACAGAGCTGGCTGAGGTTGTTCGATTCGTCGGGCCGAGCGCCCTTCACGCGCCTGCTGCGCGCGCTGCAGGGCGTCCGTGTGCGCCAGCAGGCGCTGCAGCTCCGACGCGGCCTCCGCGCAGCGCAGCTCTGCTTGCGCTAACCGCGCCTCGACCGCCGATGCCTCCCTGGCGCCCCCGGCCGTCAGGTGCAGGTCCATGCAGGTTTCCTTTTGTAGCAGCTGCAGTTGCTGCACGAAACAAGCAGGGGCGACCGCAGTGCTTGCAGGTGGTACCGGCTCTTCATCCCACACATGCGCAAGAAAGCACGCGTCTAATTCACCGCCTGAACAAGAGTGCTGGCAGGCCCCGCAGCGATGTGGGCCGGCTGGGCAGGGCTGCATGCAAGTGCTGTGCCGTGAAGCGCTGAAAAAAAAAACCAATGATGCAAGCAGGCCCGCCGCATGGTGCAGAGCGCAGCGCACCGCCGCGCAGCCGTGCCCACGGCCTGAGCAGCGGCCAGGCGCTGCTCCAGCGCCGCCGCCGCCTCGCGCGCGGCGGCGAGCTCCGCAGCTGCCTGCGACACCGCGCGCCCTCAGCAGATGCCCGCGCAGCCCTGACGGGCGTGCTTGTCTGCATGCGTTGGGACTGATGCGCACTTCAACAACCTTGAAATCAACCCAGCAGCGCAGCTGCCAGGGGGGTGCTGAGAGCAGAGAGCGGCAAAGGAAACAGAGGGCGGTGGAACCGCGGGGCAGCAGCTGCGCCGCGGCGCATAGTTGCGTTGCACCAGATGCCGGCCAGCGGGAGCAGGAGCGGGCTGCGGGCGCGGGCAGTGCGCGCGCCTGCTGCGCGGCGCTCAGTTCGCCGCGAGCGGCCTGCAGCTCGGCGGCGCGGGCGGCCAGCGCAGCGCGCGCGTCCGCAGCTGCCGCCTGCTCGGCGGCCTGCGTCTGCGCCTGCCGCAGCCCCAGAGCTTTGCAGTCTCAGCGGCGGCGGCTGGCGTCATGGGCTGACCGCTCGGACGGCTGCTTGGTGCATGGTCGTGTCAGGCTGCCCCCACACGGGAACGCCGTGCCTAGAGCCCAGACCGTGCGGAGCACGCTTATCTGCATGCGCGTGCAGAGGCTTCCAGCTCCTCGCAGCGCTCCGCCGGCGCGCAAGCCCAGGATAAGGGGGCAGCGCGCGCACCCGCAGCTGCGCCATGCACTCCTGCACGGTTGCGTCGCCGCGCAGCGACAGCGCCGCCAGCGCCTCCACCTCGCGCGCGCGCTCGGCCGCCTCGCGGCGCGCGTCGGCCAGCGCGGCCGCCGCGGCCGCCCGCTCGCGCTCGCCCGCCCGCCTGCGCGGCGCGCAGCGGCCCGATGTGTGCCTGGTATACCCTTGTGTAACACTCTAACCCTGAACTGGCACAGAGCAGCAAGGACGATTGGTGAGAACGCCCGGCGGCCCGTCTTGCGCGTACTGGCCAGCGCGCCCGTCCGCCCGCTGGCCTGGCACGCATGCCACACCGCGACGTCCGCTAACCAGCACGCCCTTGCATGCCTGCACAGCCAGCGGCTGTGGACAGGGCTATCGTATTGCATCCCCCCCGCGCACCGTCATAAGCAAGTTTGCGTGGGATTGCCCTGCGCACATGGGAGACCGCTTGCTGGCACAGGCCCAGTCGCGCCCTGCTCTGCTCCTCCATGGCGGCGCCGCATGGGCGGCGGTGAGCCAGGGAGCAGCGGCGCACCGCAGCGCGGCCAGCTCCTCGCGCAGCTGCGCCACGGCGGCCGCCGTCGCGTCAGGGCCGGGGTCGGGGCCGGGCGCGCTCGCGCAGCCCCGCTCGGCCTCCAGCGCGCGCACGGACGCCGCCAGGCGCGCCGCATTTGCGGCCGCTTCGTCGAGCCCGGCGGCCAGGCGCGCGCGCTCCGCGTCGGCCTCGCCCAGTGGCCGCCTGCCGGCGGCCCCCAGAGGTCGGCGTGAGGCAGAGGCGTGCTGAGGTGCCTTCGCAACGAACACTGCATGTTGCAGCCTATCGCTGCGCATGACAGCGGGGACGGCTTGCTCTGCTGTGCAATGCAGGGCCGCACACACACTGGTGTAGCAGTTGAGCACAGACCGAGACCTCCAGCATAAACCTGGGCACGGATCCCAGCTTGGGCGCCCTTCATTGCGCAGCGTGGCGTCGACACAGGCACGCGAAGTGAGAAGCGGGGCGCAATGACCGCTGGGCTACATAACGTCCGGGCAGCCAGCGCTGAGTCCAGGCCGTAGCCGGTGTGAAACGTGAGAGCACCACCGGCGCGCAGAACGACAGCAGCGGCGCGCACCGCAGCTCGGTCAGCTCTTGCGCGGCCGCCGCGCAGGCGGCCTCGGAGCGCGCGGCCTCGGCGCGCAGGCGGCCCACCTCGGCCTCCGCGGCGACCAGCCTCTCGCCAGGGGCCGGCCCGGCCGGCGCGGCCCCCTGCGCCGCATGCAGTGCACCTCAGTGTGACGTGGACAAAGTCATGCTGATTGACATAGGTATGCGCAGCCATCATGACACAACTTGGGCATCATCAGAGCAGACAAGTATTGTGTGCGTGGAGGTACAGGCAAGCATGCGTGCTAGGCATGCAGCAATATTGATGCTGAGTAATGGTCGCATCAATTGCAAATCCTTCTCCTTCAGAGCGAGGTTACGGGGTCGAAGGCGGGCCGCGGCACCTGGGCGCGCCGCAGCGGCGACGGCAGCCGCCGGCCGGCGGCCGCCAGCTCGCGCGCCTCGCGCAGCCGCCGCTCTGCGAGCACGGCGGCCCTGGCCGCCGCGCCGCGCTCCTGCTCCAGCTTGCCGACCTGGCAGCGCCCAGATGGCATTCGCCGTAAGCTAGACTATGGGATGGTGGATCTGCAGAGCGGCCGTCAGCTAGCCAGTGCCACCTCGCATGCAAGGCTGCCGCGCAGTCGCCTTAGCGGCTCCGGCGCACAGGCTACAGCTTTGCCCCTCAGTGTTGCAAGGTGGCCGCACTGTCCCATTGCAAACAGCGCGTGCAGGCAAGCGGACGTCCAAGACGTTGTATTTTGTCAGCACGAACATTCAAGGCTGTTTCTGGCCCAGATGCGCACATGTGAAAGTCATGCAGCACGAGGCAGGCTGCGGCCCAGCGCAGCCCCGCACCTGCACGCGCAGCTCGCCGAGCTCCGAGCGCAGCGCGTCGCGCTCGGCGCCCGCAAAGTCGGCGCGGCCCGAGGCTGCGTCGGCCGCCGCGGCAGCGGCCGCCGCCGCGCCACGCGCGGCCTCGGCCTGGCGCTGCGCCTCCGCGGCGCGCTGCGCGAGCGCCGCGCGCTCGGCCGCGCCCTCGGCCACCTGCAGCAGGGTCAGGGTTCACACATGGCCGAGGTCCAGCGGCGGTGCGCGCCCGGCCATGCGCTGCGCATGCGCTGAGCGCTACGCGAGTGCCCGCGCTGCCCGACAGCACGGCACCGCACAGCCGGCGCGCATCGGTCGTCAGGCGCGCATGCGTTGCGGCCCAACAAGGGCGCGGGCGCACA
>JAABUX010006875.1_pt1 | contig 13480 bp, 17 predicted proteins | sample 5561851 | NCBI WGS metagenome assembly JAABUX01 (sample SAMN10711883, study PRJNA513361) | rock metagenome | isolation source: Antarctica rocks | place: Antarctica: Victoria Land, Richard Nunatak red sandstone | collected 2016-01-03 | reverse complement strand
TAAGTAGTAGCTAGTATAAGGGTTATTATAATAAAGCTTTAAGATTTCTTATCTAATTACTTTATTACTAGGTATAAAAATTATACTACCCTTATAAAGGACCCCTATTTTATTTATTAATAGAGATATATTAATAGCCTTTTTATAGCCCTAGGACTTTAATAATTATTTCTTATTATAAATATCCTTATCTCCCTTTTAAAAATATTAGAATATCTTTAATATTAAGTTATTATATTTATTTTATACGCGTTCTATTATTAACGTAGTTATAATATACCTTTTAAATATTATTTAATTAATATTAAACTATCTTATAATAGGGTTCTAGCTATTACTTATATTACTTTATATCCTTAAGAGCGCGTTATTCTCCTCTATTTTTAAGATATAAGGCTTTTTAAGCCTTATCTTTAATCTTTTATACTATTTATAATTATAAGCCTTATTATTTTATAAACCTTTATAAATACTATATATATAATATTTATTAAAAGGAATATATTTAATATTCTTTAATTTATTTTATAATATTAATAGATAAGTATCTTCTTTATTTATTATTAATATATAATTTAGTTACTTTAATAGGATATTAATTAAGGCTTTAATACTTATATAATAATATATCTTAAAGTTATATATTATAAGCTCTATTACTTAATATACTTATCTCCTTATTAATAATAATATTATTTAGAAATACTTTAAGTTATTATAATTAATAATTATTATAATTAAGTATAAACTACTATTTAAGAAGTACTTTTATATTTAAAATACCTTAACTATTATAAGTAGTTTCTAGTTATAAGTCTTATATCTAGTTTCTATTAAATATAATTAATAAGAGTAGAAGGTAATAAGATACTATTCTACTTCTACCCCTTTAATATTAATAAAGAACTTTTATAATAAAATAGTTATAATAGCTAGAATTAAAGTATTAATCTCTAATTAAATTTCTTTTATAAGGTTAAAATATATAAGTAATAATACCTTTTAAAAGAGTTACTTTAACTACTTAAATACTACTCTTATAATATTACTTAATATTAACTTTTTATTTTTAATATATAAATAATTATCTTTTAGATAGTCTATTAATATTATAATAATAGAGGAATAGTACTTTATAAAATAATAATAGAAATTAATAAATTTTAAAAAGATTTAAATATCTTTAATACTTCTAGGTTCTAGCTATTTTATTATAATATCTACTCTATATAAATTTATATATATACTATTATAACTAATAATAAAGTTAAGGAACTCTACTTTTATTATTATAAATTTATATTTCTTTAAGTTAATATAAAGTTTAAATTTATAAAGATATTATAATACTACTTTTATAACTTTAATATAAGACTTTTTATCCTAGGAGTAGATAAGAATATTATTTAGATAAATAATATATATAATATTAAGTAGTCTTATTAAGGCTTTATTAATATATACTTAAAATAAGGTAGATATATTAATAAGTTTAAAAGGTATAATTATATATTTAAAATAGTTATACTTTATATAAAATATAATCTTTTATTTATTATCCTTTTTTATTTATAAATAATAATATATATCCTTAAGATTTAATTTAATTAAGTATTTAATATTAATTAATAAAAGTAAATAATAATTTTTAATTATAATCTTATTAAGCGCCTTATAATTAATATATAAATATAATATTCTATCCTTTTTTAATATAAAAAAAATTAGTATATTTATTAGATTTATAAATTTTAACGAGGGGACGGCCCAAGGGCTGCCTCTTTCGGCAGGTTCGGACGCTGCTTTTGACACCCTTTTTGCCAGATGATCGCCGAGGGCACTTGCCGCCCTAGAGCCTTCCCCCCCAAACCCCAACACCTTCCCTGCACCCTGCAACCACCCTCCACGGTGCCACTGATCGTTCCTGCATTAACGCGACCATCGAACTACGTGTCGCTCAGCTCGGTGCTTCTATTGCGAGATCATGTCATAAGGCCTCTTCCCCCCCCTTCGAACAATGAATGCACGATCGATCCCTCTGCGACGACTCCAGGACTGGCTACTAGGCTCAGCCACCCTCTTTATCCTGTCCTTCATATCCCACTGCCTCTTGCCTCTTGCCTCTTGCTTTCCTACCCCCTCGCGTTCCCACCTCTATCGTTACTCCTGCACCTTGACCTCAACAATCATCCACCCTGACCCATCGGCCCTATGGCTCCTCGAAAGCATGGCCAAGCTATGGCACATACCATGGGACACTCCCCGGAATACTACCAGCAACTGGAAGCTGACTTGAACGTTTTGGAACTCACCCAACGAGTCTACAAGGACAAGAGCGAAGACCTGTTAAGCACGGTCAAAGACTTTTGGTACGAGTAAGGACCCTTTCTATGTTCACCCCATGGACCGATCAGAATCTAATCGACACCGCCAGATACTGCCAATTCACCAAGAAAAACCCGTTGGTCACCTTCGAAGCGATCACGATCAACGTTCTGTACGCCTTCTTCGACTGGCTCCTGACCGAGCGCAAGGACAGCATCGGCGCGGCTAGTACTCTGCAAACATACTGGAACGTCTTATGCCTCGTGCGAAAGAAAGAGACTGGCTGTTACCAGATCGATCCGCTTATTAAGAGCCAGATGCACGGGGTATACCAGTCGCTTCTCAGAGCAAGCCTCCGCTAACAGTCATCAGGTGAGACAACGGCTTGCAATCGCCCATGGCCTACGGAAGGACAAGAAGAAAAAAGCCGTATTACATGCCGAAGATGAGTTCGAGCTCCTGAAGACGCTGTACACCTCCACCGAAGCGATCTTTTCGCACGAACGATACCGCGTGCAACTAGGCGGAATGATGTAACTTGCGGGAATAACGGGCAACCGGCCTGGTGCGCTGTTGGCGGTCCGTTACCGACACATCAAGGTGACTTTGCTGCCGGACCCTGACGGTGGAGAGCAGCCCCGGGTGCTGATCGAGATTATCTTTCCCAACACGAAAGGCTACCTCGGAGAGAAAGATGCGTGGGTGTTCCTATTGATGCTATACTCGCCGTAGCTTCCAGAGATGTCAGAGTCGCTAACAAGCGTAGCAGAAATGAATTCGGGATTCCCGACGTCCCTAATGAGCCTTGCCTGCTGCTCTGTCCTTATATCACTATGCTTGCTTTACTCTTCGCGGACCAAGCTTTCGCTGCCTCCTCTCTGACTTCACCGGAGCACTTGTTTCGTCTTCGGATTGCTCCAGGGCAGAAACAGTTGCCAGTGCCTCTCAAGGAGGAACTGGCGGAAATACCTCTGTTCCGGCGGTGCAAGAGCACCGTACATTGCGTACAAATTTCCGAGGACGAAGCGCTGGCTGACCACACCCTCCGCTCGCAAATGATCAACCTCGGGAGTATGACCGGCATGGAACTTCCCACGGGTCCATATACCTTCCGCCGTGGAAATGGGCAAGCTCTCGATAATAGCAGTAAGAAGACGTTGACCTTCGGTTGAAATTCATGCTCACGGGGGTACAGGTGAGATCACAGACGCGCAGCGGAACATCGTCCTACAACATTACAACTCCTCCGTTTTCCAGAAGAACTACGCCTCGAGATATATGCCCGACACACAGGCCGCCTACCGCGGCTTGAAACCACAGACCGCCCTGATGCGAGCAGCCAGTGGGATAAGTCGCACGATCGATCCTCGACGGCCGAGAAAGCTTAATCTTGCACAACAAGCGGAGGTTAACCGCTACCCGGAGGTACGGCTTCTGCGTCGGAGGCTGAAATTTCTGCTATAAACCTTCTAAGACCAGAAGCGTTCGATCGCCAGCGCGAAAGGGACCCCCTTATACGATCAGTATCGACAAGCCAATCAAGCTTATCGCAATTTACGACGGCGGCTTAAGAAGGCTCTACTAATCGAGGTCAAGGAGAGGTATAAGAAGGAACAGCCGGTGATCGACATCTAACGCTAACTGAAGGGATTACCGGTCGCAGAATAGGAAAATCTTCAGGCAGTAGAATACGTTTTCGCGGAAAGGGTCCAGGCCATCGACGCGCTCTTCACCTTTACCACATTATCTACCGAAGAGGAGTGCTAACGGCGGGTAGCAGCCATCAATGCGTTGATCGCCCTCTATAAGAAGCAGGAAAGCCAAGGCTTCCGTAGCCGCAAAACGGATATTAAGGTCAAAGAGAAGCAGACTTCACCGTCCGTCTCTCCACCGCCGAATCTTTCGAAAACTCTCCCAGTCGAATGCAAAGCCACCTAATACATGTTTTGCCTCGGCAACGAAGAGCTATCGGCAGCTGATCGCCTAAAGACTTTCGCTAGTCGCGGCGACCTTAAAAAGCACTTCCATCGCAAGCATCTCCGCCACTATCTGGACGGTCAGCCGATCGTGTGTCCCCATCCCCGGTGCGACGTGACCTTGAACGACAAAATACATCTGCAGAGCCATGCAGAAGTGGTGCACAAGACCCCCACCTGACCGCGACCGGCCTTCAGGTATAGATCGGCTGTTTCTAAGTCCTCTAGAGATATTCATGAATGCTTCAGCACTCTGTCCTTGACGATCGAGCTTTGCCCATCCAGTATCTTTTCATTACTGTTTAACGTCGTATGGCGCCGCATTTGCTCATTAAAGCACCATGGCGTGGTTCAAAGATTAACTCATAAATTATGCATTGAGGGCGATTTATTATCTGGTTGGTCTTCTCGAGTCATATCCTGCCAGCAGTCCCACTCGCTCCGCAAAATAGTCTTATCGCTTCCACGATTATGACCAATCACTTTTCACCTCAGTCCACTCCTATTGCTCTAGTTGCTGATGCACAGGCTGCACGCCCCACTTCCCTAGCATCGGGCGCGCTCTCCTGTCTTGAGGTCCAAGAGGGGAGACCCAATCAAATGCCAGATCATGTCAATCAACGCTCAGCTAGATCACTAATGCACTCAGCCTATCACTCGGACAATGCAAGGGACCCTCGTGAACAGACACTAAATGTGCTCATCAATTGGTACTTTATTACTGAATGTTCTGGCCAATAGCCTTCCACCGATCAAATACGCTCTAAAGCCTGTCTTCATAGATCTTTGCTGGCGATCAATTCCACACCGCGAGAACGCAATGAGCTCCGCTTCATCCAGCGACGTTGGCGATGGTCAAGGTAAGCCCTCCGACTGCATTCTTAGCAGCGACTTAGATTTCCTCTGACGGAGTTTAGAGAATCCTCTCGTGGTTGAGGATGAAGTGCTTGCTCTACTCGACCAACCAAGTGGTCCAACCATCTGCAGAGACGATCTAGATGAAGACGAATAGCGATCGTCGATCCTCCTCACCCCATCAACGTCACCCCACCAATTCACCACCAGCCTTGAGATCAAGGGGTTAAACACAAGATGAAGGGGAGGAATAGGGAATCGCAAGGAGACTTGGTAAGAGACAGGTCAAGAGTGGTTACAAATACAAATTACGCTGGAAAACATGGCGGCGCAGAAGTGAGCTGGGAAACGCCCAGCGTCTGTGGCGAGAGTTCGAGGCACGAGATCGAGCACAGCGTGGAAGCAAACGGGGCAGATCGGCTCGTGCAGTCAAGGGTCGGCAATAGGTGCTGCACAGCTTGGGTTGTAATGGCCCAGACGTCGCACACCATCTAGATATTCCTCCATTCTACGATAGCTTCCTCTCGTCAACGCCCGGCAAATAACGTGCCGAGCCAACGAAGGAGGTTGTACGTGTATCAAGCCGAGTCCTTAAGTCGATGACGAAGAAGACCACAGAGGTAAAGAGACAGAACAAAACTACAAAAATATAGACAGAGAGAATCATAGCTCATTGAAATCATTCCAAATCTGGAGGATGAAGAAAACGCCAGAATACGGCAATGTACTCTGGTCTCTTATACATTCTTGCCCATTCCATGAATATGCGTTTCAGAAGCCCCGGAGATATGACAATTTCTGCTTGACAATTTGGGCAGCTGCAGATAACTAATATAGATGATGGCTGAAGTATCATAGGCTGAGGTTGCATCAATATCAGTGCCAAGGCAGCCCCTGCCGATCATGACCCTTCTTAGGCGATTGAACACAGTGTGCGGAGAGACCTATGGTGCTTCATTTCTCATTTCTCATGTGCCAAGATTGCTCAGGTTGCGACGAATTCGCTTCGTTGATGGATGGGTTGGGCCTCTAAGCCTCTCATATCCTTCCAGTGCCCGCTGGTACATCTTCTCGGCCTCTACCAGCTTGCCCTGACCTTTGTAGAGAACACCCAAGTTGTTGACGGTGTTGAGTGTCGATGTATGCTCTGGGCCCCATGCTTTCTCCTTTCCATCCAGGGCCCGCTGGTACATCTTCTCCGCCTCTACCATCTTGCCCTGATCAGCATAGAGAAGGCCTAAGTTATGGAAAGCAACATTAGAATCTTTGTCCTCGTCAACATCGGCAACGTTGACTCCAGAAAGTTGCTGTACGCAACGGTTCGCGTGCGGAAGTAGGCGCTGCTGCATCACCCAATACTCCGGCTCCGACGGTTCTGGCACGGCAAATCCAACGACCATAAGAGCCAGCATCATCAGATCGTGCTTGCCTCTACTGATGGACTCCACACACCAATCGTGGACCACCGGATGTATCGAGTAGCTCTCGGTATCTCGATGTGATTCGACTAACGAATAAGCCAGCAGCATCTTGACGACTCTCTTGAAACCAATCTCACTCCGCACGATATCTTGGAACCAAACCGGATCTTTGGAGCCTCGGCTGCCACGTTTCAGCAGCTCAAACCACAGATCTTGATGGTCGAGGTACGCCCAAAGCTGAAGAAGCTTCGCGGCTGTTGGATCTGACTGCTTGACGTGTTCGTACGAGATGCTCCAAGTCGTCTGAACGCTCCCATTCGGATAATCACGTAGTCGAGGTACGCCTGCCTGAAGTTCTGACCACGATGTGTTGTATAGCCGTAGGTACATCTGACAACTCGTCCCCGTCTCACGCATGTATTGACCGGCCTGAACGACGGCTAACGGAAGCCCTCCAAGCCTCGTCACGAGGCTGTCCATGTCTGGTCATCGATGAGTCAGAGTTCAACGTTGGGAAGACTGCTATCGAAGGAGAGGATTACCTGGACTAGACTGAGGTAGACGTGAACTGTTTGTGAGAATCTGGAGGGCTTGGTCCCCGTCGACCCTCGTGACTTGTGTCGCTGCCCGAATTCTCCAAGGCGGGGAAGGCGTGTGGTGATCAGGATAGAGCCGTGGTCGGCAGCTGGGAAGAAGGACTCGAGGTCGTAAGCCTGAGAGTCTTCGACCTCTACATGGTAGTCTCGATCGACGTTGTCAAAGATGACGAGCCATCGACGGTTTCCTTTGAAAGTCAGCCACCGGAGAACAGCGTCCGCGCTCTGCGCTGTTTCTTCGCCATGTCCGGTGACCTTGACGGTCGATTTCGATATACCGTCGATACCTGCATATGTTGCAAACCCCGCCAAGCTCTGCAGGAGCGTGTCTTTGCTGTTGCCATTAAGCCATATGATTGCACTATAGCTCTCTTGGTGTTTCCGGGCATATGCGATGGCCAGCTGGGTTTTGCCGATACCACCGAGACCGTGGAGGACGTGGATCTTTCGTCCATGCGGCGAGGTTGAGCATAGCAGCGAACGTTCCATCTGTTCCATCTCTGCATCTCGATCGACGAAGTTGCCAGAAACGGGTAGACCGGTGAGACGGAATTGCACTCGGAAACTGAGCCCGATGTTATCGTCTGTCACCTGTTTGCGGATGGCCAGGTGCGAGGTAGGCGTGGCGTGAGGTTGGCGCAGCTCGTTGACTACTATTGTTTCAAAGGTCAGTACGGCCTGATACACATCATCCTGACGTGTTTTTTATTCACTGCCAGGATAGCTAGGGCGATGTACAGCGCCATAGAGTCGAACGACCCGTCACCCCACAATCTGCCCGGAAATACCTCTTCCATTTGTCTCATACTGGGCAGGGCATCACGTACAAGATTGTGGTGGAGCATCGCTGCATCCGCAGGCTGCACATCACGCACGATCTGTTGCAACTTGTTTACCTCAGCGTAGAGTTCAGTTGCCGACTGCTGTTGGTTTCCAGATGTGGCTTGTGTCGTACTTGCGATCAAACTCATAAGATGCGGCGAGAGACCAACCAAAGGATCAATAAAATCCCAGAATTCCATGTAGGGAAGGCTAACGAACGGCAAGCATTGCGCCTTGGGGGCCGTAATATCCGATAGGATGATATGAGAGAGTGCTTTCATCTGCAGGTCTTGGCTTTGAGAATCGATGAGAGCACGTTGAAATCGTTCAGAGCGGAACGTGGTCACCACCTCGTCCCGCCACCATTGCTGGAGCGAGGGCTCAACGATCTGGATTTAACTCAGCGCTGCAGATGAATTTTGCCACAACGATGTGTAGCTCACAGCAAGCTGTGCTACCAAAAGAGAGGCCATCACCAGGACGATAGCTGCGGCCGGCTCTTGAGGTTGAACCCACAGTCCCAAAAACCCGTGACGGACCTTCAGGTTGATGCTCGGCGATATTGGTGCCGCCGCATCGGACATGAGCAGCTTTTCTCTGGTACGTTTCATGAACGTCCTCACGACAATCTGAATATCTTTGCTATGCTGATACAATTGGACCGCCAGGTTGAACGCATGTGAGGCTGCTGGGGTTCGGGACGGCAGGAAGACATGGACATCTGCGAGGCACACGGGATTAGCTGGACATTCCATTTTTGAACGAGGACAGACGCGTTACATTCGTGAAGCTCCCAGGACGAACGAACGGTAAGCTGTGGCGGGATCGCGAAGATTCCCATACGTATACTAGGTTGGTGGAGATCAAGTTGAGATTGAGAGTGTATGCAAGACAATTCGGCGAACTCGTTGTGAGAGCTGTAATCCAGAGGCTCGGATGTTTGCGAGACTTCGCTGTTCTGCATCTTGTGAGATGGTCGTGCGTTGGCAGACCAGCTCCTGGCCATGCGATTTTGCTGTGCAGTCTGCACTGGGTACCAGTTCATCGATCAGATTATCTTCTTTACCAAATCAGCTCCGATTCGAGATAAAGCGAGGGAAAGTGATCTGCGTTTTCAGCTGCCTAAACCCCGGGCCGCTGCTCCAAAGTTCGGGCAAATATTCGAAAGACGGCTCCTAGTCTTAGTCAGACATTACGCTAGGACACTTGGCAAATGACGATTCGCCTGCAGCCGCAGTTGCTCGGGTAGTCAGCTTTAGTGTAGAATAGTCACACGCTATCGTCCTGCATGAACCCCACTAAAAGTTAGCTTGGAAAATAGGAGCTTTGATTGGCACAAGTCGTACTCCCAATATACCACTCGTTCTTCCAGCGCAAGTCTTCTCATGCTCTCGAGAAATTTATACCCTCAGATACTGATTAGCTTCTACCGCCTGAGAACAGATGCTCTATTGGGGAACAGCAGTATGCTCCTACTTCTCAACTAAATTTGCTACAAAGTATCGCCGGAGAACTAGAAAGGGATGCTGACGTTGCGAAACGCTACGCAGATCACAAAGCTCTGGTCGGCGCAGCTTAAGACTTCTTGGCTCATGCTCTAGGAAATAGAATCCAAGCGCAAATGGACTCACACAATGAAGTCATTGGGAGCAGTGGGACTACAAGTGGAACTATCAGAGGTGTGAACAGTGCTTCGTCCTCGAAACGAGTAGCGGCCGACGGGGGACGATGCTCAACGAACACTCTTCTAAAGCGGCGACGAGGTTCAGCTCTTCCGGACGAAGACGTGCGACATCGAGATGATGATAAGCTGCTGCAACGTCAAGGACGGCGGAAGAGAATACGGATTACCCAATCACCACCACGAGAGAACATTATGGAATGTTTTGAAATCATGGGAAGACAAATCCAAACATTGCAACTTGAGGTTCGATTGCTTCAGTCACGCGTCGCAGAACTCGAGTCCGACTCTGGAGACTCGGACAGAGTGACAAACAGGAGCCACCTTTGTCCAGTTTTCGAATATGGAAAATCCTTTTCCAGACACCAACACCTTCGAAGACATATCAAGGACGAAAGTTCTCATGCCCATAGAGAATTCGCCTCTACCCTCGATCGGACGTTCTGTGACTTGTGCCAAAAGCCGTTCAACAGACCTGAGGACTACACGCGCCACGAAAAGCGCGTCCATCCAGAGGTCTTCGAACGACGACATGCCTGGACAAATTTGGGCCCCCGTGAGTAGCTCCCTGGTCTCAGCGTTCTTTCAGATGAAGAATTTAATATTATCAATAGCACCAGCAACAGATGAGAAAGCCTCGCCCACAGATGTCCCTCATAACATCCATATGGAGACGTGTTACAATGTGGAAGGTTCGTCTCTTTTGATTTGCTCCTAGCTTAGAGTGAAAACCTAGCACATCTAACAGCCACAAAGAATCTTCGTCGAACGAGACGCAGCCAGATTTGCTCGATTGTCTGGCAGATTCTCAAAATAGGTGATGATTTTTGTACCGCAAAAGTAACCAGGACACGCTGACGAGTCGTAGTATGAATGAGCGAATGGTCCCTGCTCTATCTCAAGCCGACTTCCCTGGCACTCCTCGAGATCTATCCATCCGTTCGAGTGACGACTTCGGAGCTATTCACAGACATGAGGGTTCTCCTACTCGAAATGTGCCCGAGGAGCGATTCACCGCGTATTCGTACTGGCCTGGTGATGTAGCCGGCCAGAGTCGACAGAAGCCAAGTCAGCAACCAGGCCGTGAAATCGTTGCTACCCATGATTTCCCAGATCCTCCACTCCGGAGCCCATTGGAGCAGCGCTTTACTTCATACTCATATTGGCCGGGTGAATCGTTCGGCGAAACTGAGCACCAAGATGCCCATGATTTGAGCGACCCGCAAGTTCGTATTCCAATTGGAGAGCGATTCACCTCATACTGGCGGGGGGGACCGGTCAACGAGAGCTATCAGAATCAACCTCAGCAATCGAGATATGACCTTGGTAACGCTTACAACGCAGAAATTGAGATGGTTCAGAGTCCAGCAGATCGACGCATAGCAGCGCAACTCACGGGGCCCATGAGCTGTAATTCGTTCGAGAACATCATGCGGCAAAGTGCCGCCGCCAATCAGACATTTTGTCTCAGCTCTTACCAAGAGACGCCTACGTCAAATCTTGTGCAGTAGGCTAGTCTTCGCTCCACGGAATGCGAGTTATCAGAAAACGTGACGATAGCACAAGAGTTCATCATATACGTCAACAAAATACATGCAAGGTGGTATCGCTCATGCTACATTCCCGCTGATAATGTAACCAATCAAGCCACAAAGTTCTTCCCTGACCATAGTACGTTCTGCCTATCTTCAGTGCTCACACAATCTTCTCTTTCATTCTCTAACCGAAGAATCCTCTCTTTCAACGGCGGGAAGATCTTGCCCTCGGGAGCAGATTCGCCACAGTAAGTGACGTCGACGGAGTAATCAATTTCACGGTTTTCAAGGCGGGGCGGAGACCTCATGAGCCATCCAAGACAGATGAAGCTGTTATACGTTAGCGAATATAATGAACACAGGGGAAACGCATATTACATATCGCCTCCGTTCGCCCGAATGATGATCACTTCGCCATCAGAGCCTCCACTTCGAGAGCCTTCTTGAATACTGAACTGCCATGACACGTTTGTATCTCCACCCAGGTGTACACAAGTGACCACGACCAGCCCAGGTTTCGAAGCGTAGAGATCAGCTTTAGGGTCACGCCCCATCCCGAATCGGATTTTGTTGAAGTATATGAAGGGGTTGTAAGAGGTGATGATGTATTCGTTGCCGGCGGAGAACAATATAGCGCCAATGACCTTGTAACAGCAGTTAGAAATATCTGTAGGGTTGCGTAGCCACTTACCCTGTTCAAGTAGACGTCCCTCGCGACGGAGTCCAGTGTAGATCCAATATCAAGGGACCCGTCATCTTCAGAAGTCTTCTCGAAGCCCTTTTGAGAGTATCGCGCTTCCATCGAGGGTTCTATAGGTCTTAAGTCTGTTGCACCCTTTAACAGAAGACATCCATCTTTCTCCAGAGACGTTGTTGCAACCTGGAGGTTTCCATCGAGAGCAAATGTCTCTCCGCTCAGTTTGACCGCTCGAACGTGAGGAAAGGTCATTGAGGTTTGCTTCGCAAGTCCAAATCGATGGTAAGGCTTCAAGGAAGACGTGTGGCATGCCAATGTCTTTATGAATAGATAAGGTGTTCAGCGCGGTTGATGTCTAGAAGGACGCCGAGCTTTGTCGGTTGATGAGCAGGCGCCTCGGAGGGGTGTAAAAACGATTGGCCGGCTCATCCTCGGACGCTTTTCGAATTCGAAGGTGCCCACACTAAGTTGCACGTGATCGGCCTGACGGATTTTTCCCGCCTGGAAAAGCCCCCATCTCTGGGGAAGATTTCCACCATCGATCTGAGAAGCTGAAGCCTCAACTGCTGACCGCCGAGAGGCATCTATCCCTTGTACAGGTGTCTTCCAATTGTGCCAAACAAGGACGCTAACCTGCACATCGTACATGGATGCACCCAATGGTCGCGTCCATGGTTGCGTCCATGGGCTCCTCCTAAATAACCGCTACCGGCACCAACATGGACGCCTCCATGGACGCCTCTATGATCACTGTGAACGCTACTCGAAGTTTTGGACACCTCCCCCGTGTCGAGCGCCGATCGACATGGACGCGTCCATGAAGCCTCCTAAACGATCAGCCACCAAGTACGCACACACTCGCAGCAAGAAGCACAGTGACCAAAGATCACCACAATTTGCGTTCCGGTCGAAGCTCAACCGCTTCGAGCCTGCTTCCGAAAGCCCAACGTTTTGCCTCTTCTTGGCTGTTCCTGGCAGCACTCTACCATGCAACTTATTGTATAGCGGCTCCTCCACTACGCCTACCACATAATGATCCGTTGTCATCCATTCTTCGAGCCAGCAATCACAGTGTCCGGCTTCCAGATAGCGCCCTCAAGTTCGTCTCCCTGCTCTAGATTGCCCAGCACTTTCTAAATTTACCCTCCCTCAAGTGTCCCTGCCTCCGGATTCTGCACAACAAACGACCTACAAGCCCCCGTTGAAAGATACATAATCCACATCCGCCCTTCCACCACAATCTTGCATCTCTACTATTGCCCCGGTCTCCCTATTGACCGAGACGCGATGGATAACACTCTCGAATTCGTGCACGATTATATGGAACACCAAGCATAGTGGAGAAGTACAATTCTGCAATTTTGGATATAAGTCAATAGCGATACCGAGAGCAAAAAGCCAATGATACAGATCCGGAACGCAATCGATGGATGAAGTGCTTCTATATAAAAGCACGTACAGCATCGCTTCGGTGTCATGTCTGAGCCATCACGCGGAAACAAGAAGGAGAGGCGACAAGCGAAATCCCATTAATAGGTACTCGTCTATTCGTATCATGTACCCAGCCGTTGT